>ERZ772805.1350-NODE-1350-length-20323-cov-60.564437_pt1 | contig 20323 bp, 18 predicted proteins | sample MGYA00511344_ERZ772805 | MGnify/ENA primary metagenome ERZ772805 (study PRJEB29015, sample SAMEA2737730) | human gut metagenome | biome: human gut; feature: human-associated habitat; material: faeces | place: China | collected 2012 ...
CACGCTGGACGGCTGGACCTTTCTGGCCCAGATCTGCAACCTGATGATCCAGCTGTTCATCTTCAAAAAGTTCCTGCTGAATCCGGTCAAAAACGTGATCGCAGAGCGCAAGGCGAAGGCAGACAGCCAGATCGCCGATGCCACCAAGCTGCGCACCGAAGCCGAAGCCATGAAGGCAGAGTACGAGCAGAACCTGCAGAATGCCCGCACCGAGGCCAACGAGATCGTTGCCAATGCGCAGAAGACGGCCACCGCCCGCGGCGAAGAGATCGTGGGCGAGGCCCGCGCACAGGCTGCTGCCCTCAAGCAGAAGGCCGAAGCCGACATTGCGCAGGAGCGCAAGAAGGCCGTGAACGAGGTCAAGGACGAGATCGGCGGCATCGCCATGGAGATCGCCTCCAAGGTGGTGGAGCGTGAGATCAGCGAGAAGGACCACAAGGATCTGATCGACGAATTTATCAAAAATGTGGGTGAAGCATCATGACCGAGACTGCAAGGATGTACGGCGGAAGCCTGTACGATCTGGCGGCGGAGGAAGGGCTGGAGGCCCGCATTCTGGGTGAGCTGGACGAAGCCGTGGCGCTTTTTAAGGCAAACCCGGACTACCTGCATCTGCTCAGCACCCCCAGCATCCCGAAAAGAGAGCGCTGCGGCCTGCTGGATGAAGCACTGCGGGATCAGGTCCACCTCTATGTGCTGAACTTTTTGAAGATCCTGTGCGAGAAGGGCACCCTGCGGGAGCTGTCCGGCTGCGCACGGGCTTACCGTGTGCGCTACAATCAGGCACACGGCATTCTGGAAGCAACGGCGACCACTGCAGTGGCAATGACGGAGCAGCAGGCAAAGAGCCTGCACGAAAAGCTGGAAAAGCTCACCGGCAAGACCATCGACCTGAAAACAAAGGTCGATCCGGCAGTGTTGGGCGGCATCCGGCTGGATATCGAAGGCACCGAGCTGGACGGCACGGTGCAGAACCGTCTGTCCGCCCTGCGCAGGGATATTGCTTCCGTGACACTGTGATTGAATTTCCACCCGAAAGATTTTTAAGAATTGAGTGGTGAACAAACAAAGATGCAACTGAAACCTGAAGAGATCTCCAAGATCATCCGTGCGCAGATCAAGCATTACGAAAATGCCATTGAGCAGAGCGAGACCGGCACGGTCATTATGGTGGGCGACGGCATCGCCCGCGCCAGTGGTCTGGAAAAGTGCATGGCAGGTGAGCTGCTTCAGTTTGATAACGGCGAATACGGCATGGCCCAGAATCTGGAGGAGAACACCGTCTCCATCGTTCTGCTGGGCTCCGACGTCGGTATCAAGGAAGGCAGCACTGTCAAGCGCACCGGCAAGGTGGTGTCCGTGCCGGTGGGCGAAGCCATGATCGGCCGCGTGGTCAACGCGCTGGGCCAGCCCATCGACGGTGCAGGCCCCATCGAGACCACCGAGTTCCGCGCCATTGAAAGCCGCGCTCCCGGCATCATCGACCGTCAGCCGGTCAAGGAGCCGCTGCAGACCGGCATCAAGGCCATCGACTCCATGATCCCCATTGGCCGCGGCCAGCGCGAGCTGATCATCGGCGACCGCCAGACCGGCAAGACCACCATCGCCTCCGATACCATCATCAACCAGAAGGGAAAGGACGTCATCTGCATTTACGTTGCCATCGGTCAGAAGCGCTCTACCGTGGCAAACCTTGTGCAGAGCCTGACCGAGGCCGGTGCTATGGGCTACACCATCGTGGTGTCCGCAACGGCATCCGAGCTTTCGCCCCTGCAGTATATCGCACCCTACTCCGGCTGTGCCATGGGCGAATATTTCATGCATCAGGGCAAGCACGTCCTCATCATCTACGACGATCTGTCCAAGCACGCCGTGGCCTACCGTGCACTGTCGCTGCTGATCCGCCGTCCCCCGGGACGTGAGGCTTACCCCGGCGACGTGTTCTACCTGCACTCCCGTCTGCTGGAACGCGCGGCCAAGCTCTCCAATGAGCTGGGCGGCGGCAGCCTGACGGCTCTGCCCATCATCGAGACGCAGGCGGGCGATGTTTCCGCCTACATCCCCACGAATGTCATTTCCATCACCGATGGTCAGATCTTCCTGGAGACGGAGCTGTTTCACTCCGGTGTCATGCCGGCAGTCAACCCCGGCATCTCGGTGTCCCGCGTGGGCGGCAATGCCCAGATCAAGGCCATGAAGAAGGTCGCCGGCACCCTGAAGCTGATCTACTCCCAGTACCGTGAGCTGCAGAGCTTTGCACAGTTCGGTTCCGATCTGGATGCTGACACCAAGGCCCGCCTTGCACAAGGCGAGCGCATCGTGGAAGTGCTCAAGCAGAACCGCTCCGCTCCCGTGCCTGTAGAAAAGCAGGTGGCCATCCTGTATGCGACCATTCACGATCACCTTGTGAAGGTCAAGGTGCCGGACGTGGCCGAGTATGAGAAGGGCCTGTACGAATATCTGGACAACAATGCTGCGGGTGCCGCCGTCATGGAGACCATCCGCACCACCGGCAATCTGGATAAGGACACTGAGGAGCAGCTTAAGAGCGTGCTCACAGCCTATACCGACAGCTTCGTCAAAGCGCACTAAGGAAGGAGGCGTAACGCATGGCTGGTTCCATGAAGGACATCAAGCTGCGCATCAAAAGCGTAGAGAGCACCATGCAGATCACCAAGGCAATGGAACTGGTGGCTTCCTCCAAAATGCGCCGCGCCAAGGAACGGGTGGAGCACAGCCGCCCCTACTTTGAAACGCTGCATGAGACTTTGACCAAGATCGCCGCGGCTGACCCCCGCGCCCGCAACCCCTACCTGCGCCGTGACGAAGTGAAGCGCACCCTGCTCATCGTCATTGCAGGCGACCGCGGCCTTGCCGGTGGATACAATTCCAACGTGCTCAAGCAGGCCGGGGCCGAAGAGGGCGAGGTGCTGGTGCTGCCCATCGGCAAGCGCTCGGCAGAGTATTTCGTCCATCACGAGGTGCCCCTGTTCACGCAGGAGGTGCTGCTGGCGGCAGATGTCTCGGTGGGCGAGTGCTTCCAGCTGTCCCGTCAGATCACGGAAGGATATCTCAAGGGCGAGTACGATGCGGTAAAGATCTGCTACACCCGGTTCGATTCCATGATGACCCAGACCGCAGCCACCATGGAGGTGCTGCCGCTGTCCATCGAACCTACCGAGCAGCAGAAGGCGGATGCCCGCCGCAGCCAGATCCTGTACAAGCCCAGCAGCGAGGAAGTATTCAGCGCGATCATCCCGGAGTATGTGGCCGGCATCGTCTACGGTGCCGTGTGCGAGAGCGTGGCAAGTGAGCTTGCCGCCCGCCGCACCGCCATGGATGCCGCCACCAAGAACGCCGGTGAGATGATCGACCATTTGAACCTGTATTATAACCGTGCCCGTCAGGCTGCCATCACGCAGGAGATCACCGAGATCGTGGCCGGCGCGGAGATTTAACAACCTATCAAGAAGGAGTTGTAGCCTATGTCCGAAAAACATATCGGCAAGGTGCTCCAGGTCATCGGCCCGGTGCTGGACATCCAGTTTGAGGATGGCCAGCTGCCGGAGCTGCTCAACGCCATCGAGATCGACAACCACGGCGAAAAGCTGGTGGTCGAGGTGGCACAGCACACCGGCGATAACGTGGTGCGCTGCATTGCAATGAACAGCACCGATGGTCTGGTGCGCGGCACCGAAGCCGTGGATACCGGCGAACCCATCAAAGTGCCCGTGGGCGACCAGTGTCTGGGCCGCGTGTTCAACCTGCTGGGCGAGCCCGTGGACAACAAGCCCGCCCCGGCCCCGGAGGCCTACTGGCCCATCCACCGCCCTGCTCCCAGCTACGAGGAGCAGCAGTCCACCACCGAGATCCTGGAGACCGGCATCAAGGTCGTGGATTTGATCTGCCCCTACGCAAAGGGCGGCAAGATCGGTCTGTTCGGCGGTGCAGGCGTCGGCAAGACGGTCCTGATCCAGGAGCTGATCTATAACATCGCCACCGAGCACAACGGCTACTCGGTGTTCACCGGCGTTGGCGAGCGCACCCGTGAGGGCAACGACCTGTATGGTGAAATGACCGAGAGCGGCGTTATCAACAAGACTGCGCTGGTCTATGGCCAGATGAACGAACCCCCAGGAGCCCGTATGCGCGTGGCACTGTCCGGCCTGACCATGGCGGAGTATTTCCGCGATGTGAAGAATCAGGATGTGCTGCTCTTCATCGATAACATCTTCCGCTTCACGCAGGCAGGCTCTGAGGTGTCCGCACTGCTGGGCCGTATGCCCTCTGCCGTCGGCTACCAGCCCACGCTGGCCACCGAGATGGGTGCTCTGCAGGAGCGCATCACCTCCACCCGCAAGGGTTCTATCACCTCGGTGCAGGCCGTCTACGTGCCCGCCGATGACCTGACCGACCCGGCCCCTGCCACCACCTTTACCCATCTGGATGCCACCACGGTCCTGAGCCGTGACATTGCTTCGCAGGGCATCTACCCCGCTGTGGACCCGCTGGATTCCACCAGCCGCATCCTCAGCCCGGAGGTCGTGGGTCAGGAGCACTACGAGATCGCCCGCGCCGTCCAGAAGGTGCTGCAGCGCTACAAGGAGCTGCAGGACATCATTGCCATCATGGGCATGGACGAGCTGAGCGAGGAAGACAAGCGCACGGTCAGCCGCGCCCGCAAGGTGCAGCGCTTCCTGAGCCAGAGCTTCCACGTGGCAGAGCAGTTCACCGGTATGCCCGGCCAGTATGTGCCGCTCAAGGAGACCCTGCGCGGCTTCAAGATGATCCTGAACGGCGAGTGCGACGAGCTGCCCGAGAGCGCATTCCTGTTCGCGGGCACCATCGATGACGTGTTCGCAAAAGCGAAGAAAGGGTAAACCATGACGACCTTTCATCTGACGGTGGTCACGCCGGACGGCTGCGCCTTTGACGGGCAGGCCGAGCGCATCGTCTGCCGCGCCATTGACGGCGATCTGGCCATCCTTGCCAAACACGGGGATTACTGCACCGCGCTGGGCATGGGCGAAGCCCATATCGTGGATGCCGAGGGCCAGCGCCGCCGCGCCGCCTGCATGGGCGGGCTGCTGAGCGTGCTGGATGGCGAAGTGCGTCTGGTTGCCACCACATGGGAGTGGGCCGAGGAGATCGATCAGGCCCGCGCCGAGGCTTCCAAGAAGCGCGCGGAGGAGATCCTTGCGCAGAAGAACCTCGACAAGCGGGACTACGAGCTGGCTCAGGCGCGTCTCAAGCGCGCACTGGTGCGTACCTCTATCCACTGAGATAAGAAAAAAGGAGCCATTGCACAACCTGTGCGGTGGCTCCTTTTGCGTGCATGATGAAATTAAAAATAAGATTTCCGCTGAACATGCCCAGAGCGAATGCGGAGGGCATTTAAATCGTAAAGACGTTACATCATATTTGCCTTCTCGATCAGGTTGCGGATGTGATGGGCCAGCATCTCCACCGCAGCGGTGTTCTCGCCGCCGTTGGGTACAATGATGTCTGCGTTGCGCTTGCTGGGTTCCACAAAGGCTTCGTGCATAGGCTTGACGGTAGTCAGGTACTGCTCGATCACGCTGTCCAGACTGCGGCCGCGCTCCTTTACGTCGCGTACCAGACGGCGCAGGATGCGCTCGTCGGCATCGGTGTCCACATAGATCTTGTAGTCGAATAGGGCGCACAGCTCCGGCTCCACAAAGGGCAGGATGCCTTCCACGATCAGAACCGGTGCGGGCTCAATGTGCTGTACCTTGTCGCTGCGGTTGTGGTTGGAGTAGTCGTACACCGGGCAGTCGATGGCGCGGCCTGCCTTCAGCTCCTGCAGATGGTAGATCAGTAAAGCGTTGTCAAAAGCATCCGGGTGGTCGTAGTTCAGCTTGCAGCGCTCCTCAAAGGGCAGCTCGTCGTGGCGCTTGTAATAGCTGTCGTGGGAGATCAGGCGCACTTCATCCTCGCCAAAACGCTCCTTCAGCCGCAGAGCAAGGGTGGTCTTGCCGCTGCCGGAGCCGCCTGCAATCCAATGATCAGATTATTCATAGGGGTCCCTCCTGCATCATCCTGCCGCTTTGGGTGGAAAAAAGGGCAGGAATGGATTATAATAGGTGCAAAGCTGCCTGTCCGGGACACAGCGCCGGGCGGGTTTGTTCCTGTACATCATAACACAAACCGGCACATTTTTACAGCCCCAGGGCTGCAAATGTGTGAGATAAGGAAAAATGCCATGCAGAAAAAACAATTTCAGCAAAATATGAAGGACAAGGTCCGGGTGTTTGAGGATGGCGGCATCCGCCTGCTCAAACGGGGACAGAAGGGCGTGGTACACGCTATTTTCAGCCGTTTTGGCCTAGTGCTGGTTCTGCTGCTTTTACAGGCGTTCGCGCTGTTCAGCCTGCTGCAGTGGTTCGGCGAGCTGCTGCCGCATTATTTTGGCGGCACCCTGCTGGTAACAGCGGCAATGATGGTCTATCTGCTCAATCAGGACATGGACAACAGCGTGCGCATCACATGGCTGGTGGTCACAGCGCTGATGCCGGTGCTGGGCGTGCCGCTGTTCTGGTACACCAAAAGTGATGTGGGCCACAATGCCCTGAAGCGCCGCCTGCTGGATCTGGAGGGCCAGACCCGCGCCCAGCTGCCGCAGAATGAGCAGACCGTGGAGCTTTTGCAGGAGCAGGCACCCGAAGCGATGCCGCTGGCACGGTATCTGCGGGGCAAGGGAGGCGGATTTCCGGTCTATGCCGACACGGTGGCTACCTACTTCAACGGCGGCGAAGCTATGTTCGATGAAATGCTGCGCCAGCTGGAAACGGCAAAAAAATACATCTTTCTGGAATATTTCATCGTGGATGAAGGCCTGATGTGGGGCCGCATTCTGGAAGTGCTGGCCCGCAAGGCGGCGCAGGGGGTGGATGTGCGGGTAATGTATGACGGCACCTGTGAGTTCTCCACCCTGCCGCGGGATTACCCCAGCCGGCTGGAAGCGCTGGGCATCCAGTGCAAGGTGTTCTCGCCGGTCACGCCCTTCGTTTCCACCCACTACAACTACCGCGACCACCGCAAAATTCTGGTCATTGATGGCCAGGTGGGCTTTACCGGCGGCGTGAATCTGGCAGATGAGTACATCAACCACATAGAAAAGTATGGCCGCTGGAAGGACTCGGCCCTGATGCTGGAAGGCGAAGGCGTGCGCTCCATGACGGCGCTGTTCCTGCAGATGTGGTGCATCCTGCGTCAGCCGGAGTTTGAGCAGTTCCTGTCCGATCCCATCCCGGCGGCAGCAAACGCCAAGGGTTTTGTGGTGCCCTACGGGGACTGCCCGCTGGACGGTGAGCGGGTGGGCGAAATGGTGTACATGGATATGCTCAACCGCGCCCGGAAGTATGTGCACATCATCACGCCGTATCTGATTTTAGACGGCGAGCTGGAAACGGCCCTGCGCTTTGCGGCAGAGCGCGGTGTGGATGTGCACCTGATCCTGCCCGGCAAGCCGGATAAGTGGTTCGTTTATGCACTGGCCAAGACCCACTACAAGGCGCTGATTTCTTCGGGTGTGAAGATCAGCGAGTGGCAGCCCGGCTTTACCCATGCGAAGATCGTGATCGCCGACGGCGTGGAAGCTGTGGCGGGCACCATCAATCTGGACTACCGCAGCCTGTACCATCACTTTGAAAACGCGGTCTGGATGCGCGGCACCGACTGCATTGCCAACATGGAAGCGGATTTTCAGGATACGCTCACCCGGTGCCGCAGGGTGGAGCAGACGAAAGAAAGCATCTGGCAGGGCAAAAAGCTGCTGCATCTGGCGGGCATCCTGCTCAAGTTTATTGCGCCGCTGGTGTGAAAGACTCCTTCCGTCATGGCTGCGTAAGCAGACAGGAGAAGCTCTTAATACAAAAAGGCCCGCTGCCTTTCGACAGCGGGCCTTTTGTTACCGATTTAAATAAAAATCAGCGCTTAGTTCTGCTTCATGCGAGCGAAGCAGTCAGAGCAGTAGACCGGACGGTCCTCACGGGGCTGGAAGGGAACCTTGCAAGCCTTGCCGCAAGCTGCGCAGACAGCATCGAACATCTGACGCTCACCGCTGTTGCTGCGTGCGCCGCCGTTCTTGCGGGCGTCACGGCAGGGCTTGCAGCGCTGGGGCTGATTCTCGAAGCCGCGAGATGCGTAGAACTCCTGCTCACCAGCAGTCCAAACAAATTCCTTACCGCAGTCCTTGCAGACCAGAGTCTTGTCTTCAAACATAGTAGTATCTCCTCTTTAGTTAGTTCTTGCCCACGGAAGGATTGTAACCATACCTTTGGTTTTGGGACCATCGCGCTGATCAGTAAGCTTACCAGGGGCTTGAATGAATGGACGTCCTCCAATTGAGGACTTTTCTATTGTACCGTTCTTTTTGAAATTTGTCAACCAAAAAACAACCATTCGCCTTGTTATTTGTATAGATAGCACAATCCGACAGGGCTGATTTGGGTAAAATAACTGCCGGAAGATGAAAAAGGGGCTGCCGCACATTCCGTGCAGCAGCCCCCTGCAAAGCCCTTTGGAAAACGATTACTTCTCGAGGACTTCCTTGGTGTCGCGGGCGATCATCAGCTCCTCGTCGGTAGCGATGACCAGAGTGCGGACCTTGGCGCCCCAGGCGGTGATGTCGCAGACATCGCCCACGGGATGCTCGTTCTTCTCGGTATCGATGCGGATGCCCAGCCAATCCATGTGGTGGCAGACCTTTGCACGGGCAATTGCGTCGTGCTCGCCGATGCCGCCGGTGAAGACGATGGCATCCACGCCGCCCATTGCAGCGATGTAAGCGCCAACGGTCTTCTTGATCTGATAGTTCAGCATGTCGGAAGCCAGCTGTGCGCGCTTGTTGCCGGCAGCAGCTGCCTCTTCCACGTCACGCTTGTCGCTGGAAACACCGGAGATGCCCAGCAGGCCGGACTTCTTGTTCAGGATCTCGTCCAGCTCGTGGCCGGTGATGTTCAGGGTGTACTTCAGGTAGTTGACCACAGAGGGGTCCAGGTCGCCGCAGCGGGTGCCCATCATCAGGCCGGCCAGCGGGGTCATGCCCATGGAGGTGTCCACGACCTTGCCCTGATCCACAGCGGCAATGGAGGAACCGTTGCCCAGATGGCAGGTGATCAGCTTCAGGCGCTCAATGGGCTCTTCCAGATACTCGGCAGCCTTGTGAGCAACGTACTTGTGGCTGGTGCCGTGGAAGCCGTAGCGGCGCACGCCGTACTTCTCATAGTACTCATACGGAATGGCGTACATATAAGCCTTCGGAGGCATGGTGCTGTGGAAAGCGGTATCGAACACGGCCACCATGGGGATGTTGCCGAACACCTTGCGTGCGGCCTCGATGCCCAGAATGCCGGCGGGGTTGTGCAGGGGAGCCAGAGGGCTCAGCTCGCGGATGGTCTCGATGACCTCGTCGGTGATCAGGCAGCTCTCCTTGAACTTCTCGCCGCCGTGCACGACACGGTGACCGATGGCATCGATCTCGCTGACGTCGTTGATGCACTTGCCTTCGCCGGTGGTCATCTTCTTCACGACCTCGGCAAATGCCTCGGTGTGGGTGGGGAAGATGGCGGGCGTGGTGGCCTTGTGGCCGTTTGCCTCATGGGTGATCATGCTGCTTTCCATGCCAATGCGCTCGCACAGGCCCTTGCACAGCACCTTCTCGCCGTCCATATCGATCAGCTGATACTTCAGAGAAGAAGAGCCGCAGTTAATAACCAGAACTTTCATCTGTGTTGCCTCCTGTATGTTTTTGGTCTGTCCTCTTTTTAAACCTGAGGACAGAATTTTACAGATTCCTGTGTTTATTATATAATAGGGTGGGCGGCTTTTCAAGCCGCAACCCGGGCAAAGCGGTAAAGCTTGTGTACAAGGTTTTTGTACATCCTGCCCACAAATGCGCAAATCCACTGCAGTTTTCTGTATATACGATATAAATTTAACAATCTTTCCGAGGGCGCAGCAGCCCTGCAGAGGAGCTTATCTATGAAATTTGCCGGTATCATTGCAGAGTACGACCCCTTTCACAACGGCCATGCATGGCAGCTGGCGCAGGCAAAAGCGCTGGGAGCACAGCATGTGGCGGTGGCCATGAGCTGCGGGCTGACTCAGCGCGGCGCACTGCCGCTGCTGCCGGAAGCGGTGCGGGTGCAGGCTGCCCTGCAGTGCGGGGCAGATCTGATATTTGCGCTGCCTGCGCCCTGTGCCTGTGCGGGGGCAGAGGCTTTTGCCCGGGCGGGGGTGTGCATCCTTGCCGCCGCCGGGTGCGATGCGCTGGTGTTCGGGGCAGAGACGCCGGACGCAGCCCTGCTGATGGAAGCTGCCCGGGTGCTGTGCAGCGCAGCCTACCGCACCGAGCTGAAACGCCAGCTTGCAGCCGGTGCCCGCAGCTTTGCGGCGGCGCGGCAAGCGGCGGTGGAAACGCTCTGCCCTGGCACGGCACTGGCCGCGCTGTTGGATAAGCCCAACAACAATCTGGCAGTGGAATACTGCAAGGCCATTCTGGAACAGGAGGCACCCATGACCCCGGTGCCGCTGCCCCGCGTGGGGGCGGGCCACGGGCAGGCCCTTGCCGAAAGCGGCCACGCCCAGTTTGCCAGTGCCAGCGCGCTGCGCGCCCTCTGGGCAGAGCAGGGCGCGGATGCGCTGACTCCTTATGTGCCGGAAAAAGCACTGGAGCTGTATAAAAAGGCGGAAATCGACGGAATGTATACGGATCATGCCGCTGCGGGCCGGTGTGAGCTGGCTCTGCTGCGGGCGGCCTGTGCACGACCGGAACCTTTTGCCGCAGTGCGGGGCGTTTCCGAGGGATTGGACCACCGGCTGGAAAACGCCGTGCGCAGCTGCACCGGCCTGCCCCAGCTGCTGGACGCGCTGACCACTGTGCGTTACCCCCGGGCCCGGATGCGCCGCCTTGCCATGGATGCGGCACTGGGCTATACGGTGGAGACCGTGCCTGCCCTGCCGCCCTATCTGCATTTGCTGGGGGCAAGGCGGAAAGCACTTCCGCTGCTGAAGCATGCATCCCTGCCGCTGAGCCACTCGCTGGCAAAGCTGGAAAAAGAAAACGATGCCTGCGCCCGCATGGCGGCGGCACAGGCAGGAGCCAGCGATTTTGGCGCACTGTGCCGCCGGGTGCCCGGGCCGATGGGGGGAGTATATCGTCAAAAAATTATCTTTTTGACGAATTGACAAAAAATAATCGAAAAAATTTTATGCAGAAACACTTGTGCCTGGACGGTTTGTGGTGTATGATTAAAGCAATGCAATGTTGGATACAACAAATGAGAACGGAATCAGAAAACCGCATGCAATAAGGAGGAAACTTCATGGCACTTCATGTTCTGGACGAAGCCAACCGCTGTCTGGGCTGCAAAAAGCCGCTGTGCCAGCAGGGCTGCCCCATCCACACCAACATCCCGGAGGTCATTCGGCTGCTCAAGGCAAACCAGATGGACGAAGCTGGCAGGATGCTGTTTGAGAATAACCCGCTGACCACCGTTTGTGCGTTGGTGTGCAACCACGAGAACCAGTGCGAGGGCCACTGCGTGCGCAACCGGATGCCAAGCCACGACCCGGTGCACTTCTCCATTATTGAAGACTACATTTCCACGACCTACGCCAACAAAATGACCGCCGGCCCTGCCCCCAAAAACGGCATGAAGGCGGCAGTCGTTGGCTCCGGCCCGGCGGGCCTGACCATTGCGGTGCTGCTGGCACGCTGGGGCTACGATGTGACCATCTTTGATGCCCGCGATAAGATCGGCGGTGTCATGCGCTACGGCATCCCCAACTACCGCCTGCCGGACAGCGTGCTGGACGATTTCCAGTACCGCCATCTGGAGCTGAAGGGCATCAAGGTGCGGCCCAACACCACCATCGGCAAGACCATCACCATCGATGATCTGTTCCGCGACGGCTACAAGAGCGTGTTCATCGGTGCCGGTCTGTGGAAGGCCAACGCCATGCATATCAAGGGCGAAACTTTGGGAAATGTAGCCTTTGGCATCGATTATCTGGCAAACTCCAAGGCGTTCCGTCTGGGCAGCGATGTTGCGGTGATCGGCGTGGGCAACTCTGCCATGGACTGCGCCCGCACCGCCATCCGCAACGGTGCCCGCCACGTCACCTGCTATGCCCGCCGCGACGAGAGCTGCATCAGTGCTTCCGAGTACGAGGTGAGCTATGCAAAGCTGGAGGGTGTGGGCTTCCGCTTCTGCAAAGCACCGGTGGAGATCCGCGAGAACGGCCTGATCTGCCGCGATACCGTCAAGGGCGAAGATGGCAGGTTCACTCAGGTGGAGGGCAGTGAGACTTTCTACCCCCACACCGGCGTGATCGTGTCGGTCAGCCAGGGCTCGGAGAGCAACCTCGTCAAGACCACTACCGGCATCGAGACCAACCAGAAGGGCCTGCTCACCGTCAGCGAGGACGGCAGCACCACCCGCGAGGGCGTATTTGCCGGCGGCGATGCCGTGATGGGCGCACGCACCGTGGTGGAGGCTGTGGCTGTGGCCAAGAAGGTGGCCGAGAGCATGGATGCCTACATGAAGAGCCTGCCTGCAGAAGAAGTGGCTGACCCCTATGCCAATATCCCGGTGTTCCAGACCCCCACCTCGGACGTGCTGGCAAAGCAGGAGATCTGACGAAATAAAGACAAACTTGGAAGAAACTGTAAAGCTTTTGCGTCTTTGCCGATCTTTGCCGCTCCGTTTGTTGACGGGGCGGCTTTTGCCTTGTATACTATTCATATACTTGTTTCTGATTTGTACAAACTGGATATAAAACGGTGAAAGGCGGTGGACACTATCCTGAAAGCATCCCTCCCGAAACTGCGGGAAAAACTATTGGAAGCGCTACAGGCAGTGTTGCCCATTGCAGCCATCGTGCTGGTGCTCTGCTTTACCATTGCGCCGGTGTCGCCCAGCATCCTGCTGTGCTTTTTGCTGGGGGCCGCCATGATCGTGGTGGGCATCATGTTCTTCACACTGGGCGCGGAGATGAGCATGACCCCCATGGGCGAGCGCGTGGGTGCGGTGATCACCAAAAGCCGGAAGCTGCCGGTGATCTTGGGCATCGGCTTTCTGCTGGGCTTCCTCATCACCATTTCGGAGCCGGACCTGCAGGTGCTGGCAAATCAGGTGCCCTCCATCCCGAACCGCACCCTTATTTTATCGGTGGCGGCGGGCGTGGGCCTGTTTCTGGTGTTTGCCTTCCTGCGTATGCTCATTGGCATCTCGCTGCCAAAGCTGCTGGTGCTGTTCTACGGCATGATCTTTCTTCTGGCGGCGTTTGTGCCCAAGGAATTTCTTGCTGTGGCCTTTGACTCCGGCGGTGTGACCACCGGCCCCATGACGGTGCCCTTTATCATGGCACTGGGCGTGGGTGTTTCGTCCATCCGCGGCGACCGCCACGCGGCGGACGACAGCTTTGGTCTGGTGGCCATGTGCTCCATCGGCCCCATTCTGGCAGTGCTCATTCTGGGCATCGTGTTCCGCGCATCGGACAGCACCTATCTCCCGCCGGTGCTGCCGGAGGTGAGAGACTCGGTGGAGCTGTGGCAGCTGTTCCGTGTCAGCCTGCCTACGTATCTGGAAGAGATCGCTGTCTCGCTGCTGCCCATCATCGTGATGTTCGGCATTTTTCAATTTGTGGCTCTGCACATGGACCGCCGGTCGCTGGGCCGCATTGCGGTGGGTCTTGCGTATACCTACGTGGGCCTTGTGCTGTTCCTCACCGGCGCAAATGTGGGCTTTATGCCCGCCGGTAATTATCTGGGTCAGGTGCTGGCCGGGCAGAGCTTCCGCTGGATCATCATTCCCATGGGAATGCTCATCGGTTACTTCATCGTCAAGGCCGAGCCGGCCGTCTATGTGCTGAACAAGCAGGTGGAAGAGGTGACCGACGGTGCCATTTCGGCCAAGGCCATGGGCACAGCCCTCTCGGCAGGTGTTTCCATCTCGGTGGGCCTTGCCATGGTGCGGGTGCTCACCGGCGTTTCCATCCTGTGGTTCCTCGTGCCGGGCTATGTGTTTGCCATCGGCATCTCCTTTGTGGTGCCAAAGCTGTTCACCGCCATTGCATTTGACGCGGGCGGCGTGGCATCCGGCCCCATGACAGCCACCTTCCTGCTGCCGCTGGCACAGGGTGCCTGCGTGGCCGTGGGCGGCAATATCGTCACCGACGCTTTCGGCGTGGTGGCCATGGTGGCCATGACCCCGCTCATTACGGTGCAGCTGATGGGCCTTGTGGCACAGCTGCGCACCCGCAAGGCCCGGCGGCTGCAGCCTGCGGCCATGGGTGCGGCCTTTGCCGGTCTGCCGGACGATGATATCATTGAACTGTAAGGAGGGCGCGGCATGAGTTCGTTGTTTTTGATGGTGACCATCACCGACCGCCGCTCCACTGATGCCTTTTTGCAGCTGTATGAGCAGCGCGGCGTGGATGTGAACCTGCGCACGGTGGGCAGCGGCACAGCGGTGCGGGAGACTCTGGCCACGCTGGGTCTGGAAAAGACCGAGAAGGCCGTGCTGCTGGCGGTGGTGACAGAGGATACATGGAAGGCCGTCCGGATAGACCTGCGCCGCAAAATGCGCATCGACGTGCCGGGCACCGGCATTGCATTCACGGTGCCGCTGAGCAGCATCGGCGGCAGAAGGGCGCTGATGTTCCTCACCCAGCACCAGCCGCTGACATTGAAGGAGGAGAGCACCTTGAAGGATACCCATTACGAACTGCTGCTGGTAATCGCCAATCAGGGCCACACCGGCACCATTATGGATGCCGCCCGCGCCGCAGGTGCCGGCGGTGGCACGGTGATCCACGCCAAGGGTACCGGCATGGAAGGCGCAGCCCAGTTCCTTGGCGTGGAGCTGGTGAATGAAAAAGAGCTGGTGCTCATCGTGGCCCGCACGCCGGAAAAGAACCGCATCATGAAAGCCATCATGGACGGTGCCGGGCCAAAGGCGGGCGCGATCGTGTTCTCGCTGCCGGTGACGGATACCGCCGGTCTGCGTCTGCTGGAGGACGAGGAACCGGTGCAGGAAACCTCTGCGCAGTAAACAACAAAATGTAATTTATTCCGGGATTATTCCGCATTTATGGGCGAAACGCTTGATAAATGCGGATTTTTTCGTTATCATAGAAGAAAGAACTTCAAGAATGAGGGACAAAAGATGATAAAGCTTTCATATGAGCAGCAGATCGCATTCAATTCGCTGTCCATCATCGTGGGCAATGCACTGTATGCGCTCACGGTGGTGCTGTTTCTTGTGCCGTCAGGCCTGATCACCGGCGGTGCCACCGGCATCGCACTGGGCATCAACCGTGCATTGGGACTGCCGGTGTCCGGTGTGCTGTTCGTCATCAACATGACCATGCTTACGGTGGGCTGGGTGCTGCTGGGGCGGCGCTTTGCCATCACCACCATTGCCAGCACCGTGCTCAGCCCCCTGTTTCTGGCCCTGTGGGAGCGGGTGTTCACAGGCTTTGTGCTCACCGATGATCTGGTGCTCAACACCATTTTTGCAGGCCTCGGCGTAGGCGTTTCGCTGGGCATCACCATCCGGGCAGGCGCATCCACCGGCGGCATGGACATCCCTCCGCTGGTGCTGAACAAATATTTCCACATCCCGGTGTCGGCCAGTATGCTGGTGTTCGATATGCTCATCCTCTGCCTGCAGGCGGCGTTCAGCCCGCTGCAGCAGTGTCTGTACGGCATCGTGATGGTGATCGTGTATACGGTGGTGCTGGACAAGGTGCTCATCTTCGGCACTACCCGCACCGAGGTAAAGATCATCAGCCAGCACGCCGATGATATCCGCGAGGCCATCTTCACCCAGCTGGACCGCGGTGTGACCGTGCTGCATGGCGAGGGAGGCTACAGCCACGAGCCGGAGCAGGTGCTGCTGAGCATCGTGAGCAACCGCCAGCTGCCGAAGCTGGAAAAGCTGGCCCATGCCATCGACCCCACCTGCTTTATGATCGTGAGCCATGTGACCGAGGTGAGCGGGCGCGGCTTCTCGCTGGATAAGAATTACCAGTAAACGCTGAAAATCCCAGCAGATACTTGAAAAACAGTACCGGTTTAGGGTATAGTATAGAAGAACGGTAGGTTATGCCGTGATTTTACCCAACAGGAAAGGAAAAACATCATGTTTGATATTTTCAATATGCTCAAAAAGGAAGAACACAAGGACGCAAAGCAGGTGACCCGCGAGACCATCATCGGCGATATTCTGGATATGGACCAGACCACCGCTCCCTACTTCATGGAGATCGGCATGCACTGTCTGGGCTGCCCTGCATCCCGCGGCGAGAGCATCGAGGAGGCCTGTGCTGTCCACGGCGTGGACTGCGATGAGCTGATCGAGAAGCTGAACGAGCATCTAGCCGCAAAGAAGGCATAAATTGCTGCCCACACTGGATGCGCGTCTGGCTGCCGCCGCAGAGCTTGTGCGGCCGGGAGAGCCGGTGGCGGACATCGGCTGCGACCACGGCAAGCTGACGGCGGTGCTGGCGGCTTCGGGAAAATACCCGAAGGTGATCGGTGCCGACCTGCGGCCCGGCCCGCTGGCAAAGGCAGAGCAGACGCTGGAACATGCAGGCTGTAAAGACCGCGCTGAGCTTCGGCTTGGCGACGGTCTTTCTGTGCTTACGGAGAACGAAGTAGGCAGCATCGTGCTGGCGGGCGTTTCCGCCCAGACCACTTGGGAAATTTTAGAGAAAGCCCCGTGGGTGTTCACCGTGGGAGGGCCGCGGATCATCATGATCCCGGCCACCCGCCACGACGCGCTGCGCCGCTGGTTGTGGGAGCATGGCTTCTCCTTTGCAGCCGACCGCCCGGTGCAGGCGGCGGGCCGCTGGTACGCGGTGATGGCGGCGGAGTACACCGGCAGGGTGTATGCGCCCACCTTTGCCGAGTGCCTGTTTGGCAGTACGGGAGAGTGGCCCGAGGGAAAAGGCTACGCCGACTGGCAGAAGGCAAAGCTGCCCCGGATGCGCCTTGGCGTGCCGGATGGCAGTCCGCTTGCCGCCGAGATCGATGCAATTTTAAAAGAGGGGACAGAAGGATGACAACAGTACGGCAGGTATACGAAGCAATGCAGGCCATCGCGCCGCTGGAGCTGGCGGAACACTGGGATAATCCCGGCCTGCTGGTGGACTGCGGCGGGCAGATGCACCGGGTGCTGGCAGCACTGGACATCACCCCCGAAGTGGTGGCCGAAGCCGCTGCAAAGCAGTGTGAGATGATCGTGTCCCACCACCCGGTCATTTTTGATCCGCTCAAAAAGATCGGCCCGCAGGATGTGCCTTTCCAGCTGGTGCAGGCGGGCATTTCTGCCATCTGTATGCACACCAATCTGGATGCTGCCGAGGGCGGCGTGAACGAAGTGCTGGCAGGCATCTTTGACATGAAGAATATGGAAACCTTTGCCGAGGGCTGCGGCCGTGTGGGAGCCATTGAAGAAATCGCGGTTCCGGAGCTTGCCCGCAAGGCACAGCAGGAGCTTGCTGCGCGCTGCAACCAGCCGAAGAACGGCCCGGCGGTGCAGGTGAAGTTTGTGGATGCGGGTAAGCCGGTCAAGCGCTTGGCGGTCATCAGCGGTGCGGGCGGAAGCCTGTTTGCAGATGCCATTGCTATGGGCGCGGACTGCCTGCTGACCGGTGAAGCCAACCACCACCACGCCATCGATGCCAAGCGGCTGGGCCTTTCGCTCATTACGGCGGGCCACTATGCCACCGAATTTCCGGTGACTGCCGCCGTGGCTGCAAAGCTGCGCGCCGCCCTGCCGGAGCTGGAAGTGCTGGTGAGCACCGAGAACCGGGACCCGTATACGTATTTATAAGGGAAAGCCGCAATAAGGTGAACGGCCTCGCCCTCTCAGTCTCGCATCCGCTCGACAGCTCTCCCAAGGGGAGAGCCCTTGGCAAAACCATGAACCCTGCGTAGACTGCCAAAGCCTCTCACTTTGAGGAAAGACTTCCCCCGCGCCGGGGGAAGATGTCACCATAGGTGACAAAAGGGGGAGTGTGGCACGGCGTTAGCCGTGACGGAGAGGGCGAGGCCGCTTAAAATAAAAGAATTTCCATTCCAAATCATAAACGAGGTAAACACTATGGCATTGGATGCCGCGACACTGGCCCTTACGGCAGCAGAGCTCAAAGCAACGCTGACCGACGCCAAGATCGCAAAACTATTTGAACCCACCCGTGATGAGCTGGTGCTCACCCTGCGCACCCGCACGGATACCTATGCGCTGCTGCTTTCGGCCCGCAGCGGTTCCGCCCGCGTGTGCCTGACCGAAGAAAGCTTTGAAAACCCGGAAACGCCGCCCTCCTTCTGTATGCTGATGCGCAAGCATCTCACCGGCGGCAGGCTGCTGGACGTGCACATGGAGCCGGGAGACCGCATCGTCTATTTTGATTTTCAGTGCACCAACGAGATGGGCGACCTTGTGCGCAACACCCTGTGTGCCGAATTGATGGGCCGCTACTCCAATCTGGTTCTGGTGCAGAACGGCAAGATCATTGACGCACTCAAGCGCGTGGATTTTGAGGACAGCGATGTGCGCCAGCTGCTGCCGGGCCTGCCCTACACCACGCCGCCCAAGCCTGCAAGACCGGATTTCCTGTTGGTGAGCAGTGCGTCCATCGTGGCAGCAGCCTGCCAGAGAGATCTGCCGGTGGCAGATGCCCTCAACAAGACCGTGGCCGGTGTTGGCCCGGTGGTCTGCCGCGAAGCTGCATGGCGTGCCTTTGACGGCGAACATCTGCCCGCCAATGAGCTGACCGAGGAACAGAAGCGCAAGCTTATGGCCGCCATCGACGAGCTGAAGGAAGAGCACGCAACCGGCGGTACGCCCTGCAGCGTCACCGACCCCAGCGGAAAGCCCATCGAGTATACCTTCTTCCGCCCGCAGCAATACGGCGAAAAATATATAATGAAGGAGTGGCCCTCCTTCAACGCCATGCTGGAGGGCTACTACGCTGAGAAGGACCGCGCGGAACGCCTGCGCACCAAAAGCAAGGAGCTGCACAAGGCCGTGCACAATATGTACGAGCGCGCCGTGCGCAAGCAGGCCGCCCGTCAGGAAGAGCTGGCCGCCAGCGGCAAGAGCGAAAAGCTGCGGCTGTACGGTGAGCTGCTCTCGGCAAACCTCTATCTGGCCCAGAAGGGCATGAAGAGCATCACCGTGCCCAACTGGTACGACGAGGGCAAAGAGGTGACCATCCCGCTGGACCTGCGGTTCACACCCAGCCAGAACGCTCAGAACTTCTTCAAGAACTATAAAAAGAAGCAGACCGCCGCCCGGATGCTGGTGGATCTGCTGGCAGAGGGTGAAAAGGAGATCGCCTATCTGGAAACGGTGCTCTACGAGGTGGAGTCCGCTTCCGGTGAAGCGGCCCTCAACGAGATCCGGGCAGAGCTGAAGAGTCAGGGCTACCTGAAATACTACAAGCAGCGGGATAAGCGCCAGAAGCCTGCAGACTTCCTGCGGTTCACTTCCACCGATGGCTTTGAGATCCTGGTGGGCCGCAACAACGCCCAGAACGACAAGCTCACCCTGCACACCGCCCGGGGCAAAGACCTGTGGTTCCATGTGCAGAAGGCCCCCGGCAGCCACGTTGTGGTCATGAGCCGGGGCGAGGAGATCCCGGACACCACCAAGCAGGAGGCCGCGGAGCTGGCAGTCATCTACTCCAGCACCTACAAGGCAGGCACCGGCGCCAAAGTGGCGGTGGACACCACCGAGGTGAAAAACATCTGGAAAGCCAGCGGTGCCAAGCCCGGCATGGTGCTGTACGAGGTGTACACCACGGTCTATATCACGCCCCGGGATGGGCTGGCGGAACAGCTGAAGAAGAAATGATTTGAACTGCGCGCCGCGCTGCTCTGCGCATCTTCAGCGGAAGAATTATTTTAAATTTGCCAATCGGGAAAATCTGCGGATTTTCCCGATTGACTTTTTCACGGGTGGGGTCGTAAAGGCGAACGGCATTTGCAGCGCCTGCTTCCTGCGGGAGCGGCGGCGCTGCTTTTTATTATATATGTATAAAAGCGGCAGGACGGTCCATACTAAGCACTGCGCAGCGGGCACGGCAGAGTTTTCCACCGGCAGAAAAGCCTGCGGATTGTGCATCTTGCACAGAAAATGCGCTCTTTGACAAAACGGAGAAAATAAAAAAGAAAATTCGTTCTTTTTTCTAAAAAACACTTGCCAAATGCACGAAGGTGTGATAGAATAACTCTCGGCTGCAAAGGGCTTGTGCGATACAAGTCGTGCAGGCCAGCGATATGCGT
>ERZ772805.1367-NODE-1367-length-20107-cov-37.364752_pt1 | contig 20107 bp, 9 predicted proteins | sample MGYA00511344_ERZ772805 | MGnify/ENA primary metagenome ERZ772805 (study PRJEB29015, sample SAMEA2737730) | human gut metagenome | biome: human gut; feature: human-associated habitat; material: faeces | place: China | collected 2012 ...
CCGGCAAGCCGGAGGAGATCTTTCTCAGCGGCTCCGACCCGCGCATCCCGCAGACCGTCGAGGTGTTCAGCACCGAAGACCGCAGCGTGCAGTATGCGATGCTGGCCTGCGGCTATGTGGATGCCATCGCTGCCCATGAGACGGCCATCCTGCAATACATGAAGGACAATTCCGTGGAGTTCCGCATCCTCGAAGAACCGCTGCTGGTCACCGGGCTGGGCATCGCCTTTGCCAAAAACGACAGCCGCGGGCTGGACACCCAGCTGAACGCTGTTCTTGCGCAGATGCGCACAGACGGCACACTGGAGCAGATCCTTGGCAAGTATCTTGAACATCCTTCGCAGTATCTGGAGGTGGACACCATTGGCATGTAAAAACAGGACCATCCCAGATACATGGAGATGGGGGCTCTATCTGGTCATCGGCGTGCTTTTTATGGCAGGCGTCGTTTTTTTCTCGAGTTGGCAGGCACTGCGTGCAACGGAGGCTCGTTTCTGCCAGATCCTTGATTTTGTCAAATCCCAGTCCACCAGCTTTGAAAAGCACAACGATACGATTGTGGCCAAAGCGCTCCGCCGCACGGCGGTATCGGTGCATCAGCTGGCACAGGACCCTGCGCTCGACCTTTCCGACCCGCAGTGCCTGAGCAGGCAGGCAGAGCTGCTCTGGCTCACAGGTATTTCAGTTCTGTCCCCGGACGGTACGCTCCTGTGCGAATCCACAACCAACGGCATCGGCTATGCCCGGTTTGGAGAACCGCTCAAAAATGATGCCGTTCTGGACGTTTTCTCTTACCCGCAAAAGACCTACCTGAAGCGGGTCCTGCTGGAGGATGGGTCTGCCGTGGATGTTGCGGCACACCGGGCAGAAAGCAAAGAGGTGATCCTGCTTGCCTACCGCTATACCCCGGCAGAATTTATAGAGGGAACGGCCTTGTCCATCCAGAGCGTACTGGACGGCTACTCGGTTGAGACCAGCGGCACATTGTTCATCGTGCAGAACAATCAGGTCATTGCCTCCAACCGCCCGGAGCTCATCGGGCAGGATGCTGCGGACAGTCTGCCGGTGCGGGAGATCCGCAAAGCCGGGGCTGCCGAAACGCTGACCCATACCCACGATTGGAACGGCTCCGGCTGCTATTTTGGAATGTACTGCCACGGAAGGTCTTTCGATCTCTACGCGTATACGGATGAAAGATCCGTCTTCCGTGAATCGATTCCGCTGATCTTGATGGCGCTGGCCGGTTACATCCTGCTTGTAATGGTCCTTCGGGTGCTGCGCAGACGCTCCGTGCAGGAGATGGAGCAGCAGAAAAAAGAGCAGGAGAAGAAGTATCAGGCTCAGCTGGAGGAACAGAACCGCAAACTGGAGATCGCACTCCAGCACGAGGGTGCGGCAAACCGTGCCAAGCGGGAGTTCCTGTTCAATATGAGCCACGATATCCGCACCCCCATGAACGCCATCATCGGCTTCACCTCGCTGGCTGCGACCCATATCGACAATAGGGAACAGGTGCTGGACTACCTCAAAAAGATCTCTACCTCCAGCCAGCATCTGCTTTCCCTCATCAATGATGTGCTGGATATGAGCCGCATCGAGAGCGGAAAAGTAAAAATTGAAGAAAAAGCGGTGCATCTGCCGGACCTCGTCCACGATGTGCGCTCCATCATCCAACCCGATGTTTCGGCAAAGCGGCTGTCGCTTTTCATTGATACTATGGACGTAGAGAACGAGGACATCATCACCGACCCGCTGCGGCTGAACCAGATCCTGCTGAACATTTTGTCCAACGCCATCAAGTTCACTCCTACAGGCGGTACGATCAGCATCCGCATTGCCCAGAAGAACGGTGCGCCCAAGGGCCGTGGCTGCTATGAGTTCCGCATCAAGGACAATGGCATTGGTATGAGCGAAGCGTTCCAGAAGCACATCTTTGAGGCGTTCAGCCGGGAGGAAAGCTCCACCGTCAGCGGCATTCAGGGTACCGGCCTGGGTATGTCCATCGCCAAGAACATTGTGGATATGATGGGCGGCACCATTGCGATCGAAAGTGAACCGGGCAAGGGCAGCGAATTCATCGTAGATCTCTGCTTCGCACTCAGCGGACAAAGGGTGGAGCCCAAGCAGCTCCCACAGTTGGAAGGGCTGCGCGCATTGGTAGCAGACGACGATACCGACACCTGCCTGAGCGTCAGCACCATGCTGTCCAAGATCGGGATGCGGCCGGAGTGGACGATCTCCGGCCGGGAAGCGGTGATCCGCACCCGATACGCCATGGAGCAGGGCGACGAATTCAGCGTCTACATCATCGACTGGCTCATCCCCGATATGAACGGCATCGAGGTCGTGCGGCAGATCCGCAAGGTGATCGGGAAAAGCTGCCCTATCATCATTCTGACGGCCTACGATTGGACGGATATTGAAGAGGAAGCCCGCGCTGCCGGAGTGACCGCCTTCTGCGAAAAGCCGCTGTTCCTTTCCGAACTGCGCAGAGTGCTGGCAGAACCGTACGGTGCAGAGCCTGCCTGTAAGCCAGCGCAGCCAGATTCCTCCGAGCTCAGGGGAAAGAAACTTTTGCTGGTGGAGGACAATGCCTTGAACCGCGAGCTCGCGCTGGAGATCCTGAAGGAAGCGGGCTTTGCGGTAGACACTGCTGAGGATGGCGAGATCGCTGTCCAGAAGATGAAGCAGGCGGCCCCCGGGCAGTACGATTTGATCTTAATGGACATCCAGATGCCCAAGATGGACGGTTACGAGGCAACGCGGCAGATCCGCGCCCTGCCGGATGCTGCAAAGGCAGGCATTCCCATCTTTGCAATGACGGCAAATGCCTTTGAAGAAGACCGTCAGAATGCATTGAAGGCCGGTATGGACGGCCACATTGCAAAGCCGCTGGATATTCCGCATCTGCTGCAAGTCCTTGCAGATGTACTGAAATCATAACGACTGCCAGCCGACAAAAGCAAAAGCACCCACAGCAGGCTTCGCAGAGTCTCTTGACCTCTGGAAGCGAATGCTGCGGGTGCTTTCTTTATTTTCTGTCTGACAGGCGTTTGGCTCACAAAATTTTGCGCAGCTCCTGCACAAGGTCGCCGATCACGATGGGCTTGGACAAAAAGCCATTCATGCCGCTTTCCAATGCGTTGCGGCGGTCCTCGTCGAAGGCGTTGGCGGTCATGGCAAGGATTGGGAGCTTTGCCCGGGCAGGGTCATCCAGTGCGCGGATCTTCCGGGTGGCGGTGTAGCCGTCCATCACCGGCATCTGCACATCCATCAGCACCAGATCATAGCTGCCCGGCGCTGCGGTGCTCACCTTTTCCACCGCCACTTCACCGTTTTCCGCCGTATCGACCCGGAAGCCGTACTCGCGCAGGATCTCCTGCGCGATCTCGCGGTTCAGCTCGTTGTCCTCTACCAGCAGGATGTGTCTGTCCTTAAAGTCGGCGTTCTTTTCCGGCAGAAGCTCCTGCGACGCATCTGTCAGCTTCTGGCCGAGGGCGCTCATCAGAGTCTCGCGCAGGTCGGACAAGAACATGGGCTTGGAGCAGAAAGCAGTCACACCGGCGGCCTTTGCCTCCACCTCAATGTCAGACCAGTCATAGGCCGTCAGGATGATGATGGGGGTATCGTCGTTCAGACTGCGTATCTGGCGGGTGACCTCGATGCCGTTCATATCCGGCAGCCGCCAGTCGATGATATAGGCGTGGTAGACATCGCTCATCTCGATGGACTGCCGCGCGCGCAGCACCGCTTCCTTGCCGGAAAGGGTCCACTCCGCGCGCATTCCCACCTTGACCAGCATCTTTGTCACGCTGTCGCAGGTGTTGAAATCGTCGTCCACCACCAGAGCCTTCAGGCCTTCCAGCTCGGTGATCTTTTCCACCGGGTGGTGCTCTGCCTGCACCCGCAGCGGCACACGAATGATAAACTCGCTGCCCTTGCCCTGCGCTGTCTGCACCTCGATGGTGCCGCCCATCATATCCACGATGTTTTTGGTGATGGCCATGCCAAGGCCGGTGCCTTGGATACGGCTGACTGTGGAGGTGCGCTCCCGCTCAAACGGCTCAAAGATTTTTTTGGCAAATTCCGGGCTCATGCCGATGCCGTTGTCCTTGATGCGGAACTCGTACTGCCCGCAGCCGCGCACCTGCCCGGCAAGCTGGCGCACCCGCACCGAGACCGTGCCGCCCGCCGGGGTAAACTTGATGGCGTTGGACAGCAGGTTCAGCAGGATCTGGTTCAGCCGGGTCTTATCGCAGTAGACATCCTCGTCGGTCACATCCATCGCGTCCATATAAAGCTCCAGCTGCTTTGCGTGGATCTGCCCGCTGACGATGGTTTTCAGGTCATGCAGCACATCCGAAAGGTTGACTTCCACTTCTTCCAGATGGATCTTTCCGCTCTCAATGCGGCTCATATCCAGCACATCGTTGATGAGGGAGAGCAGATGATTGCTGGAAGCAAGGGTCTTGGTCAGATAATCCTTCACCCGGTCCTTATCGTCGATATTGCTGATCGCCAGCGTGGTAAAACCGATGATGGCGTTCATGGGGGTGCGGATATCGTGGGACATATTGGAAAGGAAGGTGCTCTTGGCGCGGTTGGCGGTCTCGGCGGCAGCAACGGCATTGGAAAGCGCCTGAGTTACCTGCCTGTCGGCGGTGCGGTCGGACATGACAAGGATGTGTTTGGTTCTGCCCTCCACCTCGCTGCCCATGGCAACGATGTGGAACCAGCGCCGCTCCCCGGTTTCCAGATGCACATACTCATCATCCCATTCGCGCTGCTGCCCGCTGAGAAGCCCTTCCAGATAGTTTTTATCGCGATCCGGGGAGTCCTTCGGGTGCAGCGCTGCCAGAACACGGGCATCCTGCCGGACTTCTTTCCACGGGATGCCCAGCAGACGGCCAATGTTCGGGCTGACGTAATCCGCCTTGGAGGTTTCGGCATCCAGCATCAGGAACACGTCGTCCACGTTCAGCGAGAGTTTTTGGAACAGCACGTCCCGGTACCGGATCTCGGTGTCCTTCCGGCGCAAAGTAGCATGGCTTCTGCGCGCGAGCAACAGGATGATCAGCACCGCAAAGCCAAGGACGATGCCCGCAACGATCTGTATCGTATAGAACCACAGCTCGTCCAGACTGGCGTTGACGATGCTGACCGGGACAAGCCCCACCATCGTCCAGTTCTGGACCGCCGTGCCCTCGTAGACCAGATAATAACTGGTGTCGCCCAGTTTTACCTTCAAGTTTCCGCTGCTGCCCTGCGCAAAGGCATCCGAAAGGGCAAGGATCTGTTCCTCGGAAAGGTCGGAATGGTCGCGCAGCATCGCAATGAAATTGTAGACCGTTTCCTTACGGTTTACGGAATTGTCGATCACCACCCGCCCATCCGGGTAGATGACATAGTTGCTGGCATTGCCCTCAAAGGCAGAGTTGTCCAGCAATCTCAGCACCGCGTCATTATAATAAGAGATGGCAACGGCATCGTAGGCAAAGCCCCGGTAGCTGCCCTGCGTTTCGGGACAGATGAACGCCAGCATCTGGGGCTTGCCGGGCAGCGCCGTGTTCACGACGACATCCTCATCGTGAGCGAGCCTTTCGTCCAGATTGGTCTGCAGGCCAAGATAGCCGGTCTCCCCCGTCACGGTCATGTAGTTGCCGTCATAGGTAAGAAAGTAGAATTCGGCAAATCCGGTGCTCTGCTGCGCTGCCTCGATATATGCCTGAATCTCTGCTTCATCCGAGGTACTTTCCAGAAAGCCGTTGTACAGATGCAGATAGGTCAGGTTCTTGCGCACCATCTCTTTCAGCATATTGTTGGACTTATGCAGCACCTCTTCCAGATGCGAGGTACTTTCCTGATAGATGGTCTGGGACACAAATGAGATGTACTGAACGCTGAAACCTGCTATCAGCAAGACCAGAAGAAGGATGGCCGCAACAGGGAGCCATTTTTGCCGGGGATGGCAGTTTCGTTTGGATCCGTGCTTTTCGTCTTCCATCCCGCTCACCTCAGTGTCATGTAGTTTTCAGGCTCTGCAAGCGCTGCGCCGCCGCCGGAGACATGATCGCGCCATCTGTTTTTTACCCATGTATCTCCGTCCAAAGACGTGCCGCTTTCGCTCGCAAGCAGCGCTTCCATCTGTTTTTCCGCTGCCAGACAGGTCACGGTAACGGTGTCGTCGTCCCCCAGCGGCTGTCCGTTCCGGGTGATGCCGGTCAGGGTATAGCTGCCGCCTGCCTCTTTGACCTCCACGGCAATGCCGCTGACCACCGGCAGAGAGCCGCGGTTGAAGGGCACAAACCCTCCCTCGCAGCCCTCCACAAAGGCGCGGACAGTCTCCTTCAGCTCTGCGCCGGTCATGGTGCGCTGGCGGGACATCAGACCGTTGGGCATGATCATGGAAGCGGCCATTTTCTTGTTATAATCTGCCTGCAGCACACTGCCGGTAAAGCTGTTTGCGGTGGCAAGCAGCACATCGGTGCCATAAACGCCCCGCAGCGTGTTCGCCATAACGGAGAGGGAGGCGCTGCCGCCGTTTGCGTGGAAGACATTGGAATAGCTCTTCCCGGAGGTCAGCACGATCTCGTCATCGGCAGGCGTTTCTTCGGCAAGAAGCTGGGCATTGAACGCACGATAAGCCTGCTGTGCCGTGTACTCGCCCGCGATCATTTTGGAGACAACGTCCTTGGAGACGGCAAAGAAATCGTTGGAGGCGATGCGGATATACATGTGGTTTTCTTCCACCACGCTGCGGACGTCCTTCAGATACTCGGTCAGGCGCAGGGGAACGTTCTGGCTGTAGCTCAGTATGTCCTGCCCCTCTGAGACGATGCGGTTCTGCGCCTGTTCGGAGAGCATGACGTTCAGCACCTTCATGGCTTTTTCGCGGCGCGCGGTGTCCTGCTCCAGATCGCGGTTCAACGCCACCTGGAAATAGGGGGTGGTCATGATCCACTTTTCGCCGTTCTGGCTGAAGAAAGGCAGGAAGATCGTGTCGATGCCCTCATCCTGAAACATCTTGACACCGGCAGAGCTGCCAAAGTACATGGCAGCTTCTCCGTTCCGGAACATCCCGGTCACATCGTCGTAATTCAACGCAAGATCGTCTGCCGTGAGGTGGGTATCCTGAATGAACTGCGCCATCCGCTCAAACGCCCCCGGCCACACGGTGTCGTCCAGACCCACCCGTGCGGTGCCGGCAGGGTCGCTGTAAGCAGTGCGCCACTTGCGCCCATCCGTCGTGGTAAGCTCGGCAGCGGAAAGCCCCTGCAGCGTTTCCATGCAGGTGTAGTCGTAGGTATAATCGGCGGTAAAGCCGCGGATGCCCACCTTCTCAAACGCCTGACAGGCCGAAACGAAGCTCTCGTAATCGGTGGGCAGGGGGATACCGTACTGCTCAAAAAGGCTGCGGTTGACCACAAAGCCGTGGGCATCGGCGCAGACCGGCAGCCAGTTCACGCTGCCGTCCTCGTTTTTGAAGCTGTTGAGGTAGGTGTTGTACACAGCGCCCGCTTCGTTGGTCAAGGCAAGGTTCATCAGGCTGTCCTTCAAGGGAGCCGCATCGTGCAGCGAGAAGCGGCAGCAGGTGATAATATCCGGCAGACCGCCGTTCTCCTGCAAAAACTTGTAAAAATCCAAATCGTTGTTGCCCACGATGAATTCAATATTTACATCCGGCAGCTGGGACTGGATATAGGGCGCATAGTTCTCGTACAGGCTGGTACTCCACAGATACACCTGAATGGTCTGAGCATCCTCCTGCTTTTCCACATTTTCGGCGGTTTTTGTTCCGCAGCCGGTCAGCACAGATAGCCCTATCACTAATGCCGCAAATGCAGAAATAAGGCGGCGCAATGTTCTTTTGTTCATCAAATCGTTCCCCTCACAACTCTTGGGCAGCTGCCGTTCTGCGATCCCGAATCCCACAAAAAGGCATCGATACAGCATGACAGAACTATAGGATTATTTTACCACCGCCATGATGGATTTTCAATAAAATTTCATATGTTGATTCATAAAAGCAGCGCGTGTCCGATTTCTTTGCGCCAGTCGATGCAGCTTTTTGTATCAACGCATAAAACGAGCCGACACGGACGACCTTTGCAGGGGCGGTTTCCGCGGCAGCTTTGGCCAGTTGGGTTATTTTGCTCCCCGTGGCCCGAGCAGGCCCTGCGGGCCAACATCCACTGCCAGATCTCGCTGGCTCTCAACCGCATCTACACCGAGTGGTACCCCAGCAAGGGCTACACTTTCAACATCACCAACTCCACCAGCTACGACCAATACTACGTCCATGGCCGGACGGTGTTCGACGTCATGGTGCGGCTGACGGACGACATCTTCAACACCTATATCCGCAAGACCGGCACCGTGAACCCCTACTACGCCGAGTACTGCGACGGCAAATCCGTCACCTGCCCCGGCCTCAAGCAGTGGGGGACGGTCACGCTGGCCAATCAGGGCCGCAGCGCACTGAGCATCCTCAAATACTACTACGGCAGCAACATCGAGATCATCCGCACCAACAACATCCAGTCCATCCCCCAGAGCTACCCCGGAAGCCCTCTGCGGCAGGGCAGCACCGGAGCGGCGGTGTTCACCCTGCAGCGGCAGCTCAACCGCATCACCAAAGACTACCCCTTCCTCGGCCTGCTGACGGTGGACGGCATCTTCGGCCGCAAGATGACCGAGACGGTCAAAAAGTTCCAGAAGCAGTTCAACCTCACCGCCGACGGCGTGGTGGGCCGCAGCACCTGGTATAAGATCAGCTATATCTATGTCTCGGTGAAGGACCTCGCCGAGCTGACCAGTGAAGGCGAGACATTCAGCGGCACCCTCCCGGACGGCCCATGGAACTTCGGCAGCAGCGTCCTCAAACAGGGCTCCACCGGCAGCGAGGTAGAGCAGGTGCAGTTCTGGCTGAGTACGCTGGCTCAGTATGAGAGCCGCATCCCCTCTGTCACGGTGGACGGCATCTACGGCAGCGGCACAGCGGCGGCTGTCCGGGCGTTCCAGCGGCTCTACGGCCTGACGGTGGACGGCATCGTGGGCCTCACCACATGGACCGAGCTGTACGACCAGTTCCGCAGCATCCAGTCCGACAACGGCACCCCCAACGCCTACCCCGGCACCGCCCTGCGCCAGGGCAGCAGCGGCCAGAACGTCCGGCTGGTGCAGTTCTGGCTGAAGATCGCACGGACGGTCTATTCCAGTCTCAACAACATCACCGTGGACGGCATCTTCGGCTCGTCTACCGCAGCGGCCGTGCGGCGGTTCCAGACCTACTTCGGCCTCACCAGCGACGGCGTCGTGGGCCGGACGACATGGAACAAGCTCTACGAAGTCTACAACGACATCGCCAACCGCCTGCTTTCGCCCAACCTGCGGCCCGGCGAGTACCCGGGCGTACTGCGCAATGGCTCCACCGGCACCGCCGTCCGGGAGCTGCAATTCTACCTCTACCTCATGAGCGCCTACCAGAGCAGCATCCCCTCTGTCTCCATTGATGGCCGTTTCGGCGCGGCCACCGAGGCCGCCGTGCGGGCCTATCAGCGGTTCGCCGGGCTGACGGTGGACGGCATCGTAGGCCGGAAGACATGGGATTCGCTCTACGGCAAAGCGTCGGCCCTCCGCTCGTCCGGGCCGGTGGTCACCCTCAAGCGTCTCCCCTACCCCGGCACGCCGCTCACTGTCGGCACCGACAGCAGCGCCGTGCTCTACTACACCCTGCTTTTGCAGCGCATCGCCTACTACTACGACAGTGTGGCGTCCCCCGCGCTTTCCAGCCAGTACACACAGGAGACCGCGAACGCCACCGCCAGCGCGCAGGAGCTTCTGGGCCTGCCCGCCACCGGCGTGGCAGACGCCGAGACGTGGACAGCAGTGGAAGCCCTGAGCTTACAGCTGGCGGCCTTCACCCCCAACCCCGACCGGCATCCCGAGCAGGGGCCGGACTACCCGGACCGGGCCATGAAGGAGGGCAGCGCAGGGCCTGACGTCAGCCTCATCGAGGGCTGGCTCAATGGCCACTCCCAGCTCTACTGCGAGGAAGACTACGTCGCCGACAACGCTACCTTCGGCCCGGAGGACACCGCCGCCGTAAAAGACACGCAGCGCCGGGCCAGCCTTGAGCCAAACGGCGTCGTGGACCGGCCCACCTGGGCCGCACTCCGCGCCCAGAGCCATACTGCCTGCGACAGCTGCACCGAGGAGGGATGAGAGATGGCACGCTTACTGGTCTATGACGCCTACGAGAACAAAGTCTACACCTATTCGAGCCTGCGCGAGAACGACCCCATGCCCTACAGCACCGGCAGGACTCTGACCGTGCGGGAGTTCCGGGGCAAATCGAACAGCCCGGTGCTCTGGACGACCATCGCGGCAATGGAAGCGTGGAACCTCACCCGCCGCAAATACGGCAGGGGCATCCCGGTGGGATACGCCTTCCGCCGCATCTGGGAGGGAGGCCACGGCACCCGCAGCCAACACTATGCCGGCGTGGCCTTCGACGTGGGGCAGAGCCTCAGCCAGACCCAGCGTACCGCCATCTACAACGCCGCCCGCTCCACCGGGGCGTGGGGCTATGTCGAGCCGCTGAGCCAGACCCCCACATGGGTCCACTTCGACCGGCGCTACGGCACGCCCGCCTGCAGAGGCACCACGGCAGGCTACCCCACCCTCCGCCGGGGCAGCCGGGGCTGCTACGTCATGATCCTCCAAGACGCCCTCTCGACGCTGGGCTACCAGACCGGGAACCGCATCGACGGCATCTTTGGCAGCCGGACGGAAGAAGCCCTCAAGGGCTTCCAGCGGCGCACCAGTCTGCGCGCCGACGGCGTCTGCGGCTGCAACAGCTGGAAGAAGATCTCCACCGCCGTGTTGGGTGTTGGACGGACGAAGACGACGATCGATTGATTTTTATATCTTACCGATTGCATAAACAAAACGCATCTGCGGCCCGCTGACAAACAGCGAAACCGCAGATGCGTTTCATGTTATTCTTCTAAAGAAAAGCCCTGTTGCTCCAATTCATAGCACTTTTTTATCCAGCCTTCTTGCAGATAGCCAAACGGATTATTCGTCGGCGGCATTTGAGCAAGAGCCTGTTTCAAAAACTCTGCGTATAAGGTATTTTCCGGTTCTAAGGTGCACCGCCGCACCGGGTATTCTCTATAGACATTTGCATCTCGATAAAAAGCTCTATCAATAAAACCAAGGCCAGACAAGTGAATCATATATTCTTCAAGTGCACATCGAAGCAAGCTTTTTTCAGGGAAGTTCTTTTTCCAAAAATGGACGAAATCCAAATTCAGCCAGTTCTTTTGCACATTTCCAAAATAAAAATACACTTTCTCCGGCTGAAGCACTGAATTTTCTTTTCGACGATAAATAAAATTTTCAAATAAAATGGTCTGCCAGATTCTTCGATCGCAGTTGAACGCAATTTCGCCAAAAACCGGAATGTTGAGATAAAACGGAATATCTTTCACCCTAGAAAAGCTCAAATCGCAGATTCTGAGCCTGTTGATTTCATTTAATGCCTGCTCTGAATTTATCAATTTTCTGCTGAAGCTAAGATAGTATGCCACATCCTTTTCTAGCTCGTCAAACAGCTCTAGTGTTTTCTGTTCATGAAGTTTTTGCTCTTCAATCCACTTTTCTCGTTGTTCCTCTCGTTCTCGCTCCCGCTTACATTGGGCTTGATACTCAATCTCCCGCTTTCTATTTCGTTCACAAAGTTTCTGAATTCCTTCCTGTTCTCTTCGGTGATAAATCCACCACTTATGTTCAACTGAATCAATCAGCTCTTTTCGCAACTCATCTTCTGAAAAGCTTTCTGTATTTTTCAAGAAGTCTGAAATATCAATTTCAATCGTCGGCACTTTTGCCCGTTTAATTCGATTGTATTTTTCTATATCCACATAATGTGTAACCGCAATTTCAACAAGCAGCACTGAATCTCTTATAGGAATATAAATATCGGGAACAAACCCATCACATCGCACTTCTGTTTCTGCATTTGAAAACTGTAACTTTCTCTTTTTCTCAAGAATCAATGGTTGAAGCTGTTCCCAATCGTCTTCGTTACGAGATGAATCGCGCCGTGCGCTGATTTGAATTTCTGGGAGATTGATATATGTACTCTCTTTGACGATTTTTTTCGCCATCTGGTGCAGGCCGCTTTCGTTTGCCTTTTGAGCGGAACAATCCAGCACTATATCTCTTTCTGCATAATGAGCAAAATGTCGGACACGTTTTCCTCGCCCTAATTTCGCCACAAGTGAGCGTTTACAGGCAGCACAGACACAGTTACAGTCCAATCCCCTGTCTTTTTCCAGCATCTGCGAAATATGTACAGGTTCTCCTGTATCTTTTCGGATTGCAAAATAGAAGTTTTCCGTCTGTATGCACGCCATTTTTCCGCCCCCTTGTAACCATCAGAGCAAAAATCAAACGAACCCTTTATTCAATCGTCCAGCACAACATCCTCGCTGAGCACCTGTCCGATGGGCTTTGCAATGCACAGATCGGCCTCGGCGTCCGCATTCGTAGGCTGCATATTGATGACCACGAGGTGGTCGCCCCGGAAGTACCGGATGAGTCCCGCCGCCGGGTAGACTACAAGGCTGGTACCGCCGATGATGAGGGTATCAGCGCGGCGGATGGCCGAGACTGCGCCGGACAATACCTGCTCATCCAGCCCCTCTTCGTAGAGGACGACGTCCGGCTTGATGATACCGCCGCATTTGGGGCAGCGCGGCACACCGGTGCTGTTGGCGATGAAGTCCACATCGTAGAACGCGCCGCACTTGACGCAGTAGTTGCGCAGGGTGCTGCCGTGGAGCTCGTACACCGTCCTGGAGCCTGCCGCCTGATGGAGGCCGTCGATGTTCTGGGTGATGACGGCTTTCAGCTTGCCCTCCCGCTCGAGCTTCGCCAGACGCAGATGCGCCGCGTTGGGCTTTGCTCCCTTGACGATGAGCTTATCGCGGTAGAAGCGGTAGAACTCCTCGGGGCGCTCTTCCCAGAAGGTGTGACTCAAGATCGTCTCGGGCGGGTAATCGTATTTCTGATGGTAGAGGCCGTCCACACTGCGGAAGTCCGGGATGCCGCTCTCGGTGGACACGCCCGCACCACCGAAAAAGACGATGTTCTGGCTCTGCGAAATGATTTTTTCCAACTTTTCAACCATATTCAACACCTCTTTTGTATCTATCGACGGAAATCAGTGCAAAATTTTATGCATTCTGCATTTTGTTTTTCACATTTCAACGGTCGTTTTCCGCAAACATCTGCCCCAGATGGGCGAAAATATCCTGCGGGAGCATCCCGTACTCGCCTTTTTGGCGGGCGGCACGGTCAGCGGCGGCACCGTGGAGCCAGACCGCACAGGCGGCGGCTTCGCAGGCGGACAGACCGCAGGCCAGCAGGGCCGACATCATACCGGCCAGCACATCGCCGCTCCCGCCCCGGGCAAGACCGGGATTGCCGGTGGGGTTGACGCAGACGCGGCCATCCGGGGCGGCGACCACGGTCCGCGCCCCTTTCAGCACCACCACCGCATTCCACTGAGCGGCATACCGCCGGGCGACGCCCTCCCGGTCGGCCTGAACGGCCTCCACCGAAAGCCCCGTCAGCCGGGACATCTCCCCCGGGTGGGGCGTCAAGATCAGCTCTTTGGCCGGGCGCGGCAGTTCCTCACCCGCGTTCATGAGGCTGGCGGCGGCGTTGAGGCCATCGGCATCCAGCACCGCACTGCCCGAAAAGCCGGTGAGCAGCTTCTTCACCAGCGTCCGCGTCTCGGCGGCGCGGGCCGTGCTCTGGGCAAGATAGCCCAGTCCCGGCCCGATGAGCAGGACGGTGGCCTTCTGCCGGAGGATGCGGGGGATGCTCTGGGGGGAGATGCCCCCTTCTGCCCCCGGCTCACAGGGGCAGAGACAGCATTCCGGCAGGCGTGCCGACACCGCCGCCAGCACCGGCTCGACGCTGGCCAGCGTGACGATGCCTGCGCCGGTGCGCAGAGCGCCCTCGACGGTCAGCGACGCCGCACCGCGGTAACAGGCACTTCCCGCCACAGCCAACACCGCGCCGAAGCTGCCCTTGTTGCTCTCCCTCGGGCGTTTTGGGATGTGTGACCAGACAGATTCAGCCGTAATTTCGGGTGCCATGCTCACGCCTCCCCCTGAATGCAGCGCCTTATCTCTTTTTCCACGTCCTGCACCTCTTCGTGGAACATCCGGGCCGAGACGCGGAGGGCGCCGTGGCCCAGAATGATGACCTGTTCCATGCCGTCGGAGGTCGCCACCCGCACCCGGCGGTTCCTGCCGATCTCGTGGGTGACGCGCTCGATGAACATATCCGCCGTCTCGGCCTCTTTGGTGTAGACGACGTGGATGTTGTGGTACTGCTCGATGCTGCCGGGACTGCCCGGCACACGGTAGGCATCGAACACGAGGATGAGGACGCACTTTTTGAAGCCCTGATAGTTGCAGAGAATGTCCATCAGCCGGTGGCGGGCGGCGTCGAGGCTCTCCTTGGAGAGGGCGTTCAGCTCGTCCCACGCAAAGATGATGTTGTAGCCGTCCACCAGCAGGTATTCGGGGGCGATCTCCCACTGCTCGGCGGCGAAATCGGGCCGTTCCCGCTTCTGCACCGGGCGGAAGGCCGCCAGCGGATCGCGTTTGATGGGGCCGTAGGTGCGCTCAAAAATTTTCAGCAGTTCGGCGTCCTCTTCCAGCGTAGCGCGGTAAGCCGCCATCCGGCGGGGACGGGCCGCTGTTTCTTCTGCTGTCGGGGCGGTGTGGCCCCAGCCGCTGTCCACGTGCATGTGGCTGCGCACCTGCTCCCACGGCACCACAAAGCCCGCGCCATGGGAGCAGAACACCGAGTCGGCCGGGTTGTCCAGATCATGCTCCGGCTCATAGCCCGCCGCCGCGATGACCTCCGCTGCGTTGTGGCAGGGGCGGTATCCGTCCAGCGTCAGGCTCAGGTGTCCCCTTCCCCGGGTGTAGCTGACCACCTCCATGGGGTAGCTGCGCATGGCAGCCACCGGCGCAAAGCCGGTGAGGGTGGCGGTCTGGCCGTCCGGTGCCGTCTCGGGCGGGTCAAAGCTGCCCTCCATCCGCTGGACGTCGCTCATGGCGCGGCCAATGTTCTCCGCAGGCACTTCCAGCCGGAAGGAATACCACGGCTCGAGGAGCTGGGTCTTTTTGATTTGGTTTGCCATCATGAGGCCCTGCCGCACGGCGCGGTAGGTGGCCTGCCGGAAGTCGCCGCCCTCGGTATGCTTGAGATGGGCGCGGCCCGCGATGAGGGTGATCTTCATATCCGTCAGAGGCGCGCCGATGAGGACGCCGAGGTGCTGCTTTTCTTCCAGATGGGTCAGCACGAGGCGCTGCCAGTTTTTGTCCAGCTCTTCCTCCCGGCAGTTGACGGCAAACTGCATCCCGCTGCCCCGGGGCAGCGGCTCGAGCTTCAGATGCACCTCGGCATAGTGGCGCAGAGGCTCATAATGGCCCACGCCCTCGATGGCCTCGGTGATGGTTTCCTTATATAATATGCCGCCGGAGTCGAACTCCACGTCCAGCCCGTACCGCTCGGCCAGCAGGCTCTTGAGCACCTCGAGCTGAATCTCGCCCATGAGCTGGACGTGTATCTCACCCAGCGTCTCGTTCCAGACGACATGGAGCTGAGGTTCTTCCTCTTCCAGACGGTGGAGCTTGCCCAATGCGGCATGAACGTCCGCGCCCTCGGGCAGACATACCCGATAGCTCAGGACAGGTTCCAGCACCGGGAGGTCACTGTCCCGCTCGGCCCCGAGGCCGGTGCCGGGGCGGGCCTTGGTCAGGCCGGTGACGGCGCAGACCTGCCCCGGGCCGATGGCCTCTGCCAGCGTATATTTTGCGCCGGAGTAAAGCCGCAGCTGGTTGGCCTTTTCGGCCCAGGGCTCGCCGTCCGCTTCACCGGTGAGCTGGGCTTTGACTTTCAGCTCACCGCCGGTGACCCGCAGCCAGGTCAGCCGCTCGCCCCGCTCATCCTGCGAGACTTTGAACACCCGCGCACCGAAAGCTTCCAGCGCCGGGGCGGCGCGGGTGTATTCGTCGAGGCCGGCCAGCAGCTCATCCACGCCCTGTAAGCCGCCGGCATTCTCCCTCTGCAGGGCCACGCCAAACCAGCAGGGAAAGACGTGCCGCCGGGCGACGGCCGGGATGATGTCCTCCGCCGTCAGGCTGCCCGCGTCCAGCATCTTTTCCATCAGGCGCTCGTCGCAGAGGGCCAGCGCCTCGTCCCGTTCGGCCTGCTCTGCGCCGAAATCCACGAAGCCCTCGCCCAGACGGTGGGAAAGCTGGCTCAGCAGCGCCTCTTTGCCCGGGCCGGGCAGGTCCATTTTATTGATGAACACGAAGGTCGGGATATGATACCGCCGCAGCAGACGCCAGAGCGTCTCGGTATGGCTCTGGACGCCGTCGGTGCCGCTGATGACCAGCACTGCGTAGTCGAGCACCTGCAACGTGCGCTCCGTCTCGGTGGAAAAGTCCACATGGCCGGGGGTGTCCAGCAGGGTGATATTCGTACTTCCCGTTTTCAGCAGGGCCTGCTTGGAAAAGATGGTGATCCCACGCGCCTTTTCCAGCGTGTCGGTGTCGAGGAAGGCATCTTTGTTATCCACCCGGCCCAGCTTGCGGATGCTGCCCGCACGGTAGAGCATTGCCTCGGAGAGGGTGGTCTTGCCGGAGTCTACATGGGCAAGGATGCCCACCACCAGCTGTTTTTCGCTTTTTTCTTCCATGTCCGCTGCCCTCACACTGCGCCTGCGATGAGTCCGATGATGAGCAGCGCTCCGCCCAGGAGCAGATTCGAGAGCATACTGCAATAGGTGCGCTCTTCCGGTTCCAGCTCCTCGAAGGAGACGATGCGTTCATCGGCAAAATCCACGATGGACTTGGTGGAGTGGAATTTCTTCTTTTTGCCCATATTCTTAAACTCTTCGCCCAGATGATGGATGGTCACACCGTCCAGACGGAGGTAGTTCACCCACGCCCACGCCAGCAGCACGACGCCCAGCAGCAGGGCCGGGGCCTGCCACATGGTAAAAGTGCCGTCGCTGACGTAGCGGTCCCACAGCAGCATCAGCACAGCCACCACCGACACCCGGGTGACAGATTTATACAAAATGGGGCGGAACATATATTTTTGATACATCGAAACCAGCTTTTTCATCCAAGGACGCTCCTTTTATAGAAGTAACATTCTTTTTTATTGTAGCATGATTTTGTGAAAAAAGATAGCCGCTTTGCGTTTTCCAACTTTCGTTGTATCCATTTGTCATCTCGTAAAAGTGCGACTTCTTTTCATTCTTTACTGTTTTTTTGCCGTCATTTTTCAGAAAAAAGCATCCGTTACCATTTTGTTTCTATTTCAGCGCTGTATTTCATTGACTTCTTTTGCCCACAATGTTAGAATACGAAAGGTGCGGCCCCGGGCGCTTTGTGCGTTTTTGGCACCCGGAGCGCGCCGTTTTTTGCATTTAGGATAGGAAAAAAGGAAAACAATATCTCGGAGGAGCATATCTCAATGAACATCGATTTTGAGTCCCGCAACATCACCCGCCGCAGCTTCCTGAAGGGCGCCGGCGTCGTGGGTGCCGCCGGCCTGCTGTCCGCCTGCGGCGGCAGCAAGTCCAACAACTCCGGCAGCACGGCTGCTTCCGGCGCACAGGCCCCCAACTCCACCGGTGCCACCCCCCTCAAGGAGTACATCTCCTGGGAGTCTGCCAACCGTGAGATCGAGAGCTGGAACATGCTGTACAGCCAGACCCTCACCGACGCCAACGTCGTCACCAACCTGTGGGACGGCCTGATGAGCTTCGACTGCTACGGCAAGCTGGTGCCCGCCATCGCCACCAGCTGGGAGGCCAACGAGGACTCCACCGTCTGGACCTTCCACCTGCGCGACGATGTGGACTGGGTGGACTGCAACGGCGAGGTGAAGGAGCACATCACCGCCACCGATTTTCTGGTCGGTCTGGAGTGGGTGCTGAACGCCTCTAAGAACGAGGCCAACAACACCTCCATGCCCACCCTGTACATCGTGGGCGCTGAGGAGTACTACGAGAAGACCAAGGATATGGGCGCTGCCGCCGCCGACCTGCGCTATCAGGATATGCTGGACGCAGGCGTGGGCATCGAGGCTCCCGACGACTACACTCTGGTGTTCACCTGCAAGCACTCCTGCCCCTACTTTGATACCGTGGCCTCCTACACCAGCTTCTACCCCGCCTCTCAGGCGCTGATCGACGAGCTGGGCATCGAGACCTTCCGCGGCTGCGACAACACCAACATGTGGTACTGCGGCCCCTATATCGTCGAAGAGTATATCCAGGGCAACACCAAGAGCTATATCCCCAACCCCCACTACTACGATGCTGCCAACGTCAGCCGCTTCGAGCGTCTGACCGTGACCATGATCTCCGATCAGGCCATCGCATTCCAGCTCTACCAGAACCGTGAGCTGGACGAGATGGACCTGAACGAGAGCACCATCACCACCATCACCTCCGACCCCAACAACGAGTACAACAGCCAGCTCTGTGAGAAGCGCGCCCGCCCCACTGCCTACGCCATGCACTTCAACTACCAGAAGAACAACGCCGACGGCACCCCCGATGTGAACTGGAACAAGGCCATCGCCAACACCGCTTTCCGTCAGTGCTTCTACCGCGGCCTGAACCTGAAGGCATGGTTCTCCCGCTACAACAAGATCAATCCCCTGAAGTGCGAGAACGACTACTACACCATGAAGGGCCTGTGCTACAACACGCAGGGCGTTGAATACACCACTCTGGTGGCCAAGGAGATGGGCTTCGACGCTGAGAAGTACGACGGCGAGACCATGATCCGCCTGCGTGCCAACGGCGGCGACATCTCCGCCCTGAAGAAGCAGGCCATGGAGGAGCTGAGCGCCATCGGCGTCACCTTCCCCGTCAAGGCCACCTACTTCATCATCGCCAGCAGCACCTCCGCACTGGACAACGCCACCATCCTCAAGCAGTGCTTCTCCGACAGCTTCGGCGACGACTTCATCAAGCTGGACGTCCAGACCTTCGTTTCCAGCCTGACGCAGGAGGTCCGCACTCCCCAGCTCCAGAGCTTTGTCATCAACGGCTGGAGCGCCGACTTCGGCGATCCCGTCAACTTCCTGGGCCAGGAGATTCTCCACGATGACAACGCCTACTACGCACACTACTACTCCAACATCGCCCGGGTGGCTGAGGCTCCTGCCGACTACCAGAAGGACCTGATGGATGCTTTCGAGCAGTACACCGATCTGGTCAATGCCGCCAGCGCCATCGTCAACGACACCGACGCCCGCTACGAGGCCTTCGCCAAGGCTGAGGCCTATATGCTGGAGAATGTACTGGTCAGCCCCACCTACTACGACGTCGCATGGTCCCTGACCCACGCCAACGAGTACAGCAAGATCAACGCCATGTACGGCAGCTGCAACTACAAGGCCGTCAACTGGGAGACCAGCGAGGAAGCCTACACCACCGTCCAGTACGAGCAGTTTGCCAAGGCTTTTGACGCTGCTACTCAGGGCTAAGCAGACGCAAAAGTCATTCCATTTCAGTCAGCACATGAAATCTTTTCATTTTTATGTGTTTGCTGAATCAATAAGATTCAATCCGTACCAGAGTGGTTTTTCTTGACTTCCCGCCTGTGGGATGATAGAATATTTGCAATCGATACGGGTTCTGCAATGGCGCAGAAACAGATCAATAAAATCTGTCTCTGCGCCCTTTTTGTACCCTTTTTTAGGTAAAGCAGTATGGACAGGACAGGGATTTGGGAAAGGCAGAGCCGTACCAGTCATTACAGGAGGGAAAGAATATGTACCACGATTTTGAGTCTCACACCATCACCCGCCGCAGCTTCCTCAAGGGTGCCGGCGCTGTCGGCGCAGCCGGTCTGCTGGCTGCCTGCGGCGGCTCTTCTTCCAGCACCGCAGCCAGCGCTTCGTCGGCTTCTTCCGGCGCAGCTGCTTCCGGCAAGGGCCTGAGCGAGCTGTTTACTTACGAGACTTCTGGCCGTGAGATCGAGAG
>ERZ772805.1368-NODE-1368-length-20090-cov-5.930072_pt1 | contig 20090 bp, 18 predicted proteins | sample MGYA00511344_ERZ772805 | MGnify/ENA primary metagenome ERZ772805 (study PRJEB29015, sample SAMEA2737730) | human gut metagenome | biome: human gut; feature: human-associated habitat; material: faeces | place: China | collected 2012 ...
ATCCTTGGTGTAGCCGAGGAAGTGATTGTGATTTACCTGTACCTGGCCATTCTGGGTTTTTTGTATAAATTCTGTGTAATGCTCGACCTGAGCATCGTAGCTTGTAGCCTGCTCATTGCTGTCAGTACTGACTCTGCAATACGCCGCGACTCTAAGCTTTGGCTTTGCATCCTGCTGTCTGGCAGTGTTTCCGACCTGCCGTTTTGCAGGGATGACCATAACATTTCCCATTATTTGACCTCGCTTTCTATCAGGCTGTATAGGTATTCTGCCTGCCTGACCGGATTTTCATAATTTTCTGTAATGTCACCAAGTCGAAAGGCTGTCGGTGGCTTTTTTATGATTGGCGCAATATAGCGGTCATTCTGTCCGAGCTTTGTGGAGCGTTTGGTAAGCTCCGCACTGACGGCATCGAAGGATGCCGGAACAATGATGGCCGGGTAGAAGTCATCTCCGAGGTAATGCCTGTTTAGCATCATGCGCTTGGCACCTGCATGGAGAAGGTCAAGCCCGGCTTCCTTCGCAGCATTGGTAAGGGATAGACCGCTTAAATAATGATTGTAAAGATCCCGAACCTGAGCGGCAGCAGATTCATCTGTCACTGCCTTGCCATTCTCAATCCGGTAACCGAAGGGTGTGTGTCCCATCAAATCATCTCCTTGGATTCTTTTTCGGTAGATTAGTTTGCCTTCTCGTAAACCTTCATGCGAGCTTCGTGATATTCAAGATCGCGCTTAGCACTTTCCTGTTCGCGAATCTCACGTTTGTGATCATTGATGAGGTTCTGGATCGCAGTTATAAGGAATACCACACTGAACAACAGCCAGATTGTAAGAAGAACAACAACGAGAATAGTCTGTAACATTTCCATAGTTGCCACCTCCCTTAATCCAGAAAATCGTCATCTTCATCAGATGCGAAATCAGACTCAGCAGATGCCTTGCCACCAAGGGGCTCACCGTCACGAATCTTCTGCAGATTGTTAAGACCGCAGGCGATGCCCTTATTGCCAGAGCTGTTGAAGGCATAGAAGCTGATGCTGGCGCGACCATACACACCGGAGTAGACTTCGGAACGAGTAAGGATTGGATTGCGGTCTGCATCCACGATGCCAGGAACAGAGGTTGCGTTTGCATTTACGAAATAGGCATTGGCGTAGGCCGGATCGTCCGGACGTTCCATGTCACCATCACGAAGAGGCGTCTTGATGACAGAGAGAGCAGGTACGGACTTACCATTGCCCTTGAGCTTGGCCTCGCCCTCCTTGTAAGCGGCCTCGATGGCAGCTTCAACCTTGGCGATGGTCTTGGTATCAGACTTCGGGATGATCAGAGATACGCTGTACTTCGGAGTACCGCCATTGATGCATTTCGGCTCCCAGACGTTCGCATAAGACCAACGAGTGTCAGGACCAGTGATTACCTTCATAGGATTGTTGATTTTTACATTCTTGTTCATTTAATTTTCCTCCATAAAATCAGTTTTTGCATTGTTCATTGCCGGACGTTTATCGCTCTCCGGCACGAGCGTCGGTTTACTTTGGGGCTTTTCAATATAGGCAGTAAGCAGCTCATCGAATCTGGATTTGCCAAGACGCTTCTGCATGGCAGTGATGCCAAGGAGCTTCTTTTCATATGGATCAAATCCGGCATTCGTGCTTGGCCGTGCAGAAACCACACCATTCGCCGCAGAGGAAGTTCCCATCTCCTGCAAAGGCAAGATCTGCGGTCGGCTTCAGCACTTCATCTGCCCACTTGTACAGCTCATCCTTGGAAATCTCAAAGGTGGAGATGTTCTGACGCCTTGGCTGGTAGATGGTCATACTGACATTATCAATGTCGTAGATATCATCAAAGAGCTCTAGAGCACCGAGCGCGTAGCACTTCATCTGAGGATTGTCAGTCGCATCCACGAGGACTCCAAGACCGTGCTTGTAATCGCATATTTTCAAGGTGCCGTCTGCAATGATGATGCAGTCAGCGGTTCCGAAGCCCTGCTCCACCCAGCGAGAAAAATCTACACGCTGTTCAATCAGAACCTTCGGGTCAGCGCAGCTTTCCTTGGCGGCCTTTACCATTTCAAGGATGTAGGCGGCATAGCCATTGGCACAATCCTCCATTTCTTCGTTGTACCAGGTGAGGTTTTCTGTTGGATCACTGACATCCATCCCCAGGGCCCTCTTTAGCTTGTACTCACAAAGCGCGTGAGCATCGGTGCCTTCCGCAGCATAATCGCTGCCTTTATCTTCGTAGGTCTCGCAGAGCCTTGCAGAAGGCGGGCAGTGGAGCCAGCGGTCCGAAGAGGAAGCGGATAAGATATCATGTCCTTTAGGTGGCATCGTCAAGTACCTCCGCATCCTTTAACAAGGCTTCATAGTGCTTCGGATCAACAGCAGATAGCTTGGAAGCACCATACTTCTGAAGTAATGTACGGATAGCAGCGGTATGCCCGGCACGGGACTTTTCTGCTAAGACAGCTTGTACATCCTCAAGCTTCAGCTCCGGTTTCTTTTCTTCCTTGGCAGCAGGCTTCTCGACAGGTGCGCTGTCAGCAGTGCTACAAAACTGTTCTGCTAACCAGTTGGCTGCTTCATTAATAGCAGCGGCTGTACTGCGCAGCTCTTCGATGGTCATAGTCATATCGCTCATTTTGCTCATAGCGACGTTCTCCTTTCTCTGATTGTCTTTGCTGTGCGAGGATTGTCATGTTTCTCGCCATTCTTGCGGATACGTGGGAGATTGCATTCAGTACTGCAATCAGCTCTGTGTCATTACCGCCTGAATCGAAGTAGGACTTCTTCATGTGCTTCACCTCCGTTTCTGTGATGGTTAAGGCTTGTTGTTTCGTGCCTTACACCTTCCACTGGAGACGAGTGGTGGATTTGAGCGGAGAAAAGTTGAAAAAATATAAAATCCCTCCGGACATCGGTTGATGGATGGCAGAGGGATGAATTGCTACATATGATATGTAGGATTAATAGCCACGGATCTTATGAAGCTCTGTACGGATCTTTTTCATTTGATCAGCGAAGGTACGCTGCTTGCGGCCGAGTTTCTCGGCGATTGCACGATCTGAGATTTTGTAATCATCAAGCCAGCACTGAATGATGGTATCAGCCTCTGGGTCGAGCTCACGCAGTCTAGCAAAAAGCTGCTCTAACAGCATACGGTCGGCGATGACTTTCTCCATGGGCTTACTGCGGTCGGGAATGTAGTCGCCGAGGGTGCCATTGCCATCAGAAAGAGGCTGATCAAGTGAGGTGATGTCGCCTGCAGCATGGTATTCGCAGTCAAGGCACTCGCCATCACATTTCCAAATGAAGCGATAAGGACACATGCATCTGCCGTGATCCTGTTCCTTGTGACGGATGCGGTCGGCTTCCTTATAGAAGGAGTCGTGCTGTTCCTTTGTGACAGAGATCTTTTCTCCTGTAGAGCGAAGATAGATGAATGGTGTACTGAGATTTTCATGATTTGCCATAAATTTTCCTCCTATGATTGGCTTGTATTTGCGACAGTCACAGGACGGAAAAGAAAAGCCCTTGTGACTGATCACAAGAGCTATCCAAACGTTTGCTAGGTTGTTTGCACCTAGTTCGTAAGGTTCATATGGTTTTTAAGGTTCATCTTGAAAAAATTCAAAGATTACCAGATACAATTTGACGTACCCAATTGAAGAATCTGAAGATGTGTGATATTCTATAATTAACTATGAATAACTTGTAATAAGATAAAAACGGCTCATAGCCGTATCGATAAAGCAGGAGGATGATGAATGAAAGAGAGTACATGTCCTCGTCTTTGCGGTGGTACCTTTTTCACGCTGGTACTTCAAGGTTTAAAACAACGAACAAAGGCTAGAGAGCACTATAGGGGTGAACGCGATGGATTGTCTGATCCAGAAGTCCTTGTGGGACTAATTCGCGTAATAAACCCGGATTACAATGCTCCAGAATTAAACATAATTAAATCAAAGACGAACGAATATAAATCGTGTAGTACCTCTACTGGGAAGTATTTTCCTTTTGGTAACACAGCTGAGATGAGCGAGTTTGCTCGAAGAATTCAGACTAATTATTCATCTGCTCTTGAAGCAATGACGGAATTTGTCTACGAATTTCTTGAAATTGACACTGCTAGTAAGCGTGACATGAGGCTTGCTGCAGCTCTAATCGAATTAGTCATAGATGATGACAGCATTGAACCGGATGAAGAATTCTTTGTGGTTGAAGATGGAAGCAAAATAAAAAAGGCCACTTTTAGTGACCTTAATGAAGTATGTCTGCCAGCTCTTCTTTTGGGTGTTTGGCATTATGCAGTTACTAAGAGAAAAGATAACAAAGTTGGAAAACAAACCTATGATAACTGGTGCCCGCCGGCAGGAGGAGGACCAAGAGTATATCATGGGGACATTGGAGAAAGAGTGAGGTCTAATATTTCCAGGGTATTCGTGCCTGCTCGCAATCTACATGCAGGATATGCATCGAAGAATTCTGAAAAACCGATACAGAATACTCTGGATGAATCAAAAAAGACATTTACGGCCTACATTGAGAAAGCTACTGAACGATACAATGTGATGAGATTGATTGGTGGAAAAGAGGTCTCACTAAAAGACTTTTTTGTCTGTAACACTATTGGCGAAAAAGAACGCGTATTTGCTGATAAAAAGAAAATAAAATGCTTGTATTTAGATAATCCGCGGATGAATACCATTAGAAATATGTATTTAAAGCAGCGTGGGTATGACAACAAAAGAACACTTTTAATTGGTAGCGGAGGATGTGGAAAGTCTCTCATGCTGCAGCACCTTTTCCTTGAAGCTGCGGAGGATTACACAACAACAGGAATTCTCCCTATTTTTCTCGAACTCAGATACTTTACTCAAGAAACTGAAATGCTACAGTTTATAGTTGAAACGGTATCATCAAAGGATGAAAGTTTTACATCTGAGGAAGCAGAGAAAGCCTTATACGAAGGACGTTGCCAACTTTTGATGGATGGATTTGATGAGATTGATCCATCTGATATTGATTCATTTTTAAAGAAGATAAATAGTTTTCTAGATAGATATCAGAACGTACAGGTGATAATTACTTCTAGAGAAAATGAGTATCTTACCGGACTGAATCAATTTGTACATTTATATGTGTGGCCATTTGATACAGAACAATCTATGCAGTTAATTGATAGGATACTTACGTATCAAAACCAACCAGACGAACGGGATGCAATTGTAGATTACATTGGTAAGGGCTTTTTAAAGAAAGATGGAATTTTTGCGTCAAACCCACTGCTTTTAACTTACGTGTCTATGCTTTATCCAAACTATAGACGCTTTAATGAAAACCATCAACTTTTCTATAAACTGACGTATGAGGCACTTTTATCTGGCCATGATGATAATAAAAAGCCTTATGATCGGGTATTTAAAAGTGTAGATGACGCTTCCCAGTTTTCCAAGGTATTTGAACAATTTTGTGCTTTAAGCTATCAGGAGGGTGTTCTTGAGTTTGATGCGAATACTTTTGAAAAGTATTTCAACTTAATAACGATACATAAAGAATTTGAAAATCCGCACAAAATGAATATCAAAAACTTCAAACATGATGTGTGCTCAACAGCTTGTATGATGTATGAACAGGAATGTGATGTTTTTTATATAGATCCAGGATTCCAGGAATATCTTTTTTCAGAGTATTATGTGAAAGCTGATATTTCTGATATGGATCAGTTATTGAATTCGTTAAAAAACCTGCCTTATAAAAAACTGTTAAAGCTTGATGCACTGGAGATGCTGTATTCACAGTGTGAGGATAAATTTAAGGAATACTTGCTCATCCCTTTTTTGAGTAGCGTATTTACAAAAAAAGATACGGATGCATTTGAAAAGTTTCTGGGACAATATTTTGATGAAGTGTACATATGTGTTCATGACAAAAAGCAGGAAGTTTCCACATCAGCTATTTATGATGTGGAAAAGGTTATTTATTCAGATGTTGAGAATTATCCATCAAGTGTTCTTATGAATTTTGTATTGAAAATGGTTGGAGAACACATTGATTACTCATTTGCACTCCATTCATCGTTAGTAGAATCAATTCCAGAGAATACAGAAGAAACGGGAAAACTCATAGCGACAGTAAAAGAGATCGAGAGAAAGAAAATTATTCAAATTGAGAATAAGTCATCAGACTTATATGAAGCAATAAGAATATCCCATAAGCAAGGATATGATCATTCATGGATTACAGACACAGACCAGAATCTGATTTGCTTCGGAAAAACAGTTAAAGTTGATAGCTATGACCTTTGCGAGTCTCCGGAGAGTTTTATGGAGATAACAAATGATATTGCAAGGCAAAGTAACAACACCTATAACGTATTTTTAAAGATTGAGAATTATTATAAGCAACTTAAACGTGAGCAGCATAGACGGAGACGCTAAGAGGGAGGAAAGATGGAAGATTTAGAAAGATGGCTTAACCTGGAAGAAATCGCCCAGTATATTGGGTGTAGTAAAGATACCATCCGAGGATGGATCAGAAAAAAGACAATTCCATTTTACAAGGTTGGAAGACAATATAAATTTAAAGTGTCTGAAATTGATCACTGGATTCAAAGCGGCAAAAGTGCTGATGCAGATAAATGAAAGGGGATGCAATTATGCCAATAGATAATAAGAAAGAACAAGAACGAGAAGAACTGCATCGTGCAATCTGGGCCATTGCAGATGAACTCCGTGGTGCCGTAGATGGATGGGACTTTAAAAATTATGTCCTTGGTACAATGTTTTATCGTTACATTTCTGAAAATCTCACTGCTTATGTAAATGAAGGTGAGTGGGAAGCAGGAGACGAGACATTTGATTATACGCGTATGAGCGATGGAGAAGCAGAAGAGGCTCGTGAAGGTCTTGTAGAGGAGAAAGGATTCTTTATTCTCCCCAGTGAGCTTTTTTGTAATGTTCATGCAAAATGCAACAATGAAAAAGCTACATTCAGGGATCGAGAAGGTAAGATCAAAAATATAAAAGATAACTTGAATGAGCTTCTGGAAATGGTATTCCAACATATAGAAGAATCCGCACAAGGCAGCGAGTCAGAAAATAGTTTTTCGGGGTTATTTGATGATTTTGATGTAAACAGCAACAAACTGGGAAGCACGGTCGCGAAAAGAAACGAGCGTCTTGCAAAGTTGCTTGATGGTATTGCTGCCATGAACCTCGGCTCTGTCAAGGATCATGATATCGATGCGTTCGGTGATGCCTATGAATATTTGATGACGATGTATGCCAGCAATGCTGGTAAGTCTGGTGGGGAGTTCTTTACGCCTGCAGATGTTTCAGAACTTCTTACTCGTTTGGGAACGGTTGGAAAGAAGAAGGTAAATAAAGTTTATGACCCGGCGTGTGGATCAGGTTCTCTGCTTCTTAGGGCTGTAAAAATTCTTGGAAAAGACGCAGTTACAACTGGATTCTTTGGGCAGGAAATAAATATTACAACTTACAACCTTTGTCGTATCAATATGTTTCTTCATGACATCGGATTCGACAAATTTGATATTGAGTGTGAGGACACACTAATTAATCCGCAGCACTGGGATGATGAACCGTTTGAATTGATTGTTTCAAATCCACCTTATTCTATTAAATGGGCTGGAGATGATAACCCGCTGCTTATTAATGATCCGCGTTTTGCTCCGGCTGGTGTTCTTGCCCCGAAGAGCAAAGCGGATATGGCTTTTATTATGCATAGCCTTTCATGGCTTGCATCTAATGGAACGGCAGCAATAGTATGCTTCCCTGGTATTATGTATCGCGGTGGTGCAGAGCAAAAAATCCGTAAATACTTAATCGACAATAACTATGTTGATTGCATTATACAGTTACCAAGCAACCTTTTCTTTGGAACCTCCATTGCAACCTGCATCATGGTAATGAAAAAAAATAAGGTTGATAATAAAACCTTGTTTATTGATGCGACAAATGAGTGTATAAAGGTCACGAATAACAATAAGCTGACACCAGAGAATATTGACCGTATCGTGGATGTATTTGCAAAGCGCGAAGAAGTGGAGCATTTTTCGCATCTGGCAAGTTATGAAGAAGTATCTGGCAATGATTATAATTTATCTGTATCCACTTATGTCGAAGCCGAAGATACCAGAGAGAAAATTGATATCGTGAAGCTGAATGCAGAAATTAAGGAAATTGTTGCTCGTGAGCAGGTACTTCGTGATGAGATTGAAAAGATCATCACAGAAATCGAGGTGGACGCATGAGCAGATTAGAGGAGTTGATTGCGGAACTTTGCCCAGATGGGGTGGAGTATCGAGCCTTTGGCGAAAGTGCAACAATAGTGAGAGGCGCATCGCCACGCCCAATAAAGAACTTTATTACAACAGAGCCTACAGGTGTGAATTGGATTAAGATTGGTGATGTAAAGCCGGGAGACAAATACATTACGGCTTCAGCAGAAAAAATCACTCAAGAAGGCGCAAAAAAATCTCGTACTGTCAAAAAAGGTGATTTTATTCTTTCAAATTCCATGAGTTTTGGCAGACCGTATATTTTGCAAATAGATGGATGCATTCATGATGGATGGCTTGCGATTAGCGATTACTCAGATAGTTATCTGTCAGATTTTTTGTACCATTTATTGAATTCTAATAGTTGTCAAAGCGAAATGCGGAAAAAGGCATCCTTTGGCGGGGCGGTTCAGAACTTAAATGCTGACATAGTAAGAGCATTAGTTCTGCCTGTACCTCCTCTGGAGGTACAACGTGAAATAGTCCGCGTGCTGGACTCTTTCACGTTACTTACAGCCGAGCTTACAGCCGAGCTTACAGCTCGGAAGAAACAATATGATTTTTATAGAGATAAACTTCTCACTTTTGAAAGTGATATTCCATTACTTCCAATCAAAGAAGTAGTGAAAAAAAGCTGTGCTGGAGCAACACCTGCAAAAGGTAATTCTGAATACTATGAAGGTGGAACAATCCCTTGGATAAGAACACAGGATGTACGTTTTAATGAAATCACAGAGGTGAATTCCTTCATTACAGAAAAGGCGGTGGAAGAAACTGCTGCAAAATGGATTCCAGAAAACTGCGTTATTGTTGCTATTTCCGGAGCAACAGCAGGAAGATGTGCAATTAATAAAATTAAGGCGACAACAAATCAGCACTGTCTTAATATGCAAATAGATGCTGAGAAAGCATTATATAAGTATGTATATTATTGTATTTGCAGTAAGCAGGATGAGCTTATTTCAAAAAAGCAAGGTGCCAGAGGTGATTTGAATTCATCATTGATATTAGGGACAAAGATTCCAGTTCCAACGCTTGAAATTCAGAAGAAAATCGTTCATGTCCTAGATAATTTTGAATCTATTTGCGCTGATCTAAATATTGGTCTGCCAGCCGAAATTGAAGCACGCCAGAAGCAATATGAATATTATCGTGATTTGCTCTTGACATTTGCTGAAACCGGCAGCACGCTCGTGACAGACAGACAGACAGACAGACAGACAGACAGACAGACAGACAGACAGACAGACAGAGCTGAGCGCAATTAAGCTCATTCAGTATGTGTTTGGATATGCATATTTAACTTTGGACAAGATATCTGAAAACTGTGATCGTCAGAGAAAGCCTGTTACAAAAGGAAAAAGAGAAGCAGGAAAGTATCCATATTATGGTGCTTCGGGAATTGTTGATTATGTATCGGATTATATTTTTGATGGGAATTATTTGCTTGTGTCTGAAGATGGAGCTAATCTTCTTGCAAGGACTAGCCCTATAGCATTTTCGATTTCTGGAAAAAATTGGGTAAATAATCATGCCCATGTTTTGAAATTTGATAATTATGAATTAAGAAGATATGTGGAAATATATTTGAATTCTATAGACTTGAGTAAATTTATTTCTGGCGGGGCACAGCCGAAACTTAATCAAGAGAATTTAAATAAAATCGTAATTCCAGTTCCGGACAGAGAGAAAGTCAAGGCTATTGTTAGTATTCTTGACCGCTTCGACAAACTTTGCAACGACCTGTCTACGGGACTTCCAGCAGAAATTGAAGCACGCCAGAAGCAATATGAATATTACAGGGATAAGCTTCTCACCTTCAAAGAGAAGCAATAGAAACAGAGAGGAGTGATGGTATGCCATACTTCAACATCGTTGCTGAAACCAACGAAAATACAGTAGTTACAGAGTATGAGCCTGTCAAAAAACGTTCTGATGCGTATCAGAGTGAAGCAGAACTGGAGCAGGAATTTATTCGTCTACTCTGTGAACAGGGGTATGAGTATCTTCCAATTCATACAGAGGAAGATTTAATTCAGAATCTACGTACTCGACTTGAAGACTTGAATGATTACAAGTTTTCCGATACAGAGTGGGAACGTTTCTTTACAGAGAAGATTGCAAATAAGAATGAAGGCATTGTAGATAAGACACGGAAAATTCAAGAAGATTCTGTACAGGTATTAAAACGTGATGATGCCATGTCCAAGAACATCATGCTGATGGATAAAAAACAGGTTCACAACAATCGCCTGCAAGTAATCAACCAGTATGTTATCGGGCAGGACCAAGGGGCAAAACATGATAACCGTTATGATGTGACCATTCTTGTGAATGGCCTGCCTCTTGTTCATATTGAATTGAAACGTCGCGGGGTTGCGATTCGAGAAGCGTTCAACCAGATCAACCGTTACCAGAGAGATTCCTTCTGGGCTGGCTCTGGTTTATTTGAGTATGTTCAGATTTTCGTGATCTCCAATGGAACGAATACAAAGTACTATTCAAACAGTACTAGGTGGAACGCAATTAAAGATGCAAACTCTGGAAAGACAAAGAAGGAAAAGACAAGCAATAGCTTTGAATTTACTTCCTTCTGGGCGGATGCCAGCAATAAAGTAATCCCGGATCTGATTGACTTTACAAAAACCTTTTTTGCAAGGCATTCTATTCTGAATATCTTGACAAAGTATTGTATTTTCACATCTGAAAATATGTTGATGGTTATGCGGCCGTATCAGATCACGGCAACAGAACGAATCTTGAATAGAATTGAGATTGCGCATAATTATAAGAAGTGCGGCACTATAGCGGCTGGTGGATATATTTGGCATACCACAGGATCTGGTAAAACTCTGACCTCATTTAAAACAGCAAGGCTCGCTTCACAGCTTCCGTACATTGATAAAGTCTTGTTCGTCGTAGATAGAAAAGATCTTGATTACCAGACAATGAAGGAATATGATAGGTTTGAGAAAGGTGCCGCCAATAGTAACACCTCTACTTCAATTCTTGCAAAGCAGCTCAGTGATCGGAAGTCTCATATCATTATTACGACGATCCAGAAACTATCAACTTTTATCAAGAAAAATAAAGAGCATCCGGTTTATAACAAGCAAGTAGTCATTATTTTTGATGAGTGCCATCGTAGCCAGTTTGGTGACATGCATACAGCAATTGCTGGCGGCGTCGATAAGAACGGAAACAAGAAGAGTGGTGCATTTCAAAAGTATTATATGTTTGGTTTTACTGGCACTCCGATCTTTTCTGTTAATGCCAATACTTCATCAAAATCCATGCTTTTCACGACAGCACAGACGTTTGGTGATCAGCTGCATGAGTATACAATTGTAGATGCCATCAATGATAAGAATGTTCTTCCTTTCCGCGTTGATTATATTAAAACCATGGATTCCGATAAGGATATTGATGATGAACAGGTCTGGGATATTAATCGTGAAAAAGCATTTATGGCTCCGCAACGTATTTCACAGGTCACCAAGTACATACTGGATCATTTCGACCAGAAGACGTATCGAGGAGATAAGACTTATATTTACAATCAGCTCACCAATATTTCAGATGTTGCATCTGCAGAGCGCGGTGCGGTAGAAGAAATTAAAAAGAAGCAAAGAGTGAGTGGCTTTAATTCTATTTTTGCGGTAGCTTCTGTTCCAATGGCGAAACTGTATTACAATGAATTCCGAAAACAGATTGCCGGAGATCCTACAAAAGCACTGAAAATCGCGGTCATCTACAGCTATGCCCCAAATGAGGAGGAAGCTGACGGACTTCTGGAAGAGGAAAATCCAGAGGATACATCTGCACTCGATAAGAGCTCACGAGACTTCCTTGATGATGCCATCAAAGATTACAATGTGATGTTCCATACGAACTATTCAACGGATAGTGATCAGTTCCAGAATTATTATAAAGATGTTTCTCTCCGCATGAAGAATAAAGAACTGGATCTTCTGATTGTCGTAAATATGTTTTTAACCGGGTTTGATGCAACAACTCTGAATACACTGTGGGTAGATAAGAATTTAAAAATGCATGGTCTGATTCAGGCATTTAGCAGAACGAATCGTATCTTGAATAGCATCAAGACCTTCGGTAATATTGTTTGCTTCCGCAATCTGCAAAAGCGTGTTGACGCAGCAATTTCCTTATTTGGAGATAAGAACGCTGGTGGTATCGTCTTGTTGCAGAGCTTTAAAGACTATTATTACGGCTATGAGTCTGTCGATGGAAAGCAAATGCCTGGTTATGTAGATATGATTGAGGATTTGCAGAATAAGTTCCCGTTATCAGAGTCGCAGATTGTGGGTGAGCATAATCAGAAGGATTTCATTGCTTTGTTTGGCGCGCTCCTTCGTATGCGAAACTTGCTTATTTCCTTCGACGAATTTGCTGTCAAGGAGATGATTTCTGAAAGAGATCTTCAGGATTACCTTGGAAAGTATCAGGACTTAAGAGATGAATGGAAGCAAAAAAGAGAAAATGGCGAGAGCACTGATATTATCGATGATATTGTTTTTGAAGTTGAGCTTATTAAGCAGATCGAGATCAATATCGACTATATTCTGATGCTTGTAAAAAAATATCATGACACTCACTGCGAAGATAAGGAAGTGCTGATAACAATCCAAAAAGCAATTGATGCCAGCCCAGAGCTTCGTAGTAAAAAACAACTGATTGAAAACTTTATTGCAGGGATCAACGATGTCGATGATGTAATGACCGAATGGAACGGCTATGTTGCTGAACAGCGTGAAGCAGATTTGGAAGCTATCATTAAAGATGAAAAGCTCAAGCCGGAAGAAACCCGTAAGTTCTTAGAGAATTCTTTCCGAGAGGGAGAAGTTAAAACTGTCGGCACAGATATTGATACAATTATGCCACCGGTCAGCCGCTTTGGGGGTGGTAATCGTGCAAAAAAGAAGCAGACGGTTATTGATAAGCTAAAAACTTTCTTTGAAAAATATTTTGGAATTGGCGGTCCGGTAAAGTTCATCAATACAGAGGATGGGGATCAGTCGGATACATAGGGTTTGATATTCGACAGGAGGTGTGGCATAAATGCAATATGATTGGATAGATTTTTATACGGAGTTTGCAACGAAACTCCTGCCTTTCAAAGCTGACAGAAAGGCACTCATTCAGAAAATATATGCGGTGTATAGCATGGTCGGAATGAGCGTACCTAAGCTTGAAAGCGGCGATGAGGTTATTGACATCGATCCATTTACTATCTTTGGAATCTTCAATAAGGGAATCACAAATGCTAATAGAATCGCTATCCTTGAAGGAATCGCATCAGTGTTTAGGATTTCTGCAACGGTTCCGAGAAATTTTGATGGAATTCCAGTTCTCAATAATCTGAAAGCGACATTCTATGGATTTAAGGATGATAGAAAAGCAGATGATATAGATAATCTGTGGAGTTTGTTTGAAACTGCTCTTGTGCTTGCCGATAATGACACAGCAGATAATCGACGGGAATTTTCTGAAGTTTATGATAAGGTACATGATCAGCTCTGCATTCGTTGGAATATTACGATGGGTCTGTATTGGATTCGTCCTTATGCATTTATAAACCTGGATTCCAGAAATCGCTGGTTTATAGCTGATGTCCAGAATATGCCGGGTGAATTTGTTGTGGCTGCTGAGAAGAAGTTGAAGAAAGTTCCATATGCAGCAGATTATCTTGAAATAAAGGATCTGTGTAAAAAAGTCCTGGAGGCAGGTCAATATGAATACAAGAGCTTTCCGGATTTGTCCTATACAGCATGGGTTATTTCTGAGACGGTGAATCAGGAAAAATCAGTTGAAAAAGGGAAAAAAACATCGAAAGCAGAATTTCTCAAATGGTTCATGCCATTATTACAGGCATTACGTGATCTGGGAGGATCTGCAACACCGGTAGAAGCAAGAAAGAAAATTATAGAAAATGAGCACTTATCGGATGATGTAGTAAACGAAACCAGGGGCAAAACGAAGGTTAACAAATTTGAAAATGAAGTTGCTTTCGCCAGAAACTACCTCGTTGGAGCGGGATATATTGATAAAAGCGTAAGAGGTGTGTGGACACTTACTGAAGCAGGCAAGTCAGTGGAATTAACAGCGGATATGGCATCGGATATTTTCAAAAAAGGTGTCTCTGATGCAAAGAGTAAGAAAACGAATGATAGCGATGCTCTTGCAGATAGTGCTGTCGATACAGTTCATTACTGGATTTATGCTCCAGGACAAAACGCTGATAAATGGGAAGAGTGCTATAAGAATGGCTATATGCTACTGGGCTGGGGAGAAATTGGAGATCTTGGAGTATTCAGCTCTAAAGATGAAATGAAACAGCAGATGAAGCAGGAATATGGCGATAGCAGCTCTTATAAGAATTCAGCTCATGCCACATGGCAGTTCGTCCATGATATAAAGATTGGCGATGTTGTATTTGTGAAGAAAGGAAACAATGGCATTCTTGGTAAAGGAATCGTTGAGTCTGACTATGAATACGATGCGGATCGTGCAGACGAGTATTCAAATATCAGAAAAGTTAACTGGACCAATAAGGGTAATTGGACAATTAATCATCAGGCACCACAGAAAACATTGACTGATATTACTCCATATAGTGATTTTGTGCAGGAAATCAAAGATTTGTTTGAAGACGATGATATGGCTGACGACGAGCAGGAAGTTACCTATCCAGAGTACACAGCAGAGAATTTTTTAGATGATGTCTATATGTCTGAAGAAGACTATTCCAAATTAGTTGGCTTGCTTAGAAACAAGAAAAACATTATTTTGCAGGGAGCTCCAGGCGTGGGAAAAACATATGCTGCCAAGCGCCTGGCTTATTCCATGATGGGTGTAAAAGATATAGAGCGCGTGATGATGGTGCAGTTCCATCAGAGTTATTCCTATGAAGATTTTATCATGGGTTTTCGTCCATCTGCTACAGGATTTGAACTGAAGAAAGGTGCATTCTATAACTTCTGTAAGAAGGCCGAGATAGACAGTGATAACGAGTATTTCTTTATCATAGATGAAATCAATCGCGGTAATCTGAGTAAGATCTTCGGTGAGCTGTTTATGCTGATTGAAAACGATAAACGCGGAAATGCGCTGCAGCTTCTGTATTCCGATGAGAAATTCGCGGTTCCGAAAAATGTCTATATCATCGGTATGATGAATACTGCAGACAGAAGCCTTGCTATGTTGGATTACGCACTTCGCAGAAGATTTGCTTTCTTTGATATCAAGCCAGGGTTTGAGACTCCGGGTTTCAGAGAGCATCGCATGGCATTAGACAATGAGAAATTTAACAAGCTGATTAGTTGCGTAGAAAATTTGAATGGTGTGATTACGTCTGATGAATCTTTGGGTGAGGGATTCTGCATTGGACACAGTTACTTCTGTAATTTACAGCCTGACACAATCGACAATGATTGGCTTTATGGTGTTGTGGAGTATGAGCTGATACCGCTGTTGAAAGAATACTGGTTTGATGAACCTATGAAGGTAAAAGATTGGAGCGAAAATCTAAGGAGCGCAATTAAGTGATACCGATACAAAACGTCTACTATATGCTGTCCTATGCATTTCAGGTATTGAATGAGCAAGGCTATAAGAATATAGCCACAGAACAATTTCATAATACTGGCGAGCTGATGGCGGCTATCTTAGAAAAAGGTATCGCGATTCAGCTAAAGCGAGGACTTGGTAAAGAATATATTCCGCAGACGGAGGAGCTCTCTTCTCTGCGAGGAAAGATTGATATTGCAGAGTCCATCAAAACACAATCAATGTTACGGAAACAGCTAATCTGTACATACGATGAGTTTTCGGTTAACAGTACCATGAACAGAATCATCAAATCTACAGCTGCGCTTCTTCTTCGGTCAAATATATCGAAGCAACGCAAGAAGAATCTCAGAAAGCTGATGATGTATTTTGGCGAGGTGGATTTTATTGATTTGCACACAGTAAATTGGAATGTTCAGTACAATCGAAATAATCAGACATATCGCATGCTGATTTCAGTCTGTTATCTGGTAGTGAAGGGCCTGCTTCAGACTCAGTCAGATGGAAGTACTCAACTGATGGATTTTCTGGACGAGCAGCGTATGTGCCGATTGTATGAGAAGTTTATTCTGGAATACTACAGGAAAGAGTATAAAAACCAGATTACTGCGAATGCATCACAGATTCCGTGGCAACTGGACAATGATGAAAATACCATGCTACCGGTGATGCAGAGTGATATTATGCTTAAGTATGGTAATAGAGTGCTAATCATTGATGCAAAATATTATGAGCATAGCACACAGGTGCAGTTTGACAAGCATACGCTTCATTCGAGCAATCTCTATCAGATCTTCACTTATGTGAAAAACAAGGAATATGAACTGAGAGAGAAAGACCACACGGTTTCGGGAATGCTTTTGTATGCCAAGACAGATGAAGAGATATATCCGAATAATGTGTATCAGATGAGTGGAAACCAGATTACTGTCAGGACTCTGGATTTGAATTTACCTTTTGATGAAATAGCAGGGCAGCTAAATACAATAGCAAAAACGCATTTCGATTTATAAAGGAGGCCTCTTATTTGAAAAAGAAAAAAGATGAGATAACCATCCGCTCAAGCGCAGCGGAGTACCTGACCTATGTTGCCTCTGTAGGTGATCAGCAGGATAGCATAGAAATGCGCTATGAGGATGAAAATATATGGCTGACACAGAAGATGATGGCCACATTGTATGATGTTGGTTTACCGACGATAAATGAACATATTAAAAAAATATACGCGGATAGTGAATTGGAAGAGGCCGCAACTATTCGGAATTTCCGAATAGTTCAAACCGAAGGAACACGCCAGGTCACACGCGATACCAAGCACTATAGCCTTCAAATGATCATTGCCGTAGGTTTCAAGGTCAATTCCGAGCGTGCCGTACAGTTCCGTAAATGGGTAAACCAGATTACCAAGGACTACACCATCAAAGGTTGGGTGATGGATGATGAGCGGCTGAAACGCGGAACGTATCTGACGGAGAAGTATTTCGATGAGCAGTTAGAGCGCATCCGTGAGATCCGTGCCAGCGAAAGAAAGTTCTATCAGAAGATCACCGACCTGTATGCGACAGCCATTGACTATGATAAGAATTCTGCAACGACGAGAAGATTCTACGCGACCGTTCAGAATAAAATGCATTACGCAGTGCATGGGCATACAGCAGCTGAGCTGATCGTGGAAAAAGCCGATCACACAAAAGAACATATGGGATTAACAACCTGGGCAGATGCGCCGGAAGGAAAGGTTAAGAAAAGTGATGTTACGGTTGCTAAGAATTATTTGAGTCAAGATGAAATGAAGCAGCTGAATCGTATGGTGACGGCATATCTGGATTTTGCTGAAAACATGACCTTACGCCATATCCCACTTACGATGCAGGACTGGGAAAAGAGGCTCAACAGCTTCATCGAAATGTTTGACTACGGTATTTTACAGGATGCAGGCAAGGTGACAGCGGCGATTGCAAAGCTTCATGCGGAGACAGAATTTGAAAAATACCGTGTGATTCAGGACAGATTGTTTATGTCTGACTTCGATAAATTTATGCTGGAATTAGAAGAAAGCGCAAAGAAATAATGACCGGATACCAGGTCGAGACGGTGAAATCCGGCAACTCAACTCCCTGCGAGTGTATGGCAAATTCGTGCTCAGAGTGGATGAATTGTGTAGAAGTTGAGCGGCTTTCACTGTCTCAACTGTCGAGACAGTGGCAGAGAGCAGCAGTGTAAAATCGCCTTGCATTATATAAGTAGAAAAGGCCTTATACCGATTTGTTTCCGTAGACTTCGATGGTCAAGACCGTGATATGGATGTCATTTTTGTCACAGATTGCATCTGTTTGTAGTTGTGAATGCGCGGTTTCAGAAGGCGTGGACCTGTTTCCTTTTTGACAGGATATGTTTCCGCGAACGGGCACAGAACCTGACATCAATCAGAAGGTATCGAGCCATGTGGAGACGGTTGTCTTGATGTCAAGGAAATAAAATCAAATGCTGAAAAGTGGCGTATTTCCGGGCTTTTTCGGAGGTTTGGATTTGAAACCAGACTTCTGAAAAAGCTCGGTTTTCTTATATGGAAACATATCCACGGCAAAATGTGTGTCAGGTTGTGACCTTGGATTAGATGTCAGGCATTTCTGGCTGATTTTTGAAAAACGGAAAGGGCTGACAACCAATCCGGCAACTCGACTATTTTGGGTGGTTGCAGGCAGTGGAATGGATGTGAAGGGAAAATTCGGTAAGTCGGAATTTGTGTAGATAACATAGGTATTCTTCAAGATACCAAGTATCAAAAATAATCGTACTTGATGCATTACTTTATCAGTCATATAATTAAACCGATTCAAAAATATGACTATACAAACAAGGAGGATACCAATATGACAAATATTGAAAAAGTAAACCAATTTTTAGATGAGACAAACATATTTTATTTTTTGACTACAGATGGAGATAAGCCAAAGGGACGTCCATTTGGATTCCATATGTTAGACGATGGTAAATTATATTTTGGATGTGGTACGTTCAAAAATGTTTTTTCACAGTTAATGCAAAATCCCCACGTTGAAGTGTTAGCCGTTAATGGCAACGAGTTTATGCGTTATGATGGAACTGTAAAGATTGTGAAAGATGAGGCTCTTTTGAAAAAGGTGCGTACAGCAATGCCACAGATTATGAATCTGTATGATAAAAATGGCTGGGAGATGGGAATGTTCTATCTTGAGAATGGTCATGCAGAGATTCGTGGAATGATGGATTTAAAAGATGAATTTGATGTATAAGAGGTAATGATATGGAAAGATTATTTGAAACGGATTCGACAATGGAAGATCGTTTTGGGAAATGTCCTTATGCGACAGCACAGAGCTTGATTTCAGGGAAATGGGCTGTTTTAATAATGCATTATCTGGAAGGCGGTCCCATCCGTTTCAATGATCTTTTGCGTCTTATGCCAAAGATGACCCATGCGACTTTATCTGTGCAATTAAAGGCATTGGTGGAAAATGGGCTGGTAGAACGAAAGCAATATGAGTCGATTCCGCCTAAGGTAGAATATTCGCTGACAGAAATTGGGAAAAAATTTCATCCGGTAATAGAAGCGATGCATAATTGGGGGCAGGAATATATTGAATTCATGAAAAAGGATAATGAATAAGTCTATGGAAATAAAAAGGATTGAGCAAGACTTTACAGTGTGTCAGATAAAAGATTATTCACTTGTAAATTTAGATTCTGAATATAGCTTTATTGAAAAACAGATGAAGAAAAATCGTTAGTGTGCATTACAAGTGAAGTTCCAGAAAATACGATTCAACGTGATGATGGTTGGAAAGCTTTTCGTATTCAGGGAGTACTGGATTTTTCCTTAATTGGAATACTGGCTAAAATTGCTACTATATTAGCTGATAATGGAATTTCAATTTTTGCAGTATCGACCTACAACACAGACTATATATTGATAAAAAAGAAAACTATCAAAAGGCATTGGAAGTTCTTCAGACTACAGGATATAAGATTACCGATTAACAGATTCCAGTTTGTAGAATTAAGAAAATCGAAACTTGCACAATTCTTGAACTCAACACAAACTGCAGTCAGTGTTGTTCCGTTACTCGTTCTTTGCTGGTATCATAAAACCATCAAATGAAGGAGGCAACAAGCCATGAATACAGATAAAATCTATGCAGAACAACTCGCAAA
>ERZ772805.1375-NODE-1375-length-20031-cov-14.165849_pt1 | contig 20031 bp, 19 predicted proteins | sample MGYA00511344_ERZ772805 | MGnify/ENA primary metagenome ERZ772805 (study PRJEB29015, sample SAMEA2737730) | human gut metagenome | biome: human gut; feature: human-associated habitat; material: faeces | place: China | collected 2012 ...
CAGCCGTCCGGCGGCTTCCCGCGCGGCCCGCTCCCCTGCGTCCACGGGCACCACGCCGCCGCCCACCTCGGTGGCCATCACGATATCATAAGCGGAGAGCTCCTCCGCAAGCTTTTCCAGATCCTCGGCCTCTGCTGCCAGGGCCTGCACCTCCGCAATGCGGGTGCCGGGCAGGCGCTGGGCAAAGGTGCGCTTGCCGCTGTACAGCGGCCCGGTGATAAAGATCATAACAGTCCTCCCCACTGGCAGGCACACAGCGCCGCCAGCATCCACAGCTCGGCTTTTTGCAAGAACCACCCGGCCAGATCGCCGGTGATGCCGCCAAACTGCTTGTCCGAAACAACATGATAGCGTGCAAACACCAGCAACGCCGCCAGCACCAGCGCCCAGCCGCCCAGTGCCAGCAGGGCGGCGCTGAGCAGAGCGGCCAGCACCATCAGCACCCGGCGGACAGTAGTTCGATCCGCTGCCGTGGCAAAGGTGTGGGCAAGGCCGGTGTTCTTTGCCATCGGGAACGATGCCACGGCCAGGCCCGAGAGGGCCCGTTCCAGCACAAGGGCCAGTGTCCAGCACAGGCCCACCCGGGGCGTAAAGTCCACGCAGGCGCAAAGGGCAAGGTAGGCCGCAAAATAACTACACAGCCGGATCACCGCAAAGGCACCGCAGTGGGGGTCTTTGAGGATCTCCAGCTTCTTTTCCCGGTCGCCATAGCTGGAAAGGGCATCGCAGGTGTCGGCATAGCCATCCAGGTGGATGCCGCCCGTGACCCAGACCGGGATCAGGCAGAACCCCGCCGCCTTTGCGGGCATCGGCAGGGGCAGAGCGCCGCACAGGCACCACAGCCCGCCAATGACCACCCCGATGAGCGGGAAGGCACACATGGCATACCGCATGTTTTTCTGGTTCCACGCGAACTGCGGCACCGGCAGGGCCGAAAACATGGCAAAGGCCACTGCAATGGTCTGCAATCCAATCATTTTTCCACTCCCTTATAATAGACCGGGATGCCGCACACCACCCGCACCACATGGTCAGCCCGGGCGGCAAGGGCATTGTTCACCTGCGCCAGCGCTTTCAGGTAGCGCCCGGTGTCGCCTGCATAGTCGGCACCGCCGCTGAACACCTCGTTGGAGACCACGATGAGGTGCGCGCATTGTCCGGCCAATTGGTCCAGTCCTTCCAAAATGGCCGAAGCGGCATTTTCTCCCGCCCCGGCGGGGTCGTAGAGCTCGTTGGCGGTCAGGTTGCCCAGATCCTCCAACAGCGCAGTTCCCCGGGCAGGCAGGCGGATGTTTTCCAGATGCAGGGGGCACTCCACGGTCTCAAACTGCTTTGCCGCCCGCATCCTCCGGTGCTTTTCCACCCGGGCGGCACACTCCGCATCCCACACCTGCATGGTGGCGATGTAATAGCGCGGGAGCGCGGTTTTCAACACCAGGCTCTCGGCATACCCGCTCTTGCCGCTGGCGGCACCGCCCAATACCAGCGTCAGCATTGGGCGGTGTACGGCGTAATGCCGCCCTCCGTGAAGGAATAGCAATCGCGGTAAACGGCCAGCGCCATATCCCACAGCGGGATGCTTGCCACCGCTCCGGTGCCCTCGCCGAGATGGAGCCCGGCAGTGAGCAGGGGCGCTTTGCCCAGCGCTTCCAGCACCAGCCTTGCAGCCGGTTCGGTGGAGCAGTGGCTGGCAAACACGGCCTTTTCCGCGGCGGGGCAGAGCCGCACCGCGCACAGCGCCGCCACCCCGCTGATGAAGCCATCCATCAGCACGGGCAGGCCTTCCAGCGCACCGCCCAGAAAGACACCGCACAGCCCGGCGATGTCGAACCCGCCCAGCTTGGAAAGCACGTCCAGAGGGTCAGCAACATCGGGCTGATTCCGCGCAATGCCCCGCCGGATGGCATCCAGCTTGCGGGCAAGCCCCGTGTCGGAAAGGCCCGCGCCCCGGCCTGTCATCCGCTCCACGGGCTGACCCAGCAGAACCGCAGCCACGGCGCTGGAGGTGGTGGTGTTGCCAATGCCCATCTCCCCCGTGGCCAGCAGCTGCACCCCCGCCGCCTTCTGCGCCCGGACAAGCCCCATGCCCGCCGCAATGGCATCCACCGCCTGCTGGCGGGTCATGGCAGGGCCGGTGGTGAAATCCGCCGTCCCTGCGGCAATGCGGCAGTTCTGCACCCCGGGCACCGGCTCCCCGGCCATGCCAAGGTCCACAGGCACCACTTCACAGCGGGCCGTTTTTGCCATCTGGCAGACACTGGTGCGCCGGGCGGCAAGGTTCTCGGCCACGGCCCGGGTCACGCTCTGGTCCGTCTGGCTCACGCCCTGCGCCACCACGCCGTTGTCGGCGCAGAGCACCAGCACGGCCCGGCGGGAAAACGCCAGCTCTGCCGTGCCGGTCAGGGCGGCGGCATCTTCCAGCATGGTCTCCAGCCTGCCCAGCCCGCCCAGCGGCTTGGCCAGGCTGGCCCAGTGGGCATGGGCGGCGGTGCGTGCGGTCTCGTCCGGCCGGGTGATCTTGGAAAGAAGCTGTTTCAGTTCAAGCTCTGTCATTGATCCTGTTCCTCTTGATGATAGTGTGCGGCGGCATCCACGAACCGCCGGGGCAGAGCCGTGCCCGCCCAATATAAATGCGGGAAGCCCGCATAGAAATGCTCATTTGCAAAGCCGCAGTCCCACTGCTTCCCGTTGGGCTTTGCGGCGGTAAAGCCGGTGCCGTTGTCTGTGGAATCCCAGTGGTGGAACTCGTGCACGGGCAGACGCTCCCCGGCGCGGAACAGCATACTGTCGGCGTGGGCAGTCAATGCCGCGTATCCAAACCGCACCAGCCGCCCCACCCGGAAGCCCTGCCCCGGCAGAACGCCTGCCATGGGCCAGCGTTCCCCACTGGCATCCTCCAGGCTCTGGCCCAGATAGAGAAAGCCCCCGCACTCGGCCACCGTGGGCAGACCGCGCTCCACAGCCCGGCGCACAGAGGCCAGCATGGAGCGATTCGCGCTCAACTGCCCGGCATACAGCTCCGGGTAGCCGCCGGGCAGGTAGAGCCCGCCGATCTGCTCCGGCAGGGCGGAGTCCTGCAGGGGGCTGAACCAGCAGAGCTCCGCCCCCGCCCGCTCCAGTGCTTCCAGTGTTTCGGCGTAGGTGAAGCAAAACGCCGCATCCCTTGCAACGGCAATGGGAACGCGGGGGCGCTGTTCCTCTCCTCCCTGGGGCGGCAGCTCTCCCGCAAGGGGGAACCTATCGGTGTGTACCAAAGGCGCTGCGCCTTCGGTCAGGATAGACAGCTTTTCCCAATCCACCACCAGCGCATCGGCCATCCGGCTGATCTTCTGCTGTAAGTCCGCGATCTCCCCGGCAGTTTTCAACCCTAAGTGGCGGCTCTCAAGGGCGGCATCCGGCAGGTGGGGCAGATAGCCCAGCACCGGCAGGCCGGTCTCCCGTGCCAGCATGGGAGCCAGCAGGGCATACAAATGGGGGGCGCAGTCATTGAGCAGGATGCCCGCCAGATGGCTGGGGGTGCGGAACTGCTTCAGCCCGTTGATCTGGGCCGCCAGCGTCAGGCTGGCCCCTTTGGGCTGGACCACCAGCAGCACCGGCAGGCCCAGCGTATCGGCCAGATGCCAGGCACTGGCGGTATCACTCACGCCGCCCAGTCCATCGTAAAAGCCCATGGCACCCTCGCACACGGCTGCCCCGTGCCCGGCGGCGGCCTGCGCATAGAGCGCGCGCACCGTCTCCGGCGCAGAGAAAAAAAGGTCGAGGTTGTGGCTCTCCACCCCCAGCACGGCCCGGTGAAACATGGGGTCGATATAGTCCGGCCCGCTCTTGAAGGAGCAGGGGTCCTGCCCCCGCCGCTTGAGCGCCGCCAGCAGAGCGCAGGTCAGTGTGGTTTTGCCGCTGCCGGAACAGGGCGCGGCCACAAGAAATTGGATCATTTACGTTCTCCTGTGATAAGGAAGATGGGGTTATTGGCCATCAGCAGGTGGAGCCTGCCCGCAGGCCGGGTGCGGCTGACCGCGATCTGCGTCACCTCCGCAGCAAGGCCGTGGGCAGTCAGTGCGGCCACGGCGGCGCTCAGCGTTTCCAGCGCAATGGCAGAGATGCAGATGCGGGCGTTCGGATTCCGGGCAAGCACCGTGTCCACCACAGCCTCCATGCCCCCCTTGGTCCCGCCGATGAACACGGCATCCGGGGCGGGCAGGTCAGCCAGCGCGGCGGGGGCGCGGCCCTCCACCAGTGTCAGGTTGCAGGCGTGGAACCTTTCCCGGTTCTGCCGGATGAGCCCGCAGGCCTCCGGGTCACACTCCACGGCATACACATGCCCCCGGGGTGCGGCCAGCGCCAGCTCCACGCTCACGCTGCCGGTGCCCGCCCCCACATCCCACAGGGTATCGCCGGGCTGCACGGCCAGCTTGGCCAGCGCCGCCGCCCGCACCTCCTGCTTGGTCATGGGCACCTCTCCCCTGTGGAAGGCTTCATCCGGGAAGCCGGGCACCCGCCGGGGCGGCTGAGGAACGTGTTCCACAAGCAGAACGCTCAGGCTTGCAAACTGCTTTTGCGCAAACTCCTGCGCCGTGCCGAACAGGATCTTTTCCTCTGCCCGGCCCAGCTCTTCCCCCACCAGCACATGGGCATCGCCCAGCCCGGCAGCAGCCAGCCGGCCGCAGAGGGAGGCGGGCGTTTCTGCCCCGCCGGTCAGGAAAAAGACGGGCTTTCCCCCGGCTGTCAGGCACTCGGCCACCGGGTCGCAGGCACAACCGTGGGCCGAGACCAGCTTCCACTCCTGCCAGGAGCGGCCCACCGCAGCGGCCAGCAGCTGAACGCTGGAAAGCCCCGGCAGCACCCGGCAGGAGATACCAAAGGCCCGCAGCATCGGCAGCAGCTGGGCCGCACCGGAGTAAAACCCGGTGTCGCCGCTGTACACAAGGGCAGCATCCACCTCCGGATCAGCCGCCAGCGCGGCAAGGACATCCTCAGGCTGATACAGGGCCTTCCGGTGTTCCGTGCAGCCCTGCGGCAGCTGTTCCAGCAGGCGCTTTGCCCCCAGGATCAGTCCGGCGTTCTGCAGGGCGGCAAGGCCCTGCGCGGTCAGGCTTTCCGGCGTGCCCGACCCCATCCCGATGAGTGTGATCATTGCAGCATCTCCTTACAACGTGTCAGGATCTGTTCCGCCGTTTCGCCCTGCTCGGCCGGGCGGCGGATGACGATGAGCTGTGCCCCGGTGTCCTGCGCTGCCCGGGCTTTTTCTTCAAAGCCGCCCGCCGCGCCGCCATCTTTGGTAACGAGGAAGCGGATGGCAAACTGCTCCATCAGCGCCCGGTTCAGCGCATAGGAGAACGGCCCCTGCATGGCGATGATGTTCTTATGGGGGATATCTGCCCCCTCGCAGGCGGCAATGCCCTCCCGGGTGGGCAGGACACGGGGAAAGAGCCGTGCCGGTTCCAGCACAGCAAAGGCAGAAAGCTCCTTGGCCCCAGTGGCAAGCAGGATATTTCCCTGCGTCCGGGCCAGAAATCCCGCCGCATGGGCCGCAGAGGCAAACACCATGCTCCCGGCGGGCAGCGGGCTTTCGGGCCGGAGCAGGCGGCGGTACTCCGTGCCTGCTGTTTTGCAGGCTGCCCGGATGTTCCGGGTGGCCTCCACGGCATAGGGATGGGTCGCATCCACACAGAGGTCAGCCCCCTGCAGCAGGGCGGTCATCTCCTCCGGGGTCAGCCGCCCGCAGTGGACGGTGATGCCGGACCTTTCGCCCTGTTCCTCAGCCCCCAGCGGGGTGGCCACGCTGACCAGTACCTCGGCCCCCAGTGCGGCCAGCTGCTTTGAGAACATGCGGCCCTCGGTGGTGCCGCTGAATACCACGGCCCTCATGCGCGGTACCCCCGCGGCGTGACCATCCGCCCGCTCAGCTGGCGGGTCTGGGCGTTGCCGACAAACACGGTGGTGAACATATCCACCGGGGTGGTTTCCAGCGCAGCCAGCGTCAGAACGCGGCTTTCCTGCCCCTCCCGGCCAATGTTCCGCACAATGCCGCAGACCGTTCCGGGTGCTTTGCCGTTTGCCAGCAGGATGCGCACCGCCCGCGCCAGATAGTCCGGCCGCCCCTTGGAAGAGGGGTTGTACAGCGCGATGCAGAAATCTCCCATGGCTGCTGCCGCCAGCCGCCGCTCAATGACCTCCCACGGCGTGAGCCGGTCAGAGAGGGAGAGCACACAGAAATCGTGGGCCAGCGGGGCACCCAGCACCGCACCGCCGCTCAGGGCGGCGGTCAGGCCGGGCACCACCTCCACCGTCACGTCCGGGAAATGCTCTGCCAGCTCCAGCAGAGGGCTTGCCATGCCGTAGACCCCGGCATCTCCCGAGCAGACCAGCGCCACCGCCCTGCCGCTCCGGGCCGTTTCCAGCGCCCAGCGGCAGCGGTCGATCTCCTTGGTCATGCCGGTGGAATAATAGAGCTTGTCCGGGAAGTAGGGGCGCACCAGATCCAGATAGACCGTATAGCCGCACAGCACCTCGGCTTGCGTTAAGGCGCTCTGCGCCTGTGCGGTCAGGAACCGGGGATCCCCGGGCCCAAGCCCGACAACAAAAACAACATTAGGCATCCTGCCACCTCCAATCCGGGGCAAAGGGACGAAGCGCCAGCGCAAAGGTCACGCCGCCGCCCGCCTGTTTGGGAAGAATGATCGTGCCGCCTGCCGCCAGCACCGCCGCCCGCTCGCAGACATTGTCCACACCGGTCACGCTCCGGACAAAGGCCGAAGGTGTGAACTGCCCGGGGGCGTTCTGCAGCTGTGCGGCAGAATAGAACTGCACCGGCCACCCGTGGGCTCTGCAAAATTCCAGCAGGCCCGGCTCATGGGCTTTCAGGTCGATGCTGGCCGCTGCCGTGATGCACGCTGCCGCAAGGCCGTGGGCCGCGCAGAACTGTGCAAAGGCCGCTTCCAGCTGTGCGGCGCTGGTCCCCCGCCTGCACCCGATGCCCAGCACACCGATCTTCGGGATCAGGTGCAGCGCATCGCCCGTCGGGAAAAGGGTCAGGGCAAAGTCGGCGCGCTCTGCCTCCCCCGCCGGGACCACCCCGGCAGGGGCCTGCCCGGCAATGGGGAATTCCGAGCGGTACCGCACCGGCCCGCCCGCCAGCAGTCTGCTGCTGACGCGCTTGATGCGCCCCGGCTCCAGCACGGCGCAGTTCTGGTGCCTGGCCCACGCATCCACGGCAAACACCCCGTTGGCATCGGTGGCCGTGGTAATGACCGGCACCGCACCGCAGACCGCCGCCAGCGCCCGGGCCAGATCGTTGGCCCCGCCCAGATGGCCCGAAAGGATCGGCACCGCAAAATGACCACACTCGTCCAGCACCACCACGGCAGGGTCCACCGCCTTGCTCCGGCAGTGGGGCGCAATGGCCCGCACCGCTATGCCCACAGCCCCCACAAAGATCAGGGCATCCGCATGGGCGAACTGCTCCGCAGCCCAATCGGCAAGGCTAGGCCCACCATGGCCGCAGCGGTCTACGGTGCCGGGCAGGGCACTGGCCAGCTTTTGGGCCAGCGCCAGCCCTTTTTCCGTAAAGGCGAGATAGGCGCGGGTCACTGGTCTGCCCCCTTGCGGAACTCCGTCGTAAAGGTTGGGTCGTAGAGCTTGCTCCGCTCATACCGGGTGCCCAGAAACTCCCCCACCACGATGAGCGCCGTTTTGGTAATGCCGTTGGCGCGGGTGCTCCCGGCCAGCGTGCCCACGGTGCAGCGCACCACCTTCTGCTCCGGCCAGCTGGCCTTGTAGACCACGGCGGCAGGAGTCTCCGGCGTGTAGGCTCCGCCTGCCAGCAGGGCCTGCTGCACCTTGTCGATGAGGCCGATGGAGAGGAAGATCACCATGGTCGCCCCATGGGCGGCAAGGCTGGCCAGCTGCTCCTTTTCCGGCACCGGGGTGCGCCCCTCCATCCGGGTGATGATCACGGTCTGGCTGATGGTGGGCAGGGTGTACTCGGCGTTCAGCGCCGCCGCCGCCCCGCAAAAGCTGGACACGCCGGGGGTATCATCGTAGGGGATGCCGTCCGCATCCAGTGCGTCCATCTGCTCCCGGATGGCCCCATACAGGCAGGGGTCGCCGGTGTGGAGCCGCACAGTGGTCCCGCCTGCGGCATCCACCCGGTGCATCACGTCCAGCACCTGTTCCAGCGTCATCTCAGCGCTGTTGTATACGGCACACTCCGGCTTCGCCAGCCCCAGCAGGGCCGGGTTGACCAGACTGCCCGCATAAATGATGCAGTCGGCTTCCTGCAGCAGGGCCGCGCCCCGCCGGGTGATGAGATCGGGTGCGCCGGGGCCTGCGCCTACAAAATGTACCATCTCAATGCTCCTTCCATTCGTTCAGCAGTTGTGCGGCAGTATCGGTGGCTCCCAGCGGGCCGTGCTGGTTGGAAAACAGCACAGCCCCCACCCGGAACGCCCCGCAGGCCCGCCGGTCAAGGTGGAGCTGGACTGCCCGCAGCAGGCTTTCCAGCACCGGAGCCCGCAGGCCGGCGCTGTCCAGGAGTTCCAGACAGGCATCGGTGGTGGCAGCGTTCATCAGGGCGGCGCAGACTTCCCGGGAAGCGCCGCAGAGCGCCGCATGGGTGCAGAACAGCTCGGTGCGGCAGTCAGCAGTGTGGGAATGGGTGTTCATAATACCGCCCGCCACCTTGACAAGCTTGCCCACATGGCCCACCAGAAGCACCTCTTCAAAGCGGGCCGCAGCAGCCATATCCAGCGTGTCTCCAATAAAGTTCGAGGTTTTCACCACCGGAACAGCGTGAAACTCCGGGTATCTTTCGTGCAGATAGTCCAGCCCGTAATTGCCGGGTGCCAGGATGAGCCGCCTGGGACTGCCCGCCCGGAGAGCGGCCTGATTCATTTCCAGCTGGATGGTATCCAGGATCGCCTGCTGGCTCATAGGCTCCACAATGCCGCTGGTTCCCAGCACCGAAAGCCCGCCCTCGACCCCGATGTGGGGGTTGAAGGTGCGCTTTGCCACCTCTTCCCCGCCCTCGATGGAGATGGTCACGGCAAAGCCGCCGGTGTAGCAGGCGCTCTCGGCTTCCCTTTGCAGGGCCTCGGCGATCATCTGCCGGGGCACATGGTTGATGGCGGCTTCCCCCACCGGCTGGTCCAGCCCGGCCTTGGTCACCCGGCCCACGCCCTTGCCGCCGGAGATGCGGATCTCGGTGGTATCGGGCAGCAATTCTACGGCGGCGATCACGGGCAGGCCGGTGGTCACATCCACATCATCCCCGCCGTCCTTCTCAATGGCGCATTCGGCTCCGGCTCCGGCGGGGCGGCAGTACAGCGGAGCCACCTCCACCACGATGCCCTTCGGCGTGCGCAGGGCAACGCTCTCCGGGGCATGGCCGGTGAGCAGGAGCCGCGCGGCCCCCGCCGCACCCAGCGCCGCGCAGGTGCCGGTGGTGTACCCGCAGCGGAGCAGCTTCTGCCCACTGCGGACGTAATGTTCAAACTTTGGCCCGGCAGGCTTTTCCGGGCCGAACACGGCCTCGTACTGCTCCTTGGTCAGGCTGTACAGCGCCCGGATGTTCTCCGGGGCAAAGGCCTCCTGCGGGGTCAGCGCTCCCGAAACGCTGTGCGGGAACACGCAGACTACCGCATCCGCGATCTTCTGCGCCATGTCCAGCTCGTGCAGGCTGACGATCACGGCCAGCCCCTGCTCATGGGCCAGTTTCTGCAGGATGGTCAGCAGCTCGATCTTGCCCTTGACATCCAGAAAAGAGGTCGGCTCGTCCAGCAGCAGAACTCCGGGCTGCTGGCAGATGGCACGGGCCAGCAGAACGCGCTGGCGCTGGCCGTCGCTGATGCAGTTGAAATCCCGGCCCGCCAGAGGGGCAGCCCCCACCAGCTCCAGCGCGTCCCGCACGGCCTGCCGGTCGGCATCGGACAGGATGCCCAGCCGCCCGGTATAGGGGATGCGTCCGGCGGCGGCAAACTCAAAGCAGGAAGTCAGCTCGGTGCGGCGGGTGTGGGGCAGCATCAGGGCCAGCTTCCGGGCCCGGGCTGTGCCGGTGTAATCGGTCAGGCTGCGGCCATCCAGCAGGACAGCCCCGCCCAGGGGGGCCAGCTGGCCCGCCAGCGTTTTGAGCAGGGTGGATTTGCCCGCGCCGTTTGGCCCGATGAGGGCCAGGATCTGCCCCGGCACCGCCCCCAGCGTGATGCCGGAAGCAAGGGGCGCACTGCCATAGCCGATGGCCAGTTCTTTCGTTTCACAGCGGTATTTCATCGCACACCCTCCTGACCCCGGCGCACCAGCAGCCAGATGACCACCGGTGCACCAAATACTGCCGTTACGGCGCTGATCGAAAGCTCGGTGGGGGCAAACATACTGCGGGCGATGAGGTCGCACAGCAGGCAGAAGGCCGCCCCGCCCAGGCAGCACCCGGGCAGCACCACCAGCGGCCTTGCGCTGCCGAACAGCTGCTTGACCAGATGGGGCACCGCGATGCCCACAAAGGAGATGGGCCCCGCAAAGGCCGTGACACAGGCGGCCAGCAGGCTGGAAAGCAGCACCAGCAGCCGGGAAAAGGCTTTGACATTGATGCCCACGCTCCGGGCGTAGGCCTCCCCCATCTGGTAGGCGGCCATGGGCTTGGAAAGGCAGAACGCTGCCGCCAGAGCGGGCAGCACCACCAGCGCCGCCGCCCGCACATTGCCCCAGGTCATGCCGGAAAAGCTGCCCTGAGACCAGTTGTGGAGGTTGACGATGTTGCTGTCCTGGGCAAAGGCCACCACAAACTCCGTGACGGCCGAACAGATGTAGCCGATCATCACGCCGCAGATGACAAGGATGCTCATCCGCTGCACCCGCCGGGAGACCGCCAGCACAAAGGCCATGGAGGCCATGGCCCCCGCAAAGGCGGCTGTGATCAGGGTAAGGGAGCTGGTGAGCAGGCCATGGTTCAGAAAAGCCACCATGACCAGTGCCACGGCCAGCTTGGCCCCGCTGGAAATGCCCATGACAAAGGGCCCTGCAATGGGGTTGGCAAAAAAGGTCTGCAGCAGGTAGCCCGCCGCCGAGAGCGCCGCCCCCAGCAGCACCACCATCACGGCCCGGGGCAGGCGCAGCTGGGTGATGATGCCCACGCTCAAAGCGTCCTGCCCGCGGCCGGTCAGGGCCGCCAGCACTGCCCCCGGTGTCAGGGACACACTGCCCCAGAACAGGTTGGCGGCAAACAGCACCGCCAGCAGCAGGGCAAGGATGCCGTAAGAGAAGATCAGGCGCTTTTTGCTGGTCATAGGTTACTCTACTTTCCTCAGAAATTGCAGGTCGGCGGGGTCGTTCTCCGTAAAGACACGGTGCAGGTCGAACACAAAATCGACCAGCGCCGTACTCTGCTGGAAAAAGCTCTGGGTGGTGCACCAGACACTGCCGCTCTGCACAGCCTTGAACTCGGCCAGCAGGGGGCATTTTGCCACCAGTTCCTCCGTGGTATGCACCACGCCCTCAATGGTGCTGTTGTAAAGGAGCACATCCGCATCCTTGGCACCGGCGTAAAAATCCTCCAGCGGCAGATTCATGGTGGAAAGGTTGTTTCCGTTGTCGGTCAGGTCCGCAAAAACATAATCACCGCCCGCCATCTCGATCATCTGGGCCACATAGTCGCCGCCCTTGCGCACATTGGCAAGGTTGTTGGCTGTGATGGAGAAAAAGGCACAGCGCTTGCCGGTGGAAGCCTGCCCGGTCAGCGGTGCAAGGCGCTCCACCTGCCGGGCAAATTCCTGTTCCGCCAGCTCCTCTTTCCCCAGCAGGATGCCCCAGAACTTGAGCCATTCCAGCCGGGCCAGCGGGCCGCTCTCATAGCTGGAGCGCTCCACCAGCACCGGGATGCCGAACCGTTCCAGCTGCTCCTTGACCTCCGGGGTGTGGTAGATCATGGTGTTCTCAATGGCAAGGCCGCAGTTGGCCGCAAGGATCTTTTCATAGTCCGGGGCGCTGTACTTGCCCGCATAGGCAATACGCCCGTCCTCCATGGCGGCTCTGGCCTCATCCAGATACCAGCCCTCCGCCTGGGTGCCGGAAAGGGTCACGCTGTCCAGCCCATCCAGCGCGAGGAACAGATCCATCACCGAGGTGGAGACAAGGTAGATGTTCCGGATGGGCTGACGCAGCACCGTCACGCTCTCGGGCAGGCCTTCCACCGCAGCGGCATCCTCCGGGGTCACAAGGAACTGCTCCCCCGATTCGGTCAGGGTCAGCATGGTATAGCCGCCCTCATAGCAATCGGCAGTAAACTGTGTGGCGTAATCCAGCGGGCAGGCATGGTCAAAGACCAGCTCCTCCGTGCTGGCGGGAGCCGTTTCGGTGGCGGCGCAACCCGACAGGGCCAGTACTGTAGCAGGCAGAACGCGCAGGAATTGTTGTCTCGTCAGTTTCATCCGTTCAGCGCAAAGGTCAGCGTATACTCGATCTCATGGGGGGTGCTCATGGCTACGGTATCGGCAGTGACAGCCAGCGGGGTGCCCAGTGCAGAAACAGGGATCTCAAAGGTGGAGTTGCCCTCGGTGTTGGTGGGCAGATACTTCTCGCCGTCCACGATCATGTAATCATAATTGGGGCTGCTCCACAGGATGACAGCGGTCATTTTGCCGTCCGCCACGGTCAGGGCGGCAGGGCTTTCCACGGTGGCACGGCCAGAGCCGCCCTCCAGGGTCACATTCACGCTGTATTCACCGTCCGCAGGGGTCTCGGCGGCTTCCTCAGCCTTGGGCTGTGCATTGCGGATGCTCACGGTGTGGTCATACCACTTGCCCTTGGTCCCGAGGAGTGCCAGCTGGAAGTCCTGGTTCACAGCGGCCACGGGGATATCATAGCCATAGACCTCCTCCGAGGTGCCATCAGAGTAGGTGACGGTATCGGTGGTAGGCAGCAGCCAATCTGCCTTGTTGGCCTCGGCATCGGCGGCCATGCCAACGTACAGGTTGACGATCTTCTTGGAGGCCAGACTGACATGGAAGGTCATCTGCCCGTTCTCCACGGTCAGGGTGCCCATGCCATTGCAGGCTTCGTTGGCGTGGAACATGCCGCTGTCGGTGTCGAACTCAGCCGTGTACACGCCGTCCGGCAGGGCAGCTTCGGTGCTCTCAGAAACGGCGGCAGCGCTCACGGCAGAAGCGGCTTCCGAGCTGGCGGCAGAGGAAGCAGTGGAAGAAGCCCCGCCGCAGCCGGTGAGCGCGGCGGCCAGCATCAGGGAAGCAACGGACAGGGAAACGAACTGTTTGCAGTGCATAAACAAAATACCTCAAAAAATCAGAATTTGAAATGGGAGTGTTTCTCCTCATGCGGGGAAGCTCTCCATAAAAAATGCCCGAAAAGATCTCTCCCTTCGGGCATTGGAATGCGGAATATTAGCCGTTCAGGGAATCAATGGCGGCTTTGGTGTGCTCAATGTAGCGCTGCTGGATGTCCTCGATCTCACCCAGACCGGCGATCTGGCACTCCACGGACGCGAAGTCACCGGAGGCCTGGAACTGGCTCAGCCAGGAATCGTCATCCGCACCGGCCATATCGTTGTTGGCGTGGTCACCGGCAACGACCATCAGGGGGCGCAGGATGACCTTGGTGTAACCGGCCGCTTTGACCGCCTCGATGACGTTCTCACAGGCAGTCTCCTCGGGCTCACCCTCCACCGTGCCGATGAACACGTTGCTGTAGCCCAGGGTCTGCATGGCGGTCTGCATCTGGCTGTAGCTCACCTTTGCGGTGTGGGAGGTGCCGTGGCCCATAAAGACGAAGGCGACCTTCTCCTCAGCAGCGGCATCCAGGCTGTCGAAACCGGCATCCTTCACAGCGGCAGCGGTAACGGCCTTGGCAACAGCCTCCTTGTCGGCGTTGATGGCGGCAGCGTCGGCACCAACCTCGCCCAGCAGGGGCTCGGCAACGGCAACGCTCTCGAACTTGTCCTTGTACTCGTCGATCATCTCCATCATCTCGTCGTACTCTGCACCGTGCATCAGGTGGGTGGGCTGGACGACCAGATTCTTCACGCCGTTGGCCACAGCGCGGTCCAGAGCCTGCTGCATGTTGTCGATCTTCTCGCCGTCGCGGGCCTGAACATGGTTGATGATGATCTGTGCGGTGAAGGCGCGGCGGACAGACCAATCGGGATAAGCGGCCTGCAGCGCATCCTCGATGCCCTTGATATCCTTCACTCGGCTGTCGTTGAAGGAGGTGCCGAAGGAGACCACCAGCAGCTCATTCTCGCCGATGTCGTCCTGATTGCGGCTGTCGTCCTTGGAAGCATCGCCGGTGTCGCGGCCAAAGTAGTCAGGGTCAGCCTCTTCGCCCTCGACCAGCTCCTTCTGGGCATCGGTCAGGGCATCCCATGCGGCCTTGGCGGCCTCACACTGGGCATCGGTGTCATCGGTGCGCTCCTGCACATAGATGGCATCGATCAGGTCTGCAACGTTCTTTGCGGCCAATTCGTCAGCCTCCTCGCCGGAAACCTCGCTGCTGGCAGCAGATCCTGCCGTGCTGGAAGCAGTGGTGCTGCTTGCGGCACCGCCGCAGCCGGTCAGTACACCGGCGCAGAGGGCCAGAGCGGTCAGAGCGGCCGCTGCTTTGTGGATGGTGCGTTTTCTCATTTTTGTTCGTTCCTTTCCTGTTTTTGAACATGATTTTTGCTGAACAGAAGGTACAGGAAAGAGTGCCCGGCAAAACAAAAGGGGCCTTTCTGCTTGCGGGACGGCAAAGCAAAAAGGCCCTTTTCAGTTTTTTCAGGCTTTTTGGGTACAACCAATTCCTCGTGATCTGGGGCTTGCGCCCCCGTACCAACAGCGGGCAGGTTTCCTGGCTGAAAGCTCAACATCCACCGCCGCCTTCCCGGAACATGGGCTCCAGTGACCGGTGCAGCTGCACCCTGGCGGTAAACTCCCTTATCACAGTGACGAGATCGTGCGGGATTTGCACCCGCTTCCCTTTTAACGTGCCTGCCCCCGGCAAGAGCCGCGGGCGGTACGCACCTGCTGTTTTCTATTCAGTTCGCTGTTCAGTATAACATACTCAACGGAGGAATGCAATCACCACTCCGGGGAAACTTCCGGGCTCACAGGCGGTGTTTTTCCCCGATCAGGGCCACCGCCACATCGTTGACATTGGTGCCCGTTGCCCCGGTGATGATCAGGCCATCCACTGCTTTCAGGGCGTGGTAGGAATCGTTGTTCTGCAAAGCAGCATATCCGCTCCAGCCCCCGGCCTCCAGCGCGGCAAGGGTAGCCCCATCCACATAGCCGCCGGCGGCATCGGTGGGGCCGTCTGTGCCATCGCTGCCCACAGAGAACACCGCCGCGTTCAGCCCGGCAATGGCAGGCGCAGCCGCAAGGGCCAGCTCCTGATTTCTTCCGCCAAGCCCTTTTCCGGTCAGGTGAACGATGGTCTCGCCGCCCGCGATGTAGGCCAGCTTTTTCCCCTGCCCTGCCTGGGTGCGGACAATAGAGCCAAGAAAGCTGCCTGCTTCCCGTGCTTCGCAGCAGAGTTGGTCGGTCAGGAGAACCGGTTCATATCCCAGATTCCGGCAGGCACTGGCCGCGGCACGGCAAAGCTCCCGCACGCTGCCAGTGATCCGGGTGGTCACATTGTCCAGCGTTTTGGGCGTTTCCTGCGCCAGCAGGGCCCGAGCCTGTGCTGAGAATGCCAGATGATACTTTTCCGCAACGGCAAGCGCCTGGGCGCAGGTGGAGGTATCCGGCACCGCCGGGCCGCTGGCGATCATATCCAGCGGGTCCCCCAGAATGTCGCTCAGCACGATGCTGAACACCTGCGCAGGGGCACAGTGCTGCGCGAACCGCCCGCCCTTCACACCGGAAAGCCGCTTGCGGATGGTATTCATCTCCACAATGTCGGCCCCGCTGGCCAGCAACTGGCTCGTGATGTCCTGCAGCTCTGCCCCGGGAACGAGCGGCTGCTCGAACAGCGCACTGCCGCCGCCGGAAAGCAGGAACAGCACCGTATCCCCGGCGGTCAGCCCCTGCACCAGCTCCAGCGCCTTTTGGGTAGCCGCAAAACCGTTTGCATCCGGCACCGGGTGGCCCGCCTCATAGCAGGTCACCCCAGAGATCTCACCTTTCACATGGCCGTACTTGGTCACGACCACGCCGCCATCCACCCGGCCCAGCGTTTCAACCGCCGCGTGTGCCATCTGCCAGGCCGCCTTGCCCGCCGCCACCAGAAGCACCCGGCCCTTCCCGGGCCGGAGATCCCGCAGCGCGCGGCGCACCGCCTCATCCGGCAGAACAGCGTTCAGGCTGGAACGAAGGATCACATCCGCATCCCGGCGCAGTGCAGCATTCATAGACTCGCCCTCCTTGCAGCGGTGCCCGCCCCTCCGGGACAGCGCACCGAAAACAGCCGAATAAAAAATCAAGACCGACGATCTCTTTTGAAATCGTCGGTCTTGTTTCAATCCGAGTGGCGAGAATCGAACTCACGGCCTCTTGAACCCCATTGTGCTCCACTCGCGGACACATTGGGTAAAACGGCACATACTATACGCTATATCACCAATTTTTAAATTTGTTTTTTCATTCTGTTTTGTTTGATGTCAAGAAGTTTCGTTTCTATTGTGGTCAAATTGTGGTCAAACGACCCCGACAAATGACTTTTCTCCCCCTGCTAAGTTACATCGCGCAATTTCGATTTTCACAAATCGAAGTTGCGCTTTTTTATTTGCACGAATTATCTATAAGGAGGAATTTTCAATGATGTTGATGTATCCGCGCTATTTTTCCAACCTTGACAGAATTGTATGACCCTTGACTACTTTTACGGACAGGCCGGAGGACTCTTTTCGTTCTTCCGCATTCCAAAGGCTCTTTTTCAGGAGCAGCAGTTTCAAGATCTGTCAACCGATGCAAAAACTCTGTACGGCATCCTGCTTGACCGTATGAGCCTTTCTGTTAAAAATGAATGGTTTGACAAAAAAGGTCGCGTGTTCATCATCTTCACGATTGAGGATATCAAGAGGACTTTGCGTTGCGCAGACAACAAAGCGACCAGACTGCTCCGGGAACTTGAAGGATTTGGTTTGATTGAACGAAAACGTCGAGGACAAGGAAAGCCATGTTTGGTGTATGTGAAAAACTTTTCGTCAGAATCTTCAAAGGAGAGTGTCAAGAATCGTGATAATGACGATTCTTGTGGCTCTAAAATCGCTTGTCAAGACCCGGTAAAATCACGAGGTATTAAGAAGAAAGAGAATAAAACAGAGATGAATAATACGAATCCTATCCTTTCCGACGAATCGGAGAAGATGAAGAATCGTAAACTGCTCGAAGAATATTTTTCACGTTCTTTGGAGATAGAACTTCTTCTCCGGCTTTACCCGGATGATGAAGATACCATCTATCAGATCGTAGATTTGCTGGTGGACACCTGTGACAGCAAGCGTAAACTCATAAGAATCGCTGGCGATGATAAGCCCGCCGAAGTTGTGCTCAGTCGGCTAAAAAAGTTGAATGCAGACCACATCCGCTTCGTACTGGACTGTCTGGCAGCGAACACTTCCCCGATACGGAATATGAAGCAGTACCTTCTGGCCGCACTATTCAATGCTCCAACCACAATACAGCTCTATTATCAAAACAAAGTCAACCATGATTTAGCAGCTCGGAGGTGATGAAAATTTCCAAAAAGGCAACAACGATAGCCGTTATCAACCAGAAAGGCGGCACGGGCAAAACCACCACCTGTGAAAATTTGGGCGTAGGGCTTGCAATGGAGGGCAAGAAAGTTCTGCTTGTGGACGCTGACCCACAGGGTTCGCTTACTGTCAGTATGGGCTGGCAAGACCCGGATGCACTGCCCACTACACTCTCCACCCTTATGCAGAAAGCCATGAACGACCAGTGTATTCCACCCGGCGAAGGGATTCTGCACCATGCGGAGGGCGTTGACCTTATCCCGGCCAACATCGAACTGGCCGGACTGGAAGTGGCTCTGGTGAATACCATGAGCCGGGAGAAAGTGATGAAACAGGTGTTGGAAAGCGCAAAACGCGAGTACGACTATATTCTGATTGACTGCACTCCCTCTCTTGGTATGCTGACGGTCAATGCGCTGGCAGCGGCAGATTCCGCACTGATTCCGGTGCAAGCACAATATCTTTCGGCAAAAGGACTGGAGCAGTTGCTTCAAACCGTGCAGAAAGTAAGGCGGCAGATAAACCCGAAACTGAAAATTGAGGGCATCCTGCTCACCATGACGGACAGCCGCACCATCTATGGGCAGCAAATCAGCAATCTGATTCGGCAAGCTTACGGAAAGCATTTGAAAGTGTTCGACCAGACAATTCCCCGTTCTGTCCGCGCTGCCGAAACCAGCACGACCGGAAAAAGCATTTTCCAGTATGACCCGAAAGGCAAAGCGGCAGAAGCCTATCATTCCATCGCAAAGGGGGTGTTGGCCGATGCCGAAAAACGGCTTAAACGTCAGTTTGAACAGCTACGATGATATTTTTTCCACCGAAGAAACGCGGCAGGAAGAACAGCGCGAACAGGTACAGCAAATTCCCATTGATGAGTTGTATCCGTTCAAAGACCATCCCTTTAAGGTGCTTGATGATGAAGCTATGCAGCGCACAGTAGAAAGCATAAAGCAGTTGGGTGTCACAAATCCGCTGATTGCTCGTCCGCGCCCGGATGGTGGCTACGAAATCATTTCCGGCCATCGCCGCCAACACGCTGCACAGCTTGCTAGACTGAAAACCCTGCCGGTTATCGTCCGTGATATGTCGGACGATGCCGCCGTTCTGCTCATGGTTGATTCCAATCTTCAGCGCGAACAGATTTTGCCGAGTGAGCGGGCATTTGCCTATAAGATGAAACTGGATGCACTGAAAAGGCAAGGTGCTAGGTCAGATTTAACTTCATCCCAAGTTGGGATGAAGTTGCAAGCTCTTGATATTGTTGGACAAGAAGCTGGTGATAGCCGCAACCAAGTACACCGTTTTATCCGCTTAACCAATCTTATCCCGGAACTGCTGGACATGGTAGACGAAAAGAAAATCTCATTTAACCCTGCGGTGGAACTCTCTTATCTTGATGAAAGCCAGCAGCGAGATTTTCTTGAAGCTATGGCTGACACGCAAAACGCCCCATCGCTTTCACAGGCGCAACGGCTCAAAAAGCTGGCGCAGGAAGGTCATTTCTCGTATGACGTTGCCTTTGCCGTGATGGGTGAACCGAAAAAGGACGAATTGGACAAAGTTGTTATCAAAAACGATACCCTGCGGAAATATTTTCCCGAAAGCTCTACTCCGAGAGAGATGGAAGAAAAAATCATTGGGCTTTTGGAAGAAAGTAAAACCGAAAAAGTTGTATTCAGGAGCGATTCTATCAAAAAATATTTTCCGAGCAACTATTCGTCAGAACAAATCGAAAATTCAATTCTCAAGATGCTCGACCAGCGCATGAAAAAGCGCAAGCATGAAGCTGAACGCTGACGATCAGATAAAACGCAAGACCCACTTTGGGTCTTTTTCTTTTGCAAACATGGAGGAAAAAGCCTATGAACAACACCGCTACTCGTATGATTCGTTCCGAGGAGATCACCATTGATATGCGCATCTGCACCATTCTGGCAGGTGGCAAGAAGCCCGGTGAAGTCTACTTTGCCGCCATTGCGCCGGATATGGAACTGACTGTTATTACTCTGGATGAAGCCCCTGACATTCTGCCCTGCTTCGATGAAAGCGATGCCAGCATCCATCTTCCCGACACTTCGCTGCTGCTCTGCTACAATCCGGCACAGGTTCTGAAGATGGCGGGCAAGCGTTACCTGACTGGCCCGGTCATTCTGGTACGCACCAACATGGACGGGAACTTCATTTCGCTTACCATTGATGACGTGTACCGTTTCCAGAAGTTTCTGGCGAGCCACAGCGTCACACTCATGGCAGACGATCAGAAGCTGCCCTGCATTTGCATCGTCTGAGGTGTGTTATGCTGAATTTTTTCATCGGTTTCGCATTTTTTGAGTTCGGCGCACTCTGCGGCT
>ERZ772805.1392-NODE-1392-length-19804-cov-3.574054_pt1 | contig 19804 bp, 18 predicted proteins | sample MGYA00511344_ERZ772805 | MGnify/ENA primary metagenome ERZ772805 (study PRJEB29015, sample SAMEA2737730) | human gut metagenome | biome: human gut; feature: human-associated habitat; material: faeces | place: China | collected 2012 ...
TTTATTAAACCTAATCTTTCTAAATGATCTTTATAGCTATTTTGAATAGCAGATTTATCTATTTGCTCCTCTGGAGCTCCAATATAATTTCTAGCTAAAGTTAAGACACTTTGATGCTTACTTCTAAATTCTTCATCACCACCGAGTGTTGGATGTAAATAAAACCTTAACCAAATAATTTCCTCATCATTTAACTCTGACAATAAATTAAGTAAATAGACATATTGAGATATCTGGATCTCTTCTGTATTTAATCCATTTGCTACAATGGAAGCAATATGCTCAAGACGTTTTTCGCTAACTGCTCTAAAAGCGTAAAACAGACCATCTTCAAACAGTGCTATGTATTCAGATAATTTTTTAGCATCTGAATTTATTAAACATTCTAATTTAGATACTCTTTTCTCTAATTCTCTAAGATACTTAACTATTCTATCTTGGCGTTGATTTGGCACTAAGTTATTGATAATTCCGCTAACAATAGAGCCACCAGGAAATTCTCCTAACACAGAGTTAGTAAGCGAAATTAGTTTATCTGTATTATTTTCGTCTAAATTATCATTCTGCATTTTTTATGTTCTCTTTCACATATTACTTCATCTAAATTGCATAGTTGTAAAACCAAGTGAATTTAATTCTGTATCTCGTAATGCATCTTTTTCCTGATAATCAACTAGTTTTTACCGTTCTTAATACCCTCACTCAACACCTGTTGAAAACGCTCGTAATCACAAAAGCCCTTTTCATCTTTTTCACAGCCTTTGAGCGTTAAAGCTGTTTGGTTTGGTGGTGTCGCTAAACTTAATGGCGTGGTGTTAATCAGCTGGTCGGTGGTTTGATACACATAATCCAACTTAAATTTGAGCTTACCACTTGGTTTGTGTTTCCACACTTCAAATAGCAGCTTGCCACCGATTGGGATATTTTCCAACGAATCATCTAATTCATAGGGCTCAACACCTAATGCAGCCAGCAGAGCGACGATATTAGAATCGTGTCCAACCAATAAGTTAATTTTGTTTTCACTATTTAGCTGTTGCTGAATAAATGCCAATAACGGATATGATGCATTTTGTGCTAACGCTTCGTTGTTTTTAAATAATGTGCGGTAATATTCGTTTTTAATTTCGTTAATTGCGCGCCATTTTTCTTGGCTATCCACGCGGCCGTTTGCAATTTCAGAATCAGGCTTACCCACATAATGCGCAAGCAACAATGCACTAACTATTTTCTTTCCTGTGCTAATAGAGCCAGTAATTTTGACCGACTTGCCGTCTTTAATACTGTATTCACCGACTTTTCCACCTAAATCACATTCGCCTTTTTGTAAGCAATTTGGTGAGTTTTTGTAATCGATGATTTCACTTAATATCGCATAATTTGGCGCTAATTTTTGCTGTAAAGCGGTTAAATCAACATTATTTTTTGCAGATTCAATCAAGGCTTTACTTGGATTGTGCGCCTGCGTGTTAAAAATTGGATCTTTTTCTGAACCAATTTCACCACGATGTTGTAATTGCACATTACATCCAGCAAAAGCCCCTGCCACAATGGCTTGCCCCGTTGCAACTGTGCGTTGTACTGCATTCGCATAAGCGAAAATACCTTCACCCGATGCACAACGATCTGTCGTTAATAATCCTTTATCTGCAAGCCATTGACCTAAATATTGCCCGAAATAGGTTTCTAATATAGTTCCTTTTGCCGTGAGATAACCTGATGGCACATTCCATTTTGCCCACGCATACGGGGAATATTTTGCCATTTCTTGCGGATCTTTTTCCACCGGCGAGCGTAATCCATGACGACTGAAAATTAAGACTTTCTCAAGCCCATAATCTGCATTCTGTGTGTTTTGGTAATTTTCTGTTGCAAACGCACTACTTGCTAAAGCTGAGCCAAGCAAAAGTGCGGTGAATTTTAGGGTTATTTTTTTCATATTCGATACCTAATCATTTAGTGTTGAAATCGAGCTATAAAAATTCAAGGCATATTTGGTGCCGTAAACTAACACCATAAATACTGCAACAATATTGACTACCGAAAAAAAGATTAGTTGTTTACTGTTGCTCTCCATCCAGAGCATTTTAAATAATGCGAGCGTACCAATATTTTCATCAAGTTCGCTCTCTCCGCTTAGTGTTCTTAAGGTTTTCAGCATCTCGCGTACAAAAGCGACAGTATTTATTGCCATGACGCTGAGTGCAATAAATCCTGAAGCCAAACTTAAAAACAGCACTAGCACATTACTCCACGCCCAATGTGTCCAATTCAGCTCAGAATACATAAATAACGCGAGTGATAAAAACAACACAGCGGGCGTTAAATTTCGTAGAAACATTAGATAGTCATCGCCAATTTTAAATAAAAATTGTAAAAAACCGACTTTCTTCATTACTTTAAAAAATCTCTTTTAATTTGGATTCATCTAAAATAACACGATCATCATCTAACAATAATGCCGGAAAGCCCGCATAACCTTGTGCTTTCGCATCATCAAATGCGGCGTGACGATCACGTAAGCGCAACCATTGTTTCAAATTTGGAATAGAAGATAATACTTCCACTGCCTCATAATCCACACCCAAGCGTTTTAACTCTGCCACAAATGGCGCAGTATCAGGGCAGTCTGCCGCATAATAAAGAATGGGTTTCATTATTCACCTCCTTGTTCTGCTGCCGCGGTTGGATTTAATTTCGGCTCAGCAATTTTCGTTAAGCGGTTACGATCACGATGTTCAAATGGTGCATCATAATTTGGGATAATCAGGGTTGTGGTTTGATCATATGACCAAGTGCCATCATCATGGAATTTCACTGTCATTTCAAAACTTTCCGTGGTAAATGAACGCTCTAAGAACGGATTCGAAATGATGCCGTTTGTTAGTGAACCGCGTACCGCTTTTACCGTAAACTCTTTCGCATCGGCTGGTGCATTACCAACCGCAATAAACGTTTGGCCGCGTGGAATGCTACCTGTTAATAAAATATTGCCTGTTGCAGGTTCCCATAACCAATAACCCACTTGGTCGTGGAATGTTTCCACTTCGCCTGGCTCAACAATATGGGTGTGATAACGTAATCCATAATAGAGTTGCGGACCATTGGTTTGCCCATCAGTTGGATGGGCTTCGTAACGTTCGATATAAGGATCTTTTTCTGGCCCTTCTGCTTTCGGGTTGATATCCACACCACGCTTACCTTCCCAAACACCGGCTAATCTAGCCAATGGGCCTAAATTCGCGAGTGTATTAGGATCAGTTTCTGCTTCCGTGTAGATATCATCTGGGTATTGAAAATCTTTCATCATTTTCTCCTTATATCGTTGTGTTAATGCTTAAAGTGCGGTTGTTTTTTGCCTATTTTTTACAACCTGGGAAGCCTAAGGCTTCACGGCTCGCATAGTACGCCTCTGCCACGCCTTTGGTTAATGCGCGAATGCGTAAAATATAGCGTTGACGCTCTGTGACCGAAATCGCTTTACGTGCATCTAACAAGTTGAAGCTATGTGCCGCTTTTAAGATACGCTCGTAAGCCGGTAATGGTAATGGACGCTCTAATTCCAATAAGCTTTTTGCTTCTTTTTCGTATTGATCGAAGCAGTAGAATAAGAAATCGGTATCCGCATATTCAAAGTTGTAAGTCGATTGCTCCACTTCATTTTGATGGAATACATCACCGTAAGTGGTTTTGCCAAGTGGACCATCAGACCAAACTAAGTCATACACAGAATCCACACCTTGAATGTACATGGCTAAACGCTCTAAACCGTAAGTCACTTCACCTGTTACGGGTTTACATTCTAAGCCGCCCACTTGTTGGAAATAGGTAAATTGGGTCACTTCCATACCATTTAACCACACTTCCCAGCCTAAACCCCAAGCCCCTAAGGTCGGGTTTTCCCAGTTATCTTCCACGAAACGAATGTCGTTTTGTGTTGGATCAAAACCGAGCATTTCAAGTGAACCTAAATAGAGTTCTTGAATGTTATCTGGGGACGGTTTAATCACCACTTGGAATTGATAGTAATGTTGTAAACGGTTTGGGTTTTCGCCATAACGACCATCGGTCGGACGACGTGAAGGTTGCACATAAGCAAATGCCATCGGCTCTGGGCCTAATGCGCGTAATGCAGTCATGGGGTGAGAAGTACCTGCGCCTACTTCCATATCAAAAGGTTGAACAACGGTACAGCCTTGATTTGCCCAATATTCTTGCAAGGCTAAAATCATGCCTTGGAATGTTTTTACGTTGAATTTTGTACTCATAATTTTTTTAATAACAATGTGATGAAAAATACAGGCATTATACTTGAAACTATAAGGCGGATAAAGGCGAAAAAGTGCGGTCAGAAAAATCCTTAAATTTTTTATTTCTCTTAAATTTCATTCATTTTGATGATGAGTTATTTTCATCGCCAGAAGTTTGCGCGCCAAGCCTCTAATGTGTAAACTGCTGGCGATTTTATACAGACTTTTACCCTAGGGATTTTAAAATGAAAAAAAATGTGATTACTTCCGCGATTTTATTAGCGATTCCAGCATTAGCGGCGGCTGAGGAAAAAGAAATTCAACTTGAACCAATTCATGTTTATTCAGCTTACGCCACCCCAGTAAACCAAGATCAAACAGCTTCATCTGTTACTGTTTTAACTGAGAAAGATTTTTCAGAACGTAATGCAACTTATGTGAGTGATGTGTTGAAAACTGTTCCAGGTGTGGCAATGGGTGCAAATGGTGGAAGAGGAACATTAACCAGTCTTTTCTTACGCGGTGCAAACTCGAACCAGACTGCAGTAATTATTGATGGAGTTAAAATGAAACCTACCAATAATTTGGGATATGACTTTGGTGGATTAACACTTAGCAATATTGAACGTATTGAAGTATTACGTGGAGAACAATCTGCTCTTTGGGGAAGCGATGCAATGGGTGGAGTGATCTATATCACAACCAAAAGTGGATTATACAAAGATAAACCATTTAATGTAGATTTTGATTTTGGTACAGGTTCACATAGAACTCGTGATGCATCTTTGACAATTTCTGGTCATAATGATGGATTCTATTATTCTTTGCACGGCGATAGCCATCGTACAAGTGGTATTTCTGCATTAAGCTCAAATAAGTTTTATTACACATCACCAACAGGAACCCCATTTGTAACAGGTGGACATACTGAAAAAGATAAATTTCATCGTGATAATGTATCTCTACGTTTAGGATACGATGACAGCAACAAAGGTATAGAACTTTTAACATCCCATTCTTCAAAAACAGTGCATTATGACAATGATTCTCGTCAATTTGAGCAAGAAACAGCATACGATGATCGAGCCCATACGCGAGAAACACTATTTAAATTAAGTGGATATGTCGGAAATGATAAAGAACTTTTCAAACATAAAATAAGTATTAGCCATATCAAAACGGATAATGATACGTTTGATTTGTACCCATACTCAAATCCATACTCTGCGTACGATGCTAAAAAACAAAGTGCAAACTATCAATTAGATATTAATTTCGATCGTGAAGGTAATATCAAACAAGGTGTAAGTATTCTGGCAGAATACCAACGAGCAACTTATGATTCCACAACATTTACACCAAGAGATGAGAAAAAACTAACAGAAAAAAGTATTGCAACCGAATATCACCTATTTACAGAAGATGATCACAATATCTCTGTAAGCGGTCGCTTTACTGAAAATTCACAATTTGAAAATGCATTTACTGGACGTATTGCAGGTGCTTATCGTTTATCTCCAAATGTCCGTCCCCATGCAAGTTTTGGATCATCAATTCAAAATCCAAGTTTAGTTGAATATTACGGTTATTCAGGAACATATCGTGCCAATCCAAATTTGAAACCAGCAAAAAGTTTAGGTGGTGAGTTTGGGCTATTAATGGAAACTACAAATAAAAATCACAGCCTTGATATAACTTACTTTACTCGTAATGTAAGAAACTTTATCGCAAACAACCCAACTTGGACAGGCGTTATCAATCTTGAAGGAAAAACTAAAGTAAAAGGTATTGAATTAGTTTACACAGGAAAATTAACCAAAGATTTAAACGCTTATGCTAACTACACTTATACACAGACTAAAGATAGCAAAGGTATTGAATTGACCCGCCGCCCAAAACATACTGCTAACGTAGGTTTAGCATACCAAGTTACGGAAAAACTAGGTACAAATGCAAATATCAGTTATGTTGGGAAACGGACTGATGATTACTATGGTCCAGCACCAAGCTATACTCAATATAAAGGAGTAAAACTGCCATCTTATACGTTAGTTAATATCGGAGCGAATTATCAATTGACTGACAATGTGAATATTTATCTTAATCTAAATAATCTATTTGATAAAAAATACGAAAGTATCACAAGATACGGCCAGGACGGACGTAATGTTTACGTTGGGTTGAAAGGATCGTTCTAATTATTACTCACTAACAAGGGCGTGCTTAGCACGCCTTTTTACATTATTGATAGCGTAGCGTATCATTATCACTATGCAAAAAACTCGCTTAATTTTAACCGCACTTTTCCTTCCGTTTACCGCTCTGGCTTCGGAACAATTTGTCTCGCTCACGCTTTGCAGCGACAGGCTGCTTATCGAACTGGCTGAGCCTTCGCAAATTGCTGCTCAATCGCCTTATTCGAAAAAACCGTTGATGATGTTGGATAAAATCAATACCGACAAACCTGTACTGGAGCCGCAATTAACGGAATTATTGCCCTATTTAGATAAAACCATTCTAATTAACGAAACCTTTTATCCGCAATTAGTCACAGAGCTGAAAAAGCTTGGTGTGAAAATCATCCCAATTAACGACAGCCCACAAACGCCTGATGAATTATTTGCGCTGATTCTAGAATTAGGCAAACAACTGGGTAATGAGCAAAAGGCGGCTGATTTAGTAACAAAACTCAAATCGCAAAACTTTCACTTAAATCGACCGCTTACCGACACACTAATTTTGTCAGAAACTGGTGTGGTAGAGAGTTACTATCCGCAATATCCTGTGCTGTTAAATTTACTCGGATTAACCCCGTTAAAAACGCCACTTACCGCACAAAATTTCTCGTTAGAAAAAGTGATTTTAAGCCAACCGAATGTACTGATTTCTCTGACTGACAAACAAGGTTACAATGCACAAGCTGAATTACTGCACCACCCTATGTTGCAAGATTTTTTCAAAAACCAACCGCTTGTCAGCATCCCGATGAAATATACCTATTGCTTCGATCACGGCGTGTGGCAAGGGGCAGAGAAGATTTATCAACAGTTAAAATAATGTAGCTGACAAATCTCCCCTAACCCCTCTTTGCTAAAGAGGGGAATTTCATTACTAAATTAACCCTAGATGACATATTTATATGTCTTTATGTATAAATGATTAGAATAAAACATCAGAATTATAAATCTTAACACTATAATCCCACCCTCTCTACTAAAGAGAGGAATTGCATGATTAAATTAGCCCAAGATAATGTATTTACAGCTTTTATGTATAAATGATTAGAATAAAACATCAGAATTATAAATCCCTACACTGTAATCCCCTCTTTAGCAAAGAGGGGTTAGGGGAGATTTGACAAAATCAAATTAACAAATGATATTTGGATTACATAGGAAATTGATCATTGACCAAAACACTCAAATTAAATACCGCACTTTTCTTCGCGTTGCTGTTGATTAGCGGCTTTTCGATTTATCATCAGCTCGGCGATTTCGCCCATCTCAAAAATGCGGATGGCGTACTCACGGATATGCGTTCGATGGTGCTGTGGGATATTCGTTTTCCACGCATTGGTTTGGCTTTATTGACGGGAGCAAGTCTCGCGATTGCCGGCAATGCGATGCAAGGCATTTTCCAAAATCCATTGGCGAGTCCGGGCTTACTTGGTAGTAGTTCTGGCGCAACAGCGGCTAGTGTATTTATTCTTTATTATTTTGCCGTGCCATTTTCACTGCTCTTAGCCGGAGGAGTAATTGGGGCGCTTTTAAGTTTTTTAATCGTGTATTTGATCGCCAAAAACTACGGCACCACGATGATGATTCTAAGCGGCTTAGCGGTCAATATGTTGCTTGGATCAGCAATTGCATTACTGCTTTCTAACGCGGAAAGCCCGTGGGCATTAGCCGAACTTTATCGTTGGCTACAAGGCTCGTTGATGTGGGCAAAATTAGATACCTTGCTTATTTCACTCCCGATTGTTCTGGCGGGAATTTTCTGTTTATACCACACTCGCCGATACTTAGATTTGCTCACCTTTGGTGAAGAAACGGCGAGCACCATGGGCGTGGATCCGAAACGTAGCTTTTTCATCAGCACCTTTGGTGTGGCCTTATTAGTTGGCGCAACCATTCCTCAAACCGGCACCATTGGTTTTATCGGCTTAATCGCGCCACACTTCGCCCGTATCTTACTGAAAGTTCGCCCATCACAGCTTTATCTCACCAGTGCATTAATTGGGGCGTTATTGCTATTATTGGCCGATTTAGCCATTTTATATATCCCGCTGTTCTCACATATTTACATCGGCACATTGACTGCACTTATCGGTGCGCCTTGTTTGATTTGGATGTTATTAACGCAACAGAGAAAAATCTATGATTAGAATTGAAAAACTCACCCAATCCTATTGCTTAAATGACATCAACTGTACGCTTCCATCAGGTAAATTGATCGGCATTATGGGCGCCAATGGTGCGGGGAAATCTACCTTATTAAAAACCATTGCAGGTATCTTGCCCCTAAAACAAGGAGAGGTTTGGTTTGATGATCAGCCATTAAGTAAAATGAATGCGACTGAAAAAAGCCAACACATTGCTTATCTTGCACAAAATACGCAAATTCATTGGGATTTATCCGTTTATGATGTAATTGCGTTAGGCTTGGCAGCTCCATTACCAAAAGAAAAAGAGCGGTCAAAAATTCAAGCGTTTTCAGAAAAATTTGCGGTAACTCATTTACTCGATAAGCCATTTCAACAACTTTCAGGGGGCGAAAAAGCGCGTGTACAACTCGCCCGCTGCTGCATTAAAGAATCTCCTGTTTTATTAGTCGATGAGCCGATTGCACCACTCGACCCTTATTATCAAATTGATATGATGGAACAGCTTCAATCACTCACACCACAACATACGTGTGTTGTTGCCATTCATCACCTTTCATTGGCTTATCAATTTTGTGATGAAATTGTTCTATTAGATAAAGGAAAATTGTTAGCTGTAGGTGAAACGCAAGCCGTGTTAAATGCGGAGAATTTGGCAAAAGCCTTTCACATTCGGGCTAAAATTGATCCAATGAAAAAGACTATCTCAAAAATTGAAAAGCAATAAAAATAAAAGCACTTAGCGATTCACTAAGTGCTTTTTTATAGAAATGAATTATGGTTGGATTTCTGAATCTACGAAGAAATACGCAATTTCTCGTTTTGCACTTTCAACGCTATCAGAACCATGAACAGAATTTTCACGCTGACTTAACGCGAAGTCTTTACGGATAGTGCCTTCCGCCGCCTCAGCCGGATTCGTTGCACCAATCAAAGTGCGGTAATCTTTCACGGCATTTTCTTTTTCCAACACAGAAACCACCATCGGACCAGAGAGCATATACTCCACCAACGGCTCAAAAAACGGTTTGCCTTGGTGTTCCGCATAGAAACCTTCCGCTTGTTCTTTAGTTAATTGTACCATTTTAAGCGCAACAACACGGAATCCTTGAGATTCAAAACGCCCTAAAATAGCACCAATTAAATGACGCTTTACTGCATCGGGTTTGATAATTGAAAAAGTACGTTCTGTCATAAAATCCTACTTAACTTGCTTTCGTTACTAATAAATTTGCTAAAGTTTTCACACCAATTCCGGTTGCACCAACCGCCCATAAATCACTACCTGATTTACGATAAGTGGCCGAACAATCAATATGCAACCAACGTTGTTGATAGTTTTTCACAAAATACGATAAAAATGCTGTTGCAGTACTTGCGCCCGCGACAACTGGCGCTGTACCTGTATTTGCAATATCAGCAAAAGAAGAAGTGATTTGGCTACGATGGAACTCTTCAAAAGGCAAACGCCAGAATGGTTCATTTTCTTCTTTCGCAGCTTGGAATAAGCTATTTACCAACGCATCATCCATAGAAAGCACGCTGTGGTAATCATTACCCACCGCCACTTTCGCCGCCCCCGTTAAGGTTGCACAATCAACAATAAATTGTGGATTTTGACTATCGGCTTCAATTAAGCCATCCGCCAATACTAAACGGCCTTCTGCATCAGTATTTAAAATCTCAGCGGTTACACCATTTTTATACGTGATGATATCACCTAATTTAAACGCATTACCACTCACCAAGTTTTCTGCACAGCATAGATAGAGTTTTACACGTTGATTTAAACCGTTCGCAATGGCAAATCCTAACGCACCTATTAATAATGCAGCGCCGCCCATATCAGTACGCATGGTGCTCATGCCATCACTTGGTTTGATGCTATAACCGCCACTGTCAAAAGTGATACCTTTACCAACCAAGCACGCTAATACCGGCGCATTCGGATCATTAGTCGGGTTAAAATCTAATTGCAACATAGCGGGTGGATTAATAGAACCACGACCCACAGTAAAGATCCCATGGTAACCTTGCTCTTTTAACGCTTCACCAGAAATGATTTGAAAACTGACCGTACTTTTATCGGCATAATTTTCAGCTTGTTTTGAAATAAACTCAGCTGCGCGCTCCGCTAATTTAACTGGCGTCAGTGTTTCGGCTGGTTCATTAATAATTCCACGTACAAAATCACCACATTCAATACGCGCTAATAACTCATCTTGTGGCTCGTCATCCAAATGAGGAAACTCAATTGCGTAATCTTGTTTCGCCGAGTAAAAACCTTGATAAAATGCCCAGCAATTTTCTAATTCCCATGCATCCCCCACAAGCTCAACGTCTTTAATACCTTGTCCACGTAACTTACGTGCGGCTTTTTGGACTAAAACAAGGTTAGATTTTTCATCATCTTTAAGATGAATAACGGCTTGATCTTGATTAAAACTTAAAATGGCATTTTTGCCCCAACTCTCCGAAGCGGGAGCCGTTGATAATGTAATTTGCATGTGGTTTTTCTCCTTTATTTATCTATTATTCTCTAAGTACCATTTTACCGTCTGACAAAGTCCTTGTTCAAAGGTTATTTGCGGTCGCCAACCTAATTCTGCATGAATTTTAGAACAATCCAATGAATATCGCACATCGTGACCTGGTCGGTCTTTTACAAAAGTTATTAAATCTTCGTAATACTTAATGTGATTAGGCTTATTTGGTGCAAGTTCTTCGAGTAATTGGCAAATTGTTTTAACCACTTCAAGGTTTGTTTTTTCACAATTTCCACCAATATTATAGTTTTCTCCGATTCGACCTTTTGTCAAAACTAAATATAAAGCTTGAACATGATCTTCCACAAATAACCAATCACGAATCTGCTGCCCATCACCATAAATTGGCAAAGGCTTTCCCATCACAGCATTTGAAATCATTAAAGGGATGAGCTTTTCAGCATGTTGATAAGCTCCATAGTTATTTGAACTGTTTGTGATAATCACCGGCAAACCATAAGTGCGATGCCAAGCCTGTACCAAATGATCACTCGCTGCTTTTGAGGCAGAATAAGGACTACTCGGATGATAAGGAGACTGTTCGGTAAAGGCTGGCTCAGAAAGGGATAAATCCCCATATACTTCATCAGTAGAAATATGATGGAATCGAAAGGCTGATTTTTTAGCCTTGTCTAAGGTATGCCAATAATTCTTAGCAACCTCTAACAACATATAAGTACCAACAATATTGGTTTGAATAAAATCAGTCGCTCCCATAATAGAACGATCAACATGACTTTCTGCGGCTAAATGCATCACCGCATCAGGCTGATATTTTTCAAAAATACTCTCTATCGTCTTAAGATCACAAATATCAATTTGCTCAAAAGCATAACGGGGATTATTTTCTACCTCTTCTAATGCTGATTGATTTGCGGCATAGGTCAGCTTATCAATATTAATAACAGAATCTTGCGTATGATTAATGATATATCGAATAAGGGCAGAACCGATAAAGCCGGAACCGCCAGTGATTAAGAGTTTTTTCATCATTTTTTAATAAGTGAAAGTACTCTATGTACTTATAACTAAATTCGGAAAACCGTAAGAATAGTAAAAGTGAAGAATATGAACCTCTTTTATAATAAAATCTATCAAATTATGAAGTATATTTGACGCGCAATAACATAAATGGTCGTTCTACAATATTAAAAGTTAATAACGCCACAGCAATAACAAGAGGCACCTTCCAGACTAATGCTATAAATAATTCTGTTAATGTTGTTGGTGGTGAGCATGAGAAAAACTTATTTAACATATCAATGATAGGTAAATGTAATAAATATATAGAAAAGCTTAACTCTCCTAGTCTTGCTAGAATTTTATCTAGAATAGATGAGTTAAACAAATTCATAGATAAATAAGAAATAATTACCCCGCCACAGCATATAGCTTCAATTGTGAAAGATAGAAAGTTTTTAGTACCAAAGTAACACATTAACACTAATAATGAAAATAATAGAATAATTAACGCTACTATATTATTACCATTTATATTTTCGAAAAATTTAGTTTTATATAATACTGCAAATAACATACCAATCAGAAACTGATCTAACCTGCCAATAATTGAATGATATAGGTTATAATAAATACTATTTCCTTTTAAAACAAATAGATTAAATTTGACCAATACAATTAGGAAAATTAAACCTAACAAATACTTAATCCCAAATCTTGCTAAAAACAGAGCAAGAAAAGGAAATAATAGATAAAACTGAAATTCAACACCGATCGTCCAAATTGGTCCGCTAGGGTAAAATTGATGTCCCCAACCAGTATATGAATGACCAGTATTCAGCTGTAAAGTTAATATCCTAAAAATATCCATTGGAGTTGATGTTTGTCTGCTTGCTGTAATGATTATAAAAGCTAACAAAACCATCATTGGGAATATTCTTAAAACTCTATTATAGATAAATCCAGAATATTTAATTTTTTTATGTCCCAGATCACTAATTAAACAAAAAAGAAATCCAGTTAAAACAAGGAATAAACTTACTCCAGTAGAGCCTGCAAAAATCCAGTTTTTAATAAAATTACTCAATGATGAAAAAGCACCGTGTATTCCAACATCATCTACAGACAAAGTTATCTTTCCCTTGAAATGAAAAAAAATGACTAACAAGGCAGCAAAAAATCGTAAATGATCTAGCCGCGTCATATAATTAAGATTTAATGATTTCATTTTGTTGTTTAGCAAGCTATTGTTATTAATAAGCGCCATCTCGTTTCAAAACTACATTAACTGTTTTAAACAAAATGGCAATATCATTCCAAAGTGACCAATTTTTCACATACCAAGAATCAAAATAAACTCGAGTGCTATAATCTACATCATTACGGCCACTTACTTGCCATAGCCCCGTCATTCCTGGTTTTGCCATAAGGTAATATTCAACATTATCCTGATAGCGCTCTAGCTCCTCAGCCACAATAGGGCGAGGACCTACTAAACTCATCTCACCTTTTAAAACATTAAAGAGTTGAGGTAATTCATCTAAACTTGTCTTACGAATAAAAGCACCAATTTTAGTAATACGGGGATCATTCTTTAATTTAAAATCTTTTTCCCATTCCGCTCTTGCTTCAGGATCTGTTCTTAACAATTCATCTAGCACTTCTTTAGAATTTACAACCATAGATCTAAATTTCAAGCAGTTAAACGCCTTTCCATCACGACCAATTCGAGGATGTCCATAAATCGCATCACCACCATCTTTTTTTACTGAAAAATAAAGATAAAGCAATACAGGAGAAAGCAAAGTAATAATGGCTAAAGAACCCACAATATCCATTGTTCTTTTTAAAATACGAGACGAACGCTTTGCAAGATTATTATTGACTCTCAATAGCAACATTTCATGACTAAATAAGAAAGACATATCCGTACCATACAGCGGTATACCTCTAACATTAGGTATAACTGCAACCGAACGACATTTATTCAAAGCTAAATATCTCAACCAAGAATCTAACAATATCTCATCATCTAAGGCTAATATAAACTGAACTGTCTTAATATCTAATTGCAGAAGCGAGATAATATCCTTATTCTTTGTATCAATTACTTTGATTTCATTCATACCATCTTCAGGAATAATATCCGATGAAACAAAATAACAAAGACTAAATCCTAAGTAAGATTCATCTGCTAAGGCTCTATATACATCTTTAGCATTTCGACCACTACCAATAATAACTGTATCTTTCTGGTATAAATTTAGTTTTAAAAGTAATTTTTTTAAACAAATTCTAACTACAGGCACTAAAACTAGAGCCCCAAACCAAGTTAATACCCACAATGTTCTAGATACATAAAGTTTGGAGAGCGCAATAATTGCTAACTCTATAACAAAAAATATAAGCAGGGTTCGAAGTATCTCTTTAAGCTCAAACCAAAAAGGCTTTCTATATGTATAGTGGCGTAAACGAATCCAAAACCAGCATACACAGCAAAGAGAAATCGCAAGATGAATAAAAATATATTCATCTAGCTCCTCTTTGGGAAAAGCGACTTGACTATGATTGACTAAAGGTAATAGCACCAATGAAATAAAAAAAGAGGAAAAAAAAGCAAAAAAATCACCAAACCAAAGAAATATTTTTGATAATGTTATTCGATGCATATCTGTCCTTATCTAATTTAACTCTTTAGCTGCACATGCCAAGGCTTCAGCAATAATATTATGCATATCAAAATATTTATACTGAGCTAATCGACCACCAAATATTACATTAGTCTGATTATCTGCTAATTCCTTATATTTAGTATAAAGTTCATTATTTCTTTGGTCATTTATTGGGTAATACGGCTCATCACCCTCTTCATACTCTTTTGAATATTCACGAGTGATTACCGTCTTATCTTGCGTACCATATTCAAAGTGTTTATGTTCAATGATACGTGTATAAGGGACTTCACTTTCAGTATAGTTCACGACTGCATTACCTTGATAATTTGGCATATCCAATACTTCATTATCAAAACTCAAACTACGATATTCTAATTTACCGAATTGATGCCCAAAGTACTCATCAATCATTCCCGTAAACACTATTTTATCAGCTACACTTTCGTAATATTCACGTTCAGCAAAGAAATCGATATTCAATTTTACTTCAATACCTTCTAACATTCTTTCAAAAATACCTGTATAACCACCAATTGGAATACCTTGATAAGTATCATAGAAATAGTTGTTATCATAGGTATAACGAACAGGTAAACGTTTGATGATAAATGCTGGAAGTTCTGTGCATTTCCGTCCCCATTGCTTTTCAGTATAACCTTTAATTAATTTTTCATAGATATCGCGGCCAACTAATGAGATAGCTTGCTCTTCTAGATTTTTAGGATCTGTAATATTCTCTTTTGATATCTGCTCTTTAATTTGAGCTTCAGCTTCTTTTGGTGTGATAACGCCCCACATTTTATTAAATGTAAGCATATTGAAAGGTAAACTATACAATTCATCTTTGTAGCGAGCTACAGGAGAGTTAGTAAAACGGTTAAATTCAGCAAATTGCTGAATATAGTCCCAAACAACTTTATTGCTTGTATGAAATATATGGGCACCATATTTATGCACATTGATACCTTCAATCTTTTGGGTATAGCAGTTTCCTCCAATGTGATCACGTTTTTCAATTACTAAGCATTTTTTACCACGTTTAGCTGCTTCATGAGCAAAGATTGAGCCGAAAAGACCCGCTCCAACAATAAGATAATCATATTTTTTCACTTTATTATTCCTGCAATTCCCAACTTCTAATCATACGTTTAAACATATTCTCAAGATCCATTTCAGGTTGCCAACCTAAAGCTTTAAGTTTATCTGAATTTAATTTTAATTTCACATCAGGAGCATATCCTAAACTACCTAAATTTTCAGGAATATGAACTTCCACTTTTATTTGATTGTTACTAATTTTATCTGCAACCATTTTTGCCATATTTAAAATAGTGCTATGATTACGAGCAACATTATAACTTTGCCCTTTCTCTCCTTTTTGCAAAAGAACAAAAATACCATACACTGCATCTGCCGTATAACAATAATTACCTTCAGATTGCCCCATAGTATGTAAAATAATATCCGTTTTATTGAGTGCACTTTTCGCAAATTGTGCAAATACACGATTATCGGAAAAAGGTACACCTGCTCCAAATGTTTGAGCCAGCCTTGCGCTGCACACATTCAGATTATATTGTACTACATAAGCATTGCATAGTGCCTCGCAAACTCGCTTACTTTCAGGGTAGCAACTACGTGGTTTACTAAGATCAACATAACCTAATTTATCTTCAGTAACATTAGTATAATCATCCGTAACTTGACCATAATATTCCATTGAAGAAATATAAACCATTTTACAACTTGGATGTGCTTTCACATATTCCAGTAAATTCTTTGTACTTTCAAATGCTGTTAATAGTACACCCGTTGGATTTTCTGCCATTTCTTTTGAAGCAGTAATACTTGCAGTATGTACAATAAAGTCAATAGTTTGGTCAAAATGCAAGGGAGATAACAAACTGTCTGTCACAAATATTAAACTTTCATTTGAAAAATCAGCAAAAATATCTGCTGCTTTTTCTAAATTTCGGACACTAGCTAAAACTGTAATCTGAGCATTTAATACCTGGTTAGCATACAGCATGCTTTTTACGATTAAGGCGCCAATAAGACCTGTCGCGCCAGTGACTAATACTGTTGAACGATTAAATTTTCCTTCTTTGAAAACCTTATCTGAAAGAAATTCTAAATCTTCTTTTAAAACTAAATCTTTCATTATTTTTTCTCATCACCACGTTTAAAACCATAAAGTTGCTCATCTTCCTCTAAAGAGAACATAGCCTTAGCTAAATAAAAGTCCTCTTGCGTTGTGATCTTAATATTTTCAGAACCACATTCCACAATATTAAAGTCCGATTCAGGGAAATAATGTTTTACAATTGCACAAGAATCTACAAAAGAAAAATTATTGTCTTCGATCGCTTTTTTGTGTGCTAATTTTAATAAAGACACATCAAAAGTTTGCGGTGCACGTGCTATATAAGAAATATCACGTTTAAGCACGCCGTTAATTTTATTATCCTCAACAGAGACTAAAGTTTCTTTTGCTTTTACACATGTAATAGCAATTTTATTGACCTTTGCAGTTTCAATATTTTCTTTGATAAGCTGACTAGAAATAAATGGGCGGACACCATCATGAATCAAGACAATACCATCACAAATTTCTTTTAATCCATTATAAATAGACTGCTGCCCGGTTTCACCGCCTGTAACCACTTTTTTAACTTTAGTAATACGATATTGTTCTAATAAACATTGCAAATATCGCTCCCATCCCTGCAAAATCACTACAATGATTTCATCAATTTCATCGCAATTTTCAAAAACTTCTAGGGTATGAATAATCACTGGCTTACCATAAATTTTTAAAAACTGCTTTGGCAATACCTTAGAATTCATACGAGAACCTGTTCCGCCTGCAAAAATCACTGCCGAATTCATATCTATCTCCTAGTTCTTAGTTAATTTTGATCTAATTTGATTTAGAATAGTAAAAATAAAAGGTTCTTTAGATAGCAATAAAATACCTAAATAACAAATAAAAAACAGGCTTGCGCTTACTAAAAATACAATAACCTCATTATAATTCAGATTTATATTCAACCATATTGATATACTAATAGCTAAAGCTAACGCTATCATAATTCGCATATAACTGATTCCACCAAATAACACTTGAGAATAAGCTCTTAATATATAAATCTGATAGATTAAAATACTCGACTCAGCCACCATTACAGAAACTGCCGCACCGATTGCTCCGTATTCTGGAATTAAGATTAAATTAAGCACCATATTGATTACAGCACCAATCACCACAGAATAGCATAGATATTTTTCCTTCTTCAGTGGAATAAGCATCTGAATCCCTGTTAAATTAGATAACCCCACAATAAAAATAATGAACGCTAATACTTGCAGCGGAACAATCGATCCTGAATAAGCAGAACCAGCCAAAATCAAAACTGATGGTTTTGCAAATAAAATACAAAAGACAACCAAAGGAAGAGATAAGATAAAAATAAATTGTGTTGATTTTGACAAAATATCACTAAACTTATCCCACATATTATTTTCAATATAATAACTTAATCTTGGTAATAAAACGGAACCTAACGAAGTAACAATACTCACCATCACATCTTTTATTCGATATGCTGCATTATAATAACCAACTTCTTCATTCCCTTGTATAAAACCAAGCAATGCCACACTTACATTTACATAAAAAGCGACTGCAATCGTAGTAATAAAAAAAGTCATCATTGGTTTAAGATGGCGTTTAAAGTCATAATTTGAGAAATATTTAATTGTTATTACTTTTCGCAAATTATATAAATTTACGACACCTGAACCAACAGTCGCAAAGATAATGATAAAGGCATAAGTAGTATAATCTGCCTCAGTTTTAACACATGTGAAAACAAGTAAAAAGGCAATTAATTTAAAAATAATGGAACGGATAGTAATATAAAAATACTGCTCAATCCCTTTATATAGCCATTCCACCCCCACAATTGTGAATAGAATATTTAAACCAGAAATTAAAAAAAGTGTTTTCTCTGCCTTTAATTCAGGAATAAAAACGACACCTAAAAAATAGACAATATAGACAAAACTCATCAATACCATATTGATGAGTAATATTTCTTGCACTATTTTTGATAATTTTTCTTTATTATCCCTTACTTGCGCACACGCTCGGATACCATAATTAGCGACACCAAAGGCAGCAAAAATACTAAAATAAGAAACGATAGAATAAGCAAATGCAACTTTCCCCGTTCCTATTGGGCTTAGAATCCTAGAAACATAAGGGAATGTAATTAACGGAAATAAAAAATTGGAAACCGTTAACAACATATTCATTAAAAAATTAAATTTAAGCGTTCTTATTTTCATAATTAGTTATATATATATTGATTTTTCATTCTTATTATCATATGCCAACAAGAATATAAACGGATTAAATGTTATAAGTAATAAATGAGGATTTATCATTATGTTAACTAATGAAAATATAATAGCCAACCCAAGATAAATATTATTTTTAAACACAATTCTTTTTCCCAATCTAAAAAAACCGAACAGGATAAAAATAAATAAAACAACCCCCTGATCCAATAATACTTTTAAATAACCAGAATCAACTACAAATAACTTATTATATTGATTTACATCCAGTAAATCTACATACTCTATATGTTGACCTAGTATGGAAAGACCATACGTATCATAAGCGTAATATCCATATGCTAATCTACCACTTAACGCTTTATTTAATGCAAACATCCAGCTATTGCTTGGATCATAAAAAACTTGTATTAATATTGATAGCAAAGAAAATAATAAAAATGAATATATTGTTAAAAATTTCAAAACCCCACCTAAAAACTTTGTTTTATAATCTATATTAAATATTCTTATAAAAATCAGAGCAAATATTAATAAGTTAACCAGATAAAAAACAGTTCTCGTATCTGTAAAATTATATAACATATAATTTAGAAATAATAAAAATATAGATTCAAAAACAGAAAGCTT
>ERZ772805.1426-NODE-1426-length-19428-cov-5.974191_pt1 | contig 19428 bp, 16 predicted proteins | sample MGYA00511344_ERZ772805 | MGnify/ENA primary metagenome ERZ772805 (study PRJEB29015, sample SAMEA2737730) | human gut metagenome | biome: human gut; feature: human-associated habitat; material: faeces | place: China | collected 2012 ...
TGACGACGAACACCTACGACTCGGAGGCGCTCGCGAGGGCGCTTCAAACCTCGAAGCAGCACTGGTTGGATGCCGGCGTCGTAGTGGAAATGAAAACGGCGAACAGGACGTCGGAGCGCAAGCTACGGCGGTTCCTGCGGAGGGGGCTCGATCCCGTCTCCGTAGAGCGGTTGCATCCGCATTCGTTTCTGAGAGGCGTGGGTCCCCATTCGCTCGCGAATGGGGCGATTGTATCCGACGCCTGTCCGGAGGAAGCGTTGTCAGACGCGGAAGACGGGCAGGAGAGGCCGCCGACCTCAGAAACCCTCTGAATTTGTTCAGGGGTGGATTAGGGCGAAGCGCGACTCGACATAGAGCGCGAAGCGTTCGGCCACGACCGCCACTTCCTCTTCGATGTCCTTTTGCGTCGGACGGTCGTCGGGGAGAATGAGAAGGCGCGTCGGCAGACCCGAGCGCAGATAGTCGATGTAGAGGCGCGAGAGTTCGAGAAGATTTTCGCGGTCGGTGACGACATAGTGCTCGAGTACGCCCGCGAAGGCTTCGTAACTCTTCAACACCCCCTCGCGCCAGTACCATTCGCCCAGACCCTCGCAACGGGGGACCTCGGCGTAGACGAGCCGCATCATCCCGATCGCCCGCGGCGTCACGAGATGCCCGACGAGAATCTTTCCGAAGTGCACGAGCTCCTCGAAGAGCGTCTTTCCGGTTCGGCCCTCCTTCTCGTAGGCGCCGTAGATTTCGTCGACCATCATCTGGAGCGAGGCCCGAAAGAGCCCCTCCTTGTTGCCGAAGCAGTGATAGATGAGGGAGCGCGAGCCCCCGGCGATGTCGGTGATGTCGCTCAGGGTGGTCGCGTCGTAACCCTTTTCGGCGAAGATCTCGATCGCTTTCGAGAGGATGAGGCGGCTTCTCTCGAGGCCGCGGCGGGTGAGGGGGCGGTTGTATTCCGTCATGGGTGTTCTGTCCGAGGGTGAGTTCGTCGCCGTCGGCCGTCGAGCCGGGTCTGGAAAAGGCCGGATCGGTACGAAAAAGCGTACCGACGGAGACGAAAGATTTTGCCATTCTACAGGATGTGGAGCGGAGGATGTCGAGGTTTGATGCTCGTCAAGGGGCGTTTTCCTCTTCCTGGAAGAGAACGGCAACGGAGCAATCCGCGGAGGTCCGCGTTCTTTGGGAAAATCATTTGGGCGGGATCTGCACAATTATTGTGCGAATTAAGGAAGGGCACTTCGGAGAAGAACTCCCGCGCACCGACGCGGAGGTAGTGCACAGACTTTGTGGAAAATAGGTCGACATTCCGTTCCCGCGGGCGCACTTTTATCCTTCGTGAGGGAAAGAGAGCAACACCACAAGATGTGGGGCGCGGGTTAATGCCGATCGACAGTCTTGTATCTTTGGGATGGGTTTGTCGGGGGAAAACGGTTCGCCGCGGCCGGGCGTTTTGCGCACAGAGCGTTTCTTCGCGCGAAGAAAAACGGGCGATCGGGCCTCGCAGTTTTCCCTAGGGAGAGCGCATTAGATTTGGTGATTTCGCTCCTCGGTCCGTATAATGCATGCGGCTTGTTTCGCGGTGGAAGAATGACCTCTTCGCCGCGGACGGACACATTCAGACCAACCACGACAGAGGAGTTCTCGATGTCGAATCCCGCCATCGCCGCCCGCATGGGCGAACTGATCGCCAACGAATCCGTGCAGAAGGCGCTTGCCGTCGCGAAGGAAGAGGCGCCGCGCGCGCTTGCCGAACAGATCGCGATCGCCCAGATCCCTTCCCCGACCTTTGAAGAAACCCGCCGCGCCGAAGAAATCGCACGTCTTCTCCGTGAATACGGCCTGACGGACGTTGTGATCGATCCGTCGGGCAACGTCGTCGGCCGCCGTCCCGGCCGCGGCACGGGTCCGGTCGTCGCGATCGCCGCCCACACCGACACGGTCTTCCCGATGGAAACCGACGTGACGGTCCGCTCCGAAGGCAATCTCCACTACGGTCCGGGCATCGGCGACAACGCCTCGGGTCTGCGCTCCATGCTCCAGGTTCTGCGCATGCTCGAAGCCGCCAAGATCGAAACGGCCGGCGACATTCTCTTCGTCGGCACGGTCGGCGAAGAAGGCAACGGCGACATCCGCGGCGCCAAGGCCCTCTTTGACGGTTCGCGCAAGATCGACGCCTTCGTCGCGCTCGACATGGAAACGGTCGCCCGCGTGCAGACGGGCGCCACGGGTGCGCACCGCTGGCGCCTCGCCGTCGACGGCCCCGGCGGGCACTCCTGGCTCGACTACGGCCGCGTTCCCTCGGCCGTGCACGCCATCGGCCGCGCGATCGCCAAGATCGCCAACCTCGAACTCCCCGAAGATCCGAAGACCTCCTACACGGTCGGCACGATCAAGGGCGGCACGACGGTGAACACGATCGCTGCGCACTGCGAAGTCGACGTCGACATGCGAAGCGTCGCCATGGAAGAACTCATGAAGGTCGAGGAAACCATCCTCGCCGCCTTTGAAGAGGCCGTGGCCGAAGAAAACGCCCGCTGGACGAAGGCCCCCGAATCCTCTTACGTGAAGCTCACGAAGACGAAGATCGGCGACCGTCCCGCCGGCCAGCGTCCGGCCGACTGCCCGGCCGTCAACGCCGCCCTCGAAGGCGCCAAGGCCCTCGGCATCGAAGTCACCTGGACGGGTTCCTCCTCGACCGACTGCAACATGCCGATGTCCCTCGGCATCCCCGCCGTCTGCCTCGGCACGGGCGGTCACACCTACAACGAACACTCCCTGAAGGAGTACTTCGACAGCACCGACATGCACCTCGGTCCGCAGTTGGCGCTCCTCACGGTCCTCGGCATCATGGGCCTCGCCTAAGATGACCCGCGGGGCGACCTGGCCCGCGTCCGACTTCCTCACGCTCGTCGCGAAGTTCCGCGACGAGCGCGATTGGGCGCGCTTTCACTCTTCCAAAGACCTCGCGCTTTCGGTTTCGATCGAAGCGGCCGAACTTCTCGAATGCTTTCAGTGGTCGGGCGACGACCTCGAAGCGCCCGAGCGCTCGGCCGAGATCGAAGCCGAGATGGCGGACGTCCTCATCTACCTCGCGATGCTCGCGGATCACCGCGGCGTCGACCTCGACCGTGCGGTGCGCGCCAAGCTCGCCGCGGCCGCAAGAAAGTACCCCGCGACGGCGGTGAAGGGCGAAGCCTCGGCCGCCCGAGCCGCGGCGCGCGCGATTCACGAGAAGGCGAGACGCACGGGCGCGAACGCTCCCGCGGCGACGTCGAACCGCGCGGAGGAAGAAGAAGCGACGTCTTCTCCGGCGGAAACCTCCGAACTTCGTGCGGACTCTGTCCGGGAAGAGGCGGCCTGCGCCCCGGCACCCGATGGCACGGCTCCCGTGCCGGACGCCGAAGGCGCGTCGAAGCCGGAAGCGTCGCCCGTTTCGTCCGGAGAAGAGAAGGTCGCGGAGCCGGTGCAAGCCCCTGAAGACCCCCGCGAGCAAATCCGTCTTCGCGCGGCTCGTCTGCGCGAAGCGCTCGCAACGCTCGAAAAACACCTCGAAACGGATCCCGCGGGCTTTTGGGAGGCTTCTCCCGACGACCGCGTCGCCTACGTTCGCTATGTCGAACCCGTGCTCGCCGTCTGGCGCCTGGCGGGCGATTGGCTCGGCGCCCCTCCGAAGCGCCGGCCCCCGTTGGATCCCCATCTCTACGACTGGGACGACATGACGCCGGGCCTTGCCTGGGCGGCCTTTTCGGAACTCGTCGGACTCGAGCGGATGGAGACGGGCGCCTTTTTGCGCGCCGCCAATTCCGGACTCGTGGGGCGTCTTCTTAGGCGGATCCTCGACGCTTCGCCCGAGGCGTGGTTCGGAGAGGGATCGTCCTCCCGAACTCCGATAGCTTGAGCGGTCGTTCACCATAGAAAAATTCGAACGGCGCGCGAACGGCTAGGCGCCCTAGCCGAAGCGTCCGATGCGACGGAATCCGACGCAAACCTCTCTTGTGTCGGGAACGCTCGCCGCACAATATCTTGTGTCTCTGAATTTTTCCCCTTCAACATGTACTGATGATCCGTCCCCGATTTTTCTGGAAGATCGGTAGAATGGACTTCCTCTTTTGTCTCGATTCGCCATGCCTCAGGTCCACGCCATCGGTTCGCTCAATCTCGACTACGTCTACAAGGTCCCGCATTTTCTGCGTCCGGGCGAGACGCTCGAGGCCGCTCACCGTGCGGTGCACTGGGGCGGGAAGGGCTTGAACCAGACGGTCGCGATGCTCCGCTCCGGGCTCGCGGTGCGCCACTGCGGCGCGGTGGGCGCGGACGGAACGCCGCTCTCCGACTTCCTCGCGGCCGAAGGATCCGACGTCTCGCACCTGCGCGTCGACGAACGCTCGGCGACGGGGCACACCTTCATTCAGGTGACGCCCGACGGGGAGAACGCGATTCTCTATTACCCGGGCACGAACCACGGGGTGACGGAGGAGCTTGTCGACGACTTTCTCTCGACGGCCCTCGAAGGGGACTTTCTCGTCCTTCAAAACGAAGTGAACGGCACGGAACGCCTCATTCATGAGGGCAAGCGCCGGGGACTTCGCGTCGTTTTCAATCCGTCGCCCTTTTCGCCGGAACTTTGCGCGCTCGATCTTTCGGGGCTCTACGCGCTCGTTCTGAACGAAACGGAGGCGGCCGAATGGACGGGGGCCGAGCTCGCTCCCGAAGTCGCGGCGAAGGCCTTGGCCGACAAGGGCGTCGCCGTCGTGATTCTGACGCTCGGCGCCAAGGGTCTCGTCTGGCGCACGAAGGAGGGCGAATCGGGCTCGGTTCCGGCCTTCCGGGTCGAGGCCGTCGATACGACGGGCGCTGGCGACACGCTCGCGGGCTACGCCGTGGGCGCGCTCGGGGCCTACGCCGAAACGGGATCGACCGCCGCCTTGGTCGAGGGGCTTCGCACCGCCGCGGCGGCCGCGGCCCTTTCGGTCACGAAGGAGGGGGCCGTCCCCTCGATTCCGAAGCGCGCCGATGTGGAGCGCTTCCTCACTGAACATTCCGCCTGAAGGGGACGAGATGACGAAAAAAATCATTCTGGACTGCGATCCGGGCTATGACGACGCCGTCGCCATGCTCCTTGCGGCGGGTCATCCCGACGTCGAGGTTCTCGCCGTCACGACGGTCGCCGGAAACCAGACGATCGAGAAGGTGACGACGAACGCCCTTCGCATCGCAGAGCTCTGCGGTCTCGACTGTCCGGTCGCGGCCGGGTCGGCGCGTCCCCTCGTTTTCGGCGAGGTCGTCCCCGCGCCCGAAATCCACGGGGAGTCGGGTCTTGACGGCACGACGCTCCCCGAGGCGACCCGTGCGCCTTCCGAACTCTCGGCCGCGCGCCTCATCGTCGACATCCTCATGCGCGAACCCGCGGGGACGGTGACGATCGTCGCGATCGGGCCCTTGACGAACATCGCGCTCGCGGCGCGACTCGAACCCCGCATCGTTTCGCGCGTGCGCGAAGTCGTCCTCATGGGGGGCGGCACCACCATCGGAAACGTTCGTCCGATGGCCGAATTCAACATCGAAAACGATCCCGAGGCGGCGCACGTCGTTTTCGAAGAGGCCTGGCCCGTCGTGATGGTGGGCTTGGACCTCACCTATCAGGCGAGGGCCGACCTCGACGTGCTCGAGCGCGCCCGCCGAATCGACACGCCCGCGGGACGTTTTCTCTCGGACGTGCTTCTGGCCTTCGCTCAGCGCTACAAGCGCTCCGCGGGCTTTGAGGCGCCGCCCGTGCACGACCCCTGCGCCGTCGCCTACGTGATCGATCCGTCGATCGTGGAGACGGAAGCGCACCCCGTGCACGTCGAGTGCCGGGGCGAACATACCCGCGGAATGACGGTCGTCGACCGCCGCCGCTCCGCCCCCAAGGACGGGCACGTGCGCGTCGCGGTGCGTCTTGAGAAGACGAAGTTTTGGAACACGCTTTTCGCCGCCGTGGAGCGGCTTCGCTGAAGGAAGGGCATGGCCGAAGATCAGAAACCCCAAAAGAAGCGCATCGTCGGGGAAGGGGATCACCTCTTTTATTCCGACGGCCGCGCGTCGCTTGCCGCGCGCGTCTGGTGCTTCCTGCAGTTCCGATACATGTCGGACGAAGACTACGAAGCGGGCACGGCGCTCGAATGGAGCTGCACCTACCGCGGCGACAACTATTTCGACATCAAGAAGGCCAAGGTCGTGCTCGATCCGCCTTCGCGCGGAAAGAAGAGCTACGCCGCCATGCAGAAGGAAATCGACGAGGCGATCGTGAAGGCTCTTCCCCGCAAGCTCTTTGAAGAGAAGTTCGTGGTGCTCACCCGGCGCGACAAGGAGCGCATGGCCCGCGAACAGCACTTCAAGGAAATGCGCGAAAAGCGCGCGAAGGAGCGCGCTCTCGCCGAAGCCGCCGCGAAGGCCGAAGGGGGCGAAACGCCCGCCGAGGCGCCCGAAGCGAGCGGGGCCGAGCCGCAAGGCGCCGCCTGACCCCGCGGGGGCTCTCCCGAAAGAGCATCCCGCCCAAGAATTCCCATTTAGACGGGCCCCGAAGGGCCCTCGAGAAAGTTACAACATTGAGAAGGACGGACTCCCATGCCAACGAAACCCGGTGTACAGGTTGTCAAGAAGGACAAATCGGTTGAAGACTACGACGCGTCGAAAATCACCGACGCCGTGAGCAAGGCGGCCTTTCGCTGCGACAAGATCGTGCCGCAGGCGACGCTCGACGCCATCGCGCGCGAAGTCTATCGCCGCATTGAACACCGCGACCGCGTGACCGTGGCGGAACTCCACGAACTCGTGATCGCCGCGCTCTCCTTCTTTCAGATGAAGGAAGTGGGCGAAGCCTACGCCGAATACCGCTACTACAAGACGACCTACGCCAAGACCTTCGAACAGCTCCGCCAGGACGCGGACGACGTCCTGCGCCTCGGCGACCGTGAAAACGCCAACTACGACAGTTCCCTCGTCTCGACGAAGGGTTCGCTCATCAAGGGCTACCTCACGAAGAGCCTCTACAAGCAGTTCTATCTCTCGGGCCTCGAAAAGGAACTGATCGAGCGCGGCGACATCTACATTCACGACCTGCGCGACATGATCCTCGGCTGCATCAACTGCTGTCTCTTCGACATCGGCTCGGTGCTGAAGGGCGGCTTTGAAATGTCGAACGTCGAATATACGGAACCGAAGACCGTTCTCTCGGCCCTGCAGGTGATCGGCGACATCACGCTCGTCGCGACCGCGCAGCAGTTCGGCGGCTTCACGCTCCCCGAACTCGACAAGGTTCTGCTCCCCTACGTTCTGAAGAGCGAAGCGGCGGCCCTTGAGAAATTCCGTCAGATGGGCGTCGCCGACGACGTCGCCCGCGAATTCGCCGTGAGGGAAACCGTGCGCGAACTCGAACAGGGCTTCCAGTCGCTCGAACTCAAGCTCAACACCGTTCCCTGCTCGCGCGGCGACTTCGCCTTCACGACGATCACCTTCGGTCAGTGGAAGCCCGAAAACTACACGGCCGCCGAGCGCGAATGGCTCTCGACCATCTCGCGCACGATGTTGCGCGTGCGCAAGAAGGGCCACGGCCGCCACGGCAAGCCCGTCGTCTTCCCGAAGCTCGTCTATCTCTACGACCGCGATCAGATCGCGAACGACAAGCCCTCGGCCGAACTTTTCGACGAAGCCCTTCGTACGTCGGCCGAGTGCATGTATCCGGACTATCTGTCGCTCTCGTCCGAATCGGGGAGCGTTTCGCAGATCTATCAGCGCTACGGCGCGATCACGTCGCCCATGGGCTGCCGCGCGTTCCTCTCGCTCTGGAAGAACGAAGAGGGTCAGGCGATCACGGTCGGCCGCTGCAACATCGGCGCCGTCTCGCTCAACCTCCCGATCATCCTCAAGATCACGCAGATGCAGCGACCCGACGACTGGCGCGAAGCCTTCTGGGAAGAGCTCGACCGTCGTCTCGACGTGATCCGCCAGTTCTTCAAGAAGCGCTACGACATCATCCGCAATCAGAAGTGCTCGAGCAATCCGCTCGCCTTCACGCAGGGCGGTCTCTACGAAGGGACGAAGGATCCCGACGACAAGGTGGGCGATCTCGTGCGCTACATGACGGCCTCGTTCGGCATCACGGCGCTCGACGAAACGACCTATCTCTGGACCGGCAAGCGCCTCGTCGAAGAAGGGGGCGAACTCTCCGCCAAGATCCTTCGCTACATCGGCGACCGCCTTGCGCAGTACAAGAAGGAGGACGGGCACCTCTACGCCATGTACGGCACGCCCGCCGAATCTTTGTGCGCCACGCAGGCCAAGCAGTACGACCGCTTCTGCGAAAAGAACGAGATCGACAACGTCTTCCGCCACACCGAGCACTACAGCCCGGAATACTTCACGAACTCCTTCCACGTGAACGTCACGGAAGAGATCTCGCCCTTTGAAAAGCAGGACCGCGAATTCACCGACTTCCACCTCTGCGAGGGCGGCCACATTCAGTACATTCGCCTCGACAACCCCGAAAACCTCGCCGCCGTGCGCGCCTTCGTCGAACGCGGCATGGAAAAGGGCTTCTATCAGGGCGTGAACTTCGACAGCGCCTACTGCGGCGACTGCGGACGCCACAGCACGAACGTGCTCTTTACGTGCCCGCACTGCGGCAGCCGCAACCTCTCCGTCATCAGCCGCGTCTGCGGCTACCTCGGCTATTCGAACGTCAACGGCGTCTCGCGCATGAACGACGGGAAGATGGCGGAAATCAAGAACCGCAAGAGCATGTGATGAACTACATCGGACTCTCTTCCTGCGACACGGCCAACGGCCCGGGCGTGCGCGTTTCGCTTTTCGTTTCGGGTTGCACGCTCCAATGCAAGGGCTGCTTCAATCCCGAAAGCTGGGACTTTGACGCGGGCAAACCCTTCACCGAGGAGACGGTCGAGACGATCTTCCGCTACCTCGACGAACCCTACGTCGCGGGGCTGAGCATTCTCGGGGGCGATCCGCTCGAGGAGTCGAACGTGCCGGTCGTGACCGACCTCGCGCGCCGCGTCAAGGAACGATACGGCACGAAGCGCGACGTGTGGCTCTGGACGGGCCGCATCTATGAAAAGCACGCGGATCTTCCGCTCTGGCGGTGGGTCGACACGGTCGTGGACGGGCCCTTCGTGGAAAAGCGCAAGGTCACGCAGAAGGGTCTTTGGTACGGAAGCGACAATCAGCGCGTGATCCCGATTCACGCCGCGGACTGACGCGGAAGACCTTCGGTACTGAAAACCGAAAAGCCGGCGGGGCGCCTCGAGAGGGGCGCCCCGTTGACGCTTTGGGGAGGCGTCAACGGAGAAATGAGCCCATGCGGAGCTTCATGCGACGTGTGGTGTCGTTTGGTTTGAATTTCCTTCGTTTTCATTGCGGGGTCGAGGAATTCGCGGGAGAATGACCTTCGGTTGCAGAACGTTGTTTCGTGCGGGGGAGGATGACTGCGGACGAAAAGCCGGAGTCGAGGTCAAAACTCTCTAGAACCGCAAAAGAGGGAGGAAAAATGTTGACGATGCCGAGAGCGGAAGGTCTTGTCGTGGCGTTTTCGTCGGATTGGAATGCCAAGGATGAAGGGTATTCCGTCATAAGGGATGTTGCGGCTTTGGCCAACACGGTCGGTGGCGACCTATACGTAGGCATCGGTCGCGACGGCCACGTCGTCGGCGTGGACGATCCCGACCGATTGGAGCAATGAGTGCTTCGAGCCGTTCGTCACGACATTCAGCCGTCGCTTCTCGCGTTTGTCTCTGCCGAACGCATTTCGTCGAAGGAAAGCATGTCCTGCGGGTGCACGTAGATGCGGGAACCGGGAAACCTTACTGTCTGAACGAAAGGCCTGCGCATTCCCCATCCTTTCGAAGAAAGGGTGGGGTCAAGCAGGCCGCACGTAAGCGCAAAACTCAATATTCGGCCGCGAACTACAACCGCTCGAAAAATGTGCGATACTTCATTATCCATTCTGGTTCAATCGATTTTGACGCATGAGCTACGGCTATCGCTTTCCCGCCGAATTCGTCAACAGGACGTCTTCCGAAGTCTACTTTACGTGGTCGGCGGCGCAGGCGCTCGTTTATAACGTCAAGGTTCAGGAAGCTCATTACCACTATAGGTTTTACCAAGTCTTCGGAGGAGATATTCCGAAGGCGGATCAGAAGTATTCGCACCTGCTTACAGATCCCTATACGAAGAAGCGCAATATCGAGTGGCTGGAGGATGTTCCCGGAGAGGTACTGCGAAACGGAGCGGTGCTCTATATCAAGGCGGTCAGTGGTGCGAAATCCGGATTGACGAAGAAACCGAAAACCAAACGCATCAAAGCCGCCGACAGAAGTCTCTGGCTTACATCGGAACTCTTCACGATCAAAGATCTTGGCGGCAGATGGTATGAACTCATTCTTGTTGTGGGTAAGTACCGGCGTCAGGTGGCGCGTATCCGTTTCAAGGCGCACCGTTCTTTTGAAATGCCGAACTCCGTCCATGTCAAGACGAAAGGGAGCAGGCTCTTTGTTTCCTTCAGTTCGCCTGAAGCATCTGATGAAAACCGTTTTCCCGAGACGGAGGACGAGATTCGTGCCCGCCTGAGAATGCAGACGCCCGAAGAACTTTTGGCGCGTACGATCGGTTGCGACAGAGGCATTGTGACGCCCTTGCAGACGCAAACGGAGGGCTTTGGTCTCAAGCGCATTGAAAAGAAGCGTATGTGCGCCAAGGACAAGCGCATCAAGAGGCTCCAAAAGAAACTTTCGCGGCAAGAACGGGACAGCAAGGGAAGTCGCAAAACGAGCCGCAAAATCAACGATGCTCATACGTACGGGCGCAATGTTCGGGAAAACTTTGCGCACCAGACTTCGCATGCTCTCGTTTCCAATTCCGATGCGGATGTGATCGCCTTTGAAGATCTGAAAATCAAGAACATGATGGCCGCTCCAAAGCCGAAGTACGACGAGGCGGGCAAACCTCTGCCCAACGGACGAGCCGCGGCGGCGGGCCTTCATAAAGCGATCCAATACGAGGGCATGTGGGGTCGCACTTTGACTTATGCCCAATACAAGGCGCTGAGACACGGAAAACTCGTCGTTACCGTGCCGGCCGCCTACAGCAGTCAGCAATGCCCGAAATGCGGTCACACACACAGCAGCAACCGCCCTGAACAGGCGCTCTTTGCTTGCACGAACCCCGACTGCCGATTCAATGAGGATCATCAATATACTGCTGATCAAGTCGCAGCGATGAACATCGCGTCGCGGGCTGTGAAGCGGATTTTTGATGACCAACAGAAGTCCAAAGAGCGAAAGCGCCTCTTGCGCATGCGCAGGAAAGGCGAATCGAGCGAAGGACAAGGTAGGGGTGGGACGCCCCGAACCATGCGTTCCGACGAAGTCGGAGCTGCGAAGCCGGCGGAGCCTAAGCCGGACACGGGAAATCTTCCTGTGACCACCTAGGCTATGAAACCGGAAGCCCCAGCCAAAAGCGTAGCGTTGGCTGGGGAGAGTTCACTCCCCGTTTGACCGACACGATCTTTGTTCGCCGGGGAGACCGAAGCGTCCCTGCGACGCCCGACGAGGTCGCCGGGATGGTGCGGTCGGCCAATCCGATTCCCTTCGAAGAGCGTATTTCGCTCGAACAGGGTCTGGACTTTGAGGCATGCCGTCGGTTTTTCGAGAGGAGCGATTTGGCCTTTGATCCGAAGCGGATCTTCGGATTCTGGAACAAAGCCAAAGGGGCGTACACAAATCTGGCCTATCTTTGTTCGGACCAAAGTGCAGCCTCTGAGTTGCTTATCGAGTTCGCCGACGAAGAAAAGACGCAGATCCTTCGTTCGGAACGCGTCACGGGATCCGTTTTCGATCTCTACGAGCGGGCGTCGGAATTTTTGGCCGGAATGAACGGCATACAGGCCGCGAGGGCGGAGCCCGGCAGTGCGACGGGCGCCGAATCTCTTGCCGTGGCCCCCGGCGTGATCAGCGAGGCGCTCGTAAACATGCTCGTTCATCGCGATTACGCCAAGACTGCGCCGAATGTGATTCACGTGACGCCGAGGTCCGTCCGATTGTTTGCCCTCGGTGGTTTCGGTGCGGGTTTGAGTGCGAAGGACGTTGTCGAGAGAATGGGGACGGACTGCAAAAATCCCGGCCTTTCCCGTCTCTTTACGGATCTCAAGCTGAGGGACAACCTCGGAGCCGGGTTGCCGCGTATCCGTGCAGGCTACAAGGAAACCGCTCTCGGCAACTTGTTCTCCGTCTCCGAGACGTCCTTCACGATCACGCTACCGAGAGTCCGTAACGACGCCGAGTTCGCGGACTTTGTCCGGAAGTGACGCGGCGACGATACGGAAAGAGATGGGTTTTGTGTGGAGGTGCCTCAAGCGGCGAGCTCTTCGGGATCCATCGAGAAGAAGGTCTCCAGCGACAATCCGCCGCTTCCCACAATGAGCGAGCGGTAAGGGGAGAATTTTTCGCAAAATTTGTCCAAACCGCGGCTTCTCTTTTCAAAATTACTTTTGACCTCGAGTGCGATTAATTTCCCATGGATGCGCAATACGAAATCCACTTCGTCGCTTCCCTCGCGCCAGTACATCACCTCGAAACGTTTTCGATAACTTTGGCTCAAGAGATAGGCACCGACGGCGGACTCAACGCATCGGCCCCAAAATATCGGATCGCTTCTCGCTTCATCGAAGGTTTTTCGGCAGAAAGCAGCAAAAAGTGCATTGTTGTGGACTTGCAGTTTAGGAATGCTTGCGCGTTGACGAGCACTGTCATTGGAATATTTGGACAACGTTCCGAGCAGTCCGCTTTGATTTAGCTTCTCCAAATACCCTGCAATCGTAGAGACATTGCCGCGATCCTGAAGTTCGCCTAAGAGTTTTGTCAACGAAAGAATCTGCCCTGAATACTCAATGCCTAGCTCAAGGGTTCTCCGTAAAAGCGCCGCGTGAGCAATACGATTGTCTTCCAGAATATCTCGTTGAATGGTTGCATCCACCATGGCGTTTCGTACGGTGTTTTTCCAACGCTCCTCTTCTGCGGGAAGCAGAAAAGCGGGACCGGGATATCCTCCGTAAAACATGAACTCATCCAGTTCCATGCCGAATGCCTCATGCATTTCAGCATAGCTCCAGTGAGTCATGCGGATTTCTTCGAAGCGCCCCATTAGAGACTCGCTCAAGCCGGCCATTAGTAAAGCACGCGAAGAACCAAGAAGAAGTACCTTGATCGGACGCTCGTTCCATGAGTCCGAGTCCCACTCCTTCTTGACGACCTCTGACCAGTTCGGGACCTTCTGTACCTCGTCGATGATGAGAATTATTTCTTTGTCAGGATTGCGGCTCGCTTCGATTCGAGCAGTCTCCCAGCATCGGGAAAGCCATTGAGGACCCGCATCACGGACGTCGTCGGCAGAAAAATAGAGAGAGGGCTTTCCCAAGGTGGCCAGGACCTGTCGGATCGTCGTGGTTTTGCCTACCTGCCTGGGGCCCAGCACAACTTGAATGAAGTGCCGCGGTTCCATTAGGCGCGAGCGAATGATTTCAAATTCTTTGCGTTTGAACATGAGGCTTCTTCCAACGTGCTGAGTCATACACAACATAAAGGAGGGGGAAATCATGCAGGAGTCCCCTATGTAGGTATTTTACGAGATACGGCTCGCAAATTTGCGAGATGCATCTCGCAAATTTACGAGATCCAATTCGCAAAATTACGAGATGGGGTTCGCAAAAAGGAGTCGATTTTTCAGGAAAGCCTCTGACGCAGAGCGTACGTTACTGCGCAGTCTGCTTGCGTTCGGCTTCGATCTTGGAGAAGCGATTGAGCGAGAGCGAAATCCCCGAGAGCACGAAGGCCATCCCGAGGAAGGAGACGGCGGCGGGAAGTCGTTGGGCGAGGACGGCGTCGTAGAGCACCGCAAAGATCGCCTCGAAGACGAGCATCTGGCCGATCAACTGAGGGGAAAGACGGGAGCTCATCTGGTTCCAGAGGACGTTTCCGCCCCAGCTCGCGGCGATCGCGAGGAAGGAGACGCAGAGAAGGAAGTGGGGCGATTCAAAGACCGTCCCGGGGATGGGCTCGACGGTGCCGTAGAGAAAAAGGCCGCCCGCCGCGAAGGGAAACAGCGTCACGCCCTGCGCCGCCGCCCAGAGCGACATCGAAAAGCGCGGATGGGTCTTGAGCCATTTGGCGTTCGCGAGGGGAAACCACGTCCAGATGACGACCGAAAGAACGGCCGCCGTCACGCCCCAGACGAGACCGTCCGAGACGGCGGAGAGCTCTTCCGGGTGGGTGAAGGCGCGTACATTGAGGAGCCCCATGCCGAATGCGATCAAGAGGAGAGGAAGTAAAAGCGCCTTCCACGGGACGCGCGCCTCGCGGTCCGTGAGGTTCGCCGCGACCGCGGCGGTGACGGGAATGAGCGCCGTGAAAATCCCCGTGAGGCTCGCCCCCACGTTGTGGACGGCTTCGGCGAGCAGCCAGTAGTAAAGGAGATTGCCGACGACGCCGAGCGCCGAGGCGAGAAGAAGATCGTCCCGACGGAGATGCCGGGCCTGATGCCGCTCCTTGACGAAGAGACCGAGAGAAAAGAGCCCGAAGATCGTGTAGCGGGAGAGCGCCACGAGAATGGGAGAACATTCCGGCACGAGAAGGGGGATCACGTAGACGGAACCCCAGATCATGGTGGCGGCAAGGCCGTAGAGAAAACCGACGAACATGCTGCAGACTCGGCCGAAGAGGGAGAAAAAGGAAGGAAGGGAAAGACGTCCGGTCGTTGCGAAAACGTCCGGTCGGACTGAGCCCGGACCGGACGTCGTTCTTAAGTGAGCGTCATCTTATCAGACGCGGAGTTCACCCGACTTGAAGAGCTTGTTGGCGGCGACGCCGTAGATGCCCCAGCCGAGGAAGGTGACGAGCGAGCCGTACATCATCGCTTCAAAGCCCGAGGCGTAGAGCGCGTAGAGGCTGTACACCGTACCCACGAAGGCGCAGAACTTGATCGTGCCGGCGCCGTTTTTGACCTTTTCGCTCGAAAGGAGCGCCGGGACGGCGGCCATCGAGAGAAGGTAGGGCATGACGTTCGTGACGACGGCGAGGTCGACGAGCGTCGTGAACTGCTTGTAGAGCGACGGGCTGATCGTCATGAAGGAAAGGAGCGTCTGCGTGCAGGTGATGATCACCATGCCGACCACCGGAGCGTCGTCCTTCGTGAGCTTCGAGAAGGCGCTCGGGAAGAACTTGGCGTCGGAGAGCGACTTGAAGACCTGGGCGATCGTGAACTGCCAGGAAAGAAGCGAGCCCGCGCACGAGATGACCATCATGCCGATCACGATCTTGCCGACGGTGTCGTTGAACATCGAGGCGAAGACGAGACCGAAGGGAGCGGTCGACTGAACGAGCGAAGCGTTGTCGACGATGCCCGCGCAGATGTTGGTCGAAAGGATGTAGATCACGGCAACGCCGATCGTGGCGCCGAGGACGGCCTTCGGGACGTTCTTTTCGGGATTGTCCACGGCTTCGGAGTTGGCGCAGGCCGATTCAAGACCGAGGAAGGCCCAGAGCGTCATCGAGATCGAGTTGCTGAGCGCGCTGAAGAAGGGCACGTTGTTGGGGTTCCACGATTCGACGTAGAGCGTCGGGCTGAACCAGAACCAGCCGAAGAGCGAGAGACCCGCGACCGGCAGGATCGCGCCCCAGGCGGAGAAGTTCGAGAGATAGCCCGTGATCTTGGGACCGCGGAAGTTGAGCGACGTGCAGATCCAGAGCGTGGCGATCGTGGCGATGCAGGTGCCCACCGGCGAGAGCGTCACGTCAAAAAGCGCCGAGGCGTAGCCCACGACCGTCACCGCGATGGCGACGTTCGCGATGATGAGGGACACGGCGTAGGTGTAGTTCGCCATGAAGTTCCCGGACTGGCCGAAGGCGTATTCGGAGTAGCCGCCCATGCCGCCCGGGCGGCGGGAAAGCATGCCGCACTTGGCAAAGGCGTAGGCCATCGCCGTGGAGCCCGTCGCCGTGACGAGCCAGGAGAGAATCGAGAAGGTTCCGATTTCCGCAAGCTTCGTGGGGAGCATGATGATGCCCGAACCCATCATGTTGAGCGCCGTGAGAAGCGTGAGCTGCATCACGCTCATCTTGTTGTTGCTGGTGCTGTTGGACATAGTGATTGCCTCAAAGGGTTGTGTGTCTGACGTAGGTGTCCGGGGAGGAACCCCGCGCGGGGTTCCTCCGGAAAGGCCGGTCGTCTTACTTGACGAGTTCGGCTTCGCGTTCCTTCGTCAGGACATAGCCGTAGGCGCGCTTGCGGCCGTCGGCGTCGGTGTTGATGTAGACGCCCTGCAGTTCAGGCGAGAAGCCCGGGAAGCGGTTGATGCCTTCTTCGAGCGCGAGGAAGTACTTCTGTACGGAGTCGCCCCAGACTTCGCCCGGGACCACGCAGAGCACGCCCGGAGGATAGGGAAGGGCGCCTTCGACGGCGATGCGGCCTTCGGCGTTTTCAAGCGCGACCAGCTCGGCGTTGCCGCGGATGAATTCAAAGTGGGCGGCCTGCGGTTCAAGCGCGCGGCGCGGGAAGTGAGCCTTGCGGAACATTTCCTTTTGCAGCTGCTTGACGTTGCCCGCCTTGTAGAAGTCGTGCATTTCCTGGCAGAGCTGACGGATCGTGTAGCCGCGATAGCGTTCTTCGTTGGCCTTGTAGATGGCCGGAAGCACTTCCGAGAGCGGCGCGTCGGCGTCGAGGAAGTCTTCGAAACGCTTGATCTGCGTGACGAGGTGTTCCATCTTGGCCGTGTCTTCGGCGGGCGTCATCAGGAAGAGAATCGAATTGAGGTCGCACTTTTCCGGAATGATGCCGTTTTCGCGGAGGAAGTTCGCCAGAATCGTGGCGGGCACCCCGAAGTCTTCATAGACGGCGGTTTCGGCGTTGATGCCCGGCGTCGTCAGGAGGAACTTGCAGGGATCGACGAAGTACTGGTGATCACCGTAGCCTTCGAAGTTGTGCCAGGCGTCGCCCGGCTTGAATTCAAAGAAGCGCAGGTCGTTGACCATTTCGTCGGTGGGGTAGCTCTCCCAGGGCTTGCCGTCCACCACAGCCGGAACGAAGGGCTTGATGTACTTGCAGGTCTTGCGCAGGAGCTTGCGCGCTTCAATGCCGACGCGCACGCAGTCGGCCCAGAGACGGCGGCCGGCTTCGCCTTCGTGCATCTTGGCGTTGACGTCGAGCGCCGCGAAGAGCGCGTAGAAGGGCGAAGTGGAGGCGTGCATCATGAAGGCGTTGTTGAGACGCTTGTGCGGGCAGTAGCGCTTCTGGCCCTTGATGTGCGAGTCCTTCTTGTGGATCTGCGACGTCTGCGAGAAGCCCGCCTGCTGCTTGTGCACGGACTGCGTCACGAAGATGCCCGGATCTTCAGGTCCGAGTTCGAGAAGAAGCGGCGAGCAGTCCTTCATCATGGGGATGAACTGTTCGTAGCCCACCCAGGCCGAGTCAAAGAGGATGTAGTCGCAGAGGTGACCGATGCGGTCGACGACCTGACGGGCGTTGTAGATCGTGCCGTCGTAGGTGCCGAGCTGAATGACGGCGAGACGGAAGGGACGCTTTTCGCCGGCCTTTTCCGGAGCCGTTTCGCGGACGAGTTCGCGCAGGTAGGCTTCGTCGAAGCAGTGCTCGTCGATGCCGCCGATGAAGCCGTAGGCGTTGCGGGCGGTTTCGAGATAAACGGGCTTGGCGCCGGCCTGCAGGAGGGCGCCGTGATGGTTCGACTTGTGGTTGTTGCGGTCGAAGAGCACGAGATCGCCCGGGGCGAGCAGGGCGTTGAGAACCACCTTGTTGGAAGCGGACGTGCCGTTCAGGACGAAGTAGGTCTTGTCAGCGTTGTAGATCTTCGCCGCGGCCTGCTGGGCGGCACACGGAGCGCCTTCATGGATGAGGAGGTCGCCCATCGAGACGTCGGCGTTGCAGAGGTCGGCGCGGAAGACGTTTTCACCGAAGAATTCGGCGAATTCGCGACCGGCGGGATGACGGCGGAAGAAGGCGCCGCCCTGGTGGCCCGGGCAGTCGAACTGGGCGTAACCCTGCGCGACGTATTCCTCGAGGGAGCCGAAGAACGGGGGAAGAACCTGATCTTCATACTTCTTGGCGGCGGCGTCGATCTGACGGCCGAAGAGTCCGAGGTCGTCGGCATTGCGGTTGATGACGCTCACGACGCGGCCGATGAGTTCGGGAGGGAGGCTTTCGCCGGCCTCGAGCACGGCGAAGACGGGGATCCCGAGCGCGAGTTCCTCGACCTGTTCGAGCTTGCCGCCGAACGCTTCGGCGGCGGTCATCACGGCGGCGGAAACCGTCGTGAAGTCGGCGCACTCGAAGTCGACGACCGTGCGTTCGGCGCAGAAGGCGTCGCAGGCTTCGTGGGTGGCGGCGATAAAGAGCTTACGCATTTTGTAATCCTCACAGAGAAATTTGGTTTTGGCGCGTGACGGAATTCAGGGTGCATGTTCCCCTGGCAGTCGTGTGCCATCACGCGAAAAGCGGAATTGTGGTTCCCGAATCTCTTTTCGAGCCGCGCGAATGATTCCTCCGTCCTTCAAAGCAGAGCGGACGGGCAGGCGGACGCTACGATCGGCGGGAAGGGTGCGCGGGACGCTGTCGATTTCACGAGCAGGTCGCAATCGGTCCGTCGAGGACGTTTAAAAGAAAGAAATCGGGAGAGGAGTCCGGAACGCTTGGGTGGAGAAAAGCGGTCGGACAAAGGCACGGTGCGCGGCCGAAGAAAGCTACGGCGCGACCGAGAGGCGGAGGATTAAATTGTGTCGGTGGCGAAGCGCGCAAAGTCGAAACAGGTTCGGAGCGCGAAGCACATCAGATGACATGTTCGGCGCATGCCCACGTTACATAGTGAGCTATCAGCATTGTAAACGCACATGTTGACACCTCTTGGAAAAATCGCGGCACCGGGTGGCGCCGTACCGAATGACGATATCCTATCAATGGAAACGCCTAAAAAGCAATGACAAATATCAATGAATCATGCTTATTTCGTGTAAAAGAGGCGCCTTTTTATGATTGAGATCAGAAAATCTCGGAATTTTGTAGGGGATGAGGGCGGAAAGTGCATCGTTGTCGATTGGATCGGGCGTTGCCGAGGAATGAAGGTCTTTAGTTATGCGAATGTCAAAAAGGAAGTCGGATGAAATCTGATTCCGGTTTCCGGAACGCCGTGTTTCGGATCTTGGAGTGAAGGGAAGAAGAGGACGCGCCCGAGCGGATCGGACGGCGAAAAGTTTCGGGCCCGCAGGGAATAAGGCGAAAAAAAGGGACGCCTTCTCGCAAGACGTCCCCGAGTTGCAGCGCAGAGAACGCTCCCCAAACTCCCGGTTAGCTGATTCATAAATGAGCTGACCGGGGTCAATCTTCCTG
>ERZ772805.1462-NODE-1462-length-19036-cov-6.454613_pt1 | contig 19036 bp, 18 predicted proteins | sample MGYA00511344_ERZ772805 | MGnify/ENA primary metagenome ERZ772805 (study PRJEB29015, sample SAMEA2737730) | human gut metagenome | biome: human gut; feature: human-associated habitat; material: faeces | place: China | collected 2012 ...
CTATTAATTTGACATCTATCATTTACGAAATCAAATTTGGAGATTATATCCTGAATTTATAATAAAACTTTTTCTATAGAAAATTTATATTTATACTTAAAATTTATGTAATATAATATGTATCATTAAGTTCATCATCTGTAAAACAATTCAATAATAACATACTAAGTACAAACATGTATTATGCATTAATAATTATAAATTTTCATCAATATATGCCTTAAATAAATGATGAGAAACACGCTTGTCTATTGGCGGTAATTCCATATAATTTTGATAAAAACAAGTCAACCATCTATCCCAACCAATAGGAGCCTTATAATTTTTCCCTTCAAAATTCACTTCTACATATTCATCAAATATTTCTTTAGGAGCTTTAATTTTTGTAACACATAAAAAATTCCCTACCCAATCTGTTTCTTTATACATGTATTTTTTCGAATTTTTAACAATTTTTCTACAAAAAAAACAAGGTGATATTTTTGAACATATTTTTTTAATAGTATTTTTTACAGGATTTAATTTATCTACATTATATAATTTTGTTTTATATAATAGAAAATGATAAATTTTATTATAAAAATCTCTTTTTTTATACATTTTATTTATTATTTTATCATCATTCGGTGCATTATCATATATAAACACATCTATATTTACAGACAACTTTACTCCTTGTTCATTAGGCTCATATAAAATTGTATGTGTATCTAATACTTTACCAAAAGGATATGGGAAATTTTTATTATTCTCTATCGAATATACCTTATATCTCTCATTTTTCTCATTAAATTTCTTCAAAAAAATATCATAGTCTTTTCTTAACATTCCAATATCAATATCATCATCCCAAGGAATATATCCACCATGCCTTATAGCTCCTAACAATGTACCGCTATCCAACCAATAATTAATATTATTTTCCCTACAAAATGTATCTACAACATCTAAAATTTCAATTTGCGTTTTTTTTAATTCGTCTAATAAAATTTCTCTCATTTTCTATCCTCCATTATTACTACTCTTAATAAAATCTATATTTTATTTTCGCCATAATTTTTGTTTTAAACTTTTTATAGGCAACATAATTTCCTTATAATATAGCAATATTAAAATTGCAAAAAATATTATTTCAATCAAATACATTATAAAACCTGTCTGCACACTTAAAATTACAAATGTCTGAAAAAAAAGTATAGTATAAGATATTATATCTCGTTTTAAATGTAACTCTATATGTAGATATTTATTCATATAAAATAAACGGATTATCCAAACAATAATATAAGAAATTGCAGTCGAAACTGCTGCACCAATTGGTCCCCATATATAAACTAAAATAACATTTAATATAATATTAATAACTGCACCAACTGTTGTCGATTGGGCTAAAATTTTTGCTTTTTTTAATGCAGAAAATATTCCCCCTATATAGCTGGAATTAGCTCCAAATACAATTGATATTAATAAAAAAGGAACATATTTCCATGCTTTATAAAAATCATTGGAATATAAAATTCTAGCAAAAAATTTATCACTAAAAATAAAAAAACTACAAGCAACTACCATCAAACAATTATAACCATTATACATATTAGAAAAAAATCCATCTTTATCATCTGAATCAAATTCTTTAACAGCTGATAACGTCCATGCTTGTGTAAAAATAGATTGCAAAATATTTAAAACAGAGGGGATTTTATATGCAACTGAATAAATTCCATTGGCTGATGTGCCACATAACCATGTTACAATATAACGATCTGAGGCATTAGTAATCCACCAAGCGATAGTATTTGCTATTAAAGGGCAACTATATTGAAGCATTTCTGTCTGCGTGTCTTTATTATCTTTTTGTTTTTTCAGATAATTATATATTTTTGTCACATATATTAAATATAATACTTGAGACAAATTCCCTATAATACTAGATAAAAAATACCCCATCAAGCCAAATTTAAAAACAACCAAAAATAATATATTTAACCCAATAAAAATAACAGATCCTAATACACTTGCTATAGATATCTCAGTTATTTTTTCACATCCACGTGCAAATGATGTCATAATCCCAACAAGTGCTTGAAAAATATACATAAAAATAAAAACGACTATATATTCATTAAATATTGGAAATATATTAAATATTAAATTCGCACCTGAAAACACTAATAATAATAATAAGCCCTTTACAAAAACATTTAAACTAATCGTAACAATTTTCTTTTTATCATAATTTTCATCTAATGAAAAACGAATTGTAGCATCTTGAATATTTAAAGTTAGAATAGGTATTAATAAATAGACCGTTGTATTAAATAAATCATATGTTCCATATTCTGATGTAGATAATATACTGGTGTATAGAGGTACCAAAAAAAAGCTCAGTATTTTTGTTGCAAAATTACTAATTGCTAAAACACCAATATTCTTTGCCAAATATCTATAATTAGCCATTATTTTTCCTTCTTATTCTTTCTTCATAATATATTTTAAGATATTTTTTTTGTACTTGTTTTAGAGTTCCCCTTGAAAATTTAAATATTTTTTTTGCTAACAAACTAACTATAATTGAACCGATAAATGTTAAAAATACCGTTAAAATATATGATGTATATCCATATCCTAATATATATATACCATTTAATTTTTCAATAATTCTATATACAAACATATGACATAAATATATTTCTAAAGATATTTCAGCAATAAAATTTAAAACTTTATTATTCAATATAATACTTTCAACACTAATTGCATAAAGTATCCACATACAATAAAGACTTAAACATATGAAAGGTTGTGCCCAATTCGTTATTTCCGACCAATTAATTAAAACTATTATTGTTATTATCAAAATGAATATTAAATAAATATTTTTTATATTTTTTATAATTTCAGTTATTTCATATCTATAAAGATAAATTAAACCACCAATGCAAAAAAACATAGAACAAAACAAAAAATTAGTATGTTTTTGGTATCCTTCTATAACATGATTAAAATTCAAAAAATAAAACTGTTCACTTAAGTTATAAAAAATACAAATACCTAATGTTATCCATGCACTTTTTTTATTTCTAATTAAAAAACAAAAAAAAGGAAACAACATATAAAACAAAAAAACAATTCCTAAAAACCAGCCTACCCCCACTACTGAAATACTCGCATTCGGCAATAATGCAAAAGCAAGTGAAATATCTGCAATAGCTTCAATAATAGAATTAATGTTAAAGTTAGCTATACAATCCATTAAAACCATTAAAGTGAAAAAAGGTAGTATTTTCCTATATCTTTTTTTATAAAATTCTACAATTGAAATTTTTTGTTGTAAAATTTTGTCATAGTAACCACAACACAAAGAAAATCCACTTATAATCATAAATAAATACACCAACCATTTTAATGCTCCTATTCTAATATAAACAACATTATCTATTTTTATGTAATGTGAATTTTCTAACACATGCATTGCTAAAATTGCAATCGCTGCATATGCTCTCATTCCATTTAATGAATTATATTTTTTTTGCATATTTAATAACCAACTCCTGGTAAATTTCATTCATGTCAGAAACACGTTTTGACCATGTATAACTGTTTCTAATTTTATCAAATGCTTTTTCCCCCATATCTAATCTCATAGATTCATTTTCTATAAGCATTTTCAAAGCTATCGAAAAATCATAAACAACCTGATCTTTTGATTTAATATCAACCAAAATTCCACAGTCATTTTTTACTATATCTTTAACACCATTTTGTTTTAAAGCTATTATAGGCAATTTATTAGCCATAGCTTCAAACACAGCTGTTCCTGTTGTCTCTCTCAATGATGGTAAGCAATATATATCCGCCTTTTCATACTGTTTTTGCATTTCTGTAAACGAAATATTACCATGAAAAACGATTCTATTCTCAAGTTGATATGTTTTCACTTTTTTTTCTAACATATGCCTCTGCTCTCCATCTCCATAAATATCAATAATATATGGAGATTCTGTATTTAATTGACTAACCGAATCAATTAAAAGTTCAACTCCTTTTCTATAAATTAACCTTCCAGAAATCAAAACATGTACCACTTTCGAATTCCCATGAGAAAGTGTTTTTCTTTCGTTTAAATATGAATCATTTATTCCTAATTCTGTTAATTTATGAATTTTGTAAAATTCTTTCTTATTAATGTGCCTCTTAATTACATTCTCTGTTTCAATATTGGAACAATAAATTAAATCCGCATGTGCTAATGCCTTTTTATAACTTGGCAACAAAATCAAACATTGATTCATTATAGAACGTAGTTTTTCATTTTTCTCATGACCCTTAATATAATTTAATAAACATTTTGGAGTTTCTTGTGCTCCTCCAACTGGCCCAAAAATAAATGGAAGTTTTAATTTCCAAAGATATCCTGGAAATCTAAAATCGGCAATCGAAACTACATGTACAACATCAAATTTTACTAATTTATGCAATTTTTTTGCTTTTTTATATGCAGCCCTTTGCCATATAAAATATTGACCAACAACTGCTAATTGTCTATTAAATCTATAAACAATCTTTCCGAAAAACTGAGAACTTTGTATATATATAAAATGAATATTATTATATCCATCTATGGTATTTTCCAAAAAATATTTATCAATATATGCTTTATGATCAATACGAAGTAACACATAGACCTGATTAATCTTAGCCATATTACTTACCCATGACCAACCAACATATGGATCTGAACCTAATAATGGATTACATTCAAATGCCGATAATAATACTTTCATTAATCTTCTTTTCCTTTCATTTTTTTAGAAATAAAGTTCTCTTTTTTTTAGTTATACTTGATAAGTCTCCACTAATCAAAGCTATTAATAAAAAGAAATATGAATTAAAACTAATCTCTGCAAATGAGCAAAAGAAAAATCCCATTAAAAAAACAGCAACTAATTGATTTTCTATATTATTAAAATAAGTGCTTCCATCTTTCCAAAAACTATATAACATAAATATATATGGAATTAAGCCAATTAGTCCTGTTTGAGTAATTACATCTAGAATACCATTTTGTGCATTCAAATATCCCAGCCTAGTATTTCTCATTATAATTGAATTATCATATCCTTGCCCAAGCCAAATATCACTTCTCATTATTTTTAGAAAAGAACTGTATATTTCAACACGTCCTGTCATCATACTTGAGCGATGTAATACATTAGTAACAAAATATTGAACAAATGAATTATTAAATAAAACATTTGAAAATATCATTATACATGTAATTACTAATACAATTGTAATTAACATCCATGGTTTAACTTTTATAACAATTTTTCTACATGCAATTAAAATTGCTGATATAAATATACACGCAATACCCGTCGAACAATTTACTCTTATGCATATATACATTCCAATCATAAATGGAAATAGAAAAGCTATTATACGCCTTTTTTGTTTTCTTATAACATATAAACACAACCAAGTATAAAACATATAAAAAGTAATAAATTTTCCACCAAACCAATAAGTAGCACCTTGCCACCCTTGATTATATAATCCATTAGGTGCTACAATTACTGTGATAAAATTGACACAAGAAAAAAATGTAAACAAAACATAAATTGTTGAAAATAATTTTTGATTTTTATACTTAAACATATATTTCACTGCAAAAAAAATTGTCAATATTCCTAACAAGTACACGACTGAACGAAACATTCTTGTTATATCCTTTGAATACTTAAATGTAGAAAAAAGCAAAATAACTCCCCATATTATATAACTAATAATAGGAGCAGTAACTAAATCAAAACCTTTTCTTATGCAAAGCAAAATTGTTACAATATAAATAATAAATTGTGCTATGTATATTATATGTATAAGCTGTGCTACATGATTACTTCTATAAATTAGACCATTAGGTAAAAAAGTCAAAATAATAGAAAGTATAAAAAATATTTGAATATACGATAGTCTAATTTTTTTTTCTATCATCTACATACCTTTCCTGTCACTATTTTTTTGCTCATTCAATAATTCTCTCGTATATAACATTATATTTTTTTCAAATACTTTTTTTGTGAAATTATCTATATACAATTTCCTTGCATTTTTATTTAATGTTTTATTGTTTTTATTCTTCCAAGACAGTTCCATTTTTTCGCATAATGAATCTATGTCAGATTCTAGATACGAATACCCATTGTATCCATCTTTTATCATATAATATTGTCCTGTTCCTGAGCTTACAATTACATTTTTTTTAAACATAAGACATTCTGTTACTACTACTGGCAATGGGTCATCAATAGAACAACAAATCAAAGCATCAATTTGTCTATATAACATAGGAATATTTTTTCGTTCAACACGAGGAATATATTTTATATTAGGATATTTTTTTACTTCATTTATAAATTCTACATAATAAGAATCATCTTTATTTAATGGTTCTCCAACAAATAACATCTTACTTTTTTTTCTTATATTTTCTGATAATTGATTATAAGCTTTAATAGCAAATATTTGGTTTTTACGACTACATATAGCTCCCATTACCAAAAAAACATATTCTTCTCCGTTTTTTTTATCTATAAAAGAATTATCATTTTCATTCATATCATCTATACCATAATAAAGCATTCGTGAGTCATATTGAATTTTATATTTTTTTAATGTAGCAACTGTTCTATCGCTCACTGTTAAAACCATTATATTAGATGACAACTTACTTGGCATATCCTGTGCAATTGGAGCAATATAAGAATCAGCTTCATGAAGCCACCAAATTGTTGGAATATTATGCATTTCAAATTTTTGTATCCATTTATACATAACAGCTGTATTTACAAGTGCAAATTTAAAATTACATTTAAATATTAGTTTTGAAAACATTTTACAATTTCTTGGAGAAATCCAAACGTCAAGATTTTCATTTTTACAAACCTTAACCAAATCCCCATAAAATTCTGTATATATAACTACATTATAACCCTTTTTTTTATAAATCTTGGCTGCTTCCAAAAGCACTAATGGTGCACCCCCATACCCCATACCATTTGTCACAAGGATACAAGTATTCTGCTTTTTTTTACATCTAAATACTAATATTAAAAAAAATGTATGTAGTGATACTAAAATATCTCTTGTAAACTTTATACTTTCCTTAACTACTCGCATTTTATTTTTCTTATTTCTCCAACTCTCCATTTGCTAATAAAGCATTCTTAATTGCCTCTAAATATCCATATTGATATTTTTCATCAGGTTCAAGATATCCACATTCAGCCCATTCATTCCAGGCTGTTACAAAAAGAAAATCTGAATTATATATATTTCTAGCTCTCTTTACCTGCTGTATCATATACTTTTCAAATTTTTCAGGAGTTGCACCATCATAAATTTTAGCTTGACTACCTCTTCTAGGTGAATTATCAAAACCTACGAAAGCACCCGGCACATTTTTTTTACTTTCTGGTTTTCTTTTTAATATTGCTTCCCATGCTTTGTCATAACTAAGTGGTTTATTTTTATTAAAAAAGTTTTCACCATAATGCAATAAATCTATACCAAAATGTTTACCCACCCAATTTGAAATATTTCTACGAATAGCTTTCAAATACTTATGTTGATTTGCATACATATCTCTGTATGCATAGAGTGGTTCAAACTCAATATTCATATCAAAACGACTGTCATCTTTATCTTTTTGTAAATCAAAATCAATGTTTTGATATGCAAAACAAAAACCTTTCTTAAACCCCTCTTCTTTAGCGAGCTTATTCCAATAATCCAACATTTCATTTAAACATCCTACAATTTCTGGTCTATACAAAACAAACAATGGTCTACCATCTACCATTATATAACGCTCATCTTTGAAAAAAGGTAATAAATAATCAAAATGTTCTTTCCACTCTTTTTCTCTACCATAATTTTGTGGAATCAAAACTTTTTTTGCATCTCCAACCCAAGCTTTTGTCCATGGCTCATTTGCCCAACAAACACAAAAAGGTAAATCAATTTCCTTATTTTCAAGCATTTGTTCCATAGGTTTTTCTAATAACATATGTCCACTAAACCAATAATGATAGTAACAAAAGCCATATATACCATATTTTTTTGCAAGATTTACTTGCCATTTTTTTACATTATCATCCAATAAATTATAATAATTATTGCCTAATGGAACACGCGGCTGATAATGTCCTTCATATAATGGCTGTGATTTTTTTACATTAACCCATTCTGTAAATCCATCTCCCCACCATTCATCATTTTCTGGAATATTATGAAACTGTGGTAAATAAAAAGCGATTATTTTCATGATTTATATTTCTCCAATTTTATTATTATTAATTTTACTTCCATCTATTAATTTTTTTATATACAATAGGCATTATCGGTCTTGCAAATTTATACATAAATAGAGCCACTTTCATTTTTTTTCTTATATATGAATCTCTCATAAGAAATTTCCAATTTGATTTTAATAATAGCTTACTTTCTTTAATTTCAGATTTAAACATTCCATTTCTTGGTGCGTTCATATAAATTCTAAATGCTGCTGCTGCTTGATAAGATCTAGATGCATTTTGTAATTTTTCACTTCTAACAGACATATATTCTGATAACTGATTACAAATTATTAAAATATCGCAATCTTTTTTTGAAAAACTCTTTGTTGTAATACTTCCCTCTCTATGCATATACCCATATAATTTTGCATTTCCATATACGATTTTTTTTGTTTTATCAAAAACCTTATACATTATGGCACTATCTTCAAAAAGCATCCCATATGGAAAAGAAATATCATTAAAACATTCTCTTTTATATAATTTCCCCCATGCTGCTACTAAAAAAGATTTTTGATATAACATTTCAACAATTGCTTCCTCAGGTTCGAATACTTTTCTAAATGTTTCTTCCTCAAAATAACATTTTTTGTCAGGATAACAATGAACAGGATCACATATTGCAATATCCGCAGAATTATCTTTAAGCAAATTCAACAAATACTCTACAAAATCATAGCTAACCATATCATCACTATCAACAAACATTATGTATTCACCACTTGCTTGCAAAATTCCTTTATTTCTTGCATCTGAAAGTCCTCCATTTTCCTTATGAATCACTTTCACTCTCTTATCAATTTCTGCATAGTGATCACACATTTTTCCACTAAAATCTGTTGAACCATCGTCTACTAAAATAATCTCAATATTTTTATAAGTTTGCTTTAAAATACTTTCCATACATGTTTCTAAATATCGTTCAACATTATATACTGGAATAATAATACTTATAATTTTATTCATCTCCATGTTATTTCCTTTTATATAATTTTTTTTAATACTGGCAAATGTTTCATTATTTTAGTTACTACATAAGAAAATACTAAATTAATAAATACAAGCATTATTCCGGTTAGAACAAATTTTTTAGTAAACGGATTGAATTTCAAAAATTTATATACCATATTAATAAAGACCATATGAACTATATATATTCCAAATGACTTATCTCCAATCTCTAATAAAATCTTATTAAATTTTATATCCGTACTAATCATATTCAATAAGGAAAATATTGAAAATACTTGTGCTATAACAATCACTGAATCATATCCAAATAAAACATTTAGTGGAATTTCTAATTGAGCCCATACTACAGTTGCAATAATCAAAATTGATGATGAAACTATTAACAAAATTATATTAAATTTTATATTTTTTCTAAGCATTCCTCGATTCCATGCTACTCCCATCAATAACCAAAATGGATAAATTGTATTAATATGACAATAAAATCCCAAATCTATCCCTACAATTTTTGTCAATTTAAATACAGCTTCAAATAAAAACAAAACAAAAAGTATGTATCTAACTTGTACATCAGAAGCATAATTAGCTATAATTTTATATATAGGTAATAATACATAAAGTCCTATAAGACAATAAATATACCACATATGTGCCCATGTATCCCCTGTAAAAACATTTAATAATGCATGTGGTATTTGCATTATTGTAATTGTTCTAGAATTAAAAAAACACTCTACCCATGAAAAAATAAAACCAAACGTAAATAATACTACTAACATTCTACTGATATATTTTTTGTACAATTTCTTTATTGATATTTCCCTATTAGGATTCAATAACAATGAGCCTGTCATCATCAAAAAACACGGTACTGCCCACCACATTAAATTCATCACAATTCTATAAAATATATTTTCAACTATAGTAGCCGTATTTCCAAACTGTAATAATGCTGAATAAAATGTATGTATAGTAATAACTGCAACGATTGCAAATGCTCTTATATATTCAAATTGTTTATTCATATTCTTTTTTTTAGTCTGCATATTTCATTTTTCCGTTAGATTATTTAATATAACTCTATGTTATTCAAGAACACATCTTCATACTGTCCACAAATCTTAGCCCACGTATACTCTTCTGCTACGCGCTTTTTAGCCTTTCGACCCATTTCTGTAATTTCATCTATACTCATCTGATCCGCTTTATCAATGAGTTTTGCAAGACAACCAGAATTGCGGCTCCAATACAAAGCACAATCATCTGCTACTTCTTTGTTGAAGCCAACATCAACCAATAAATTCAAATCAGTACTTCCAAGAGCTTCTATAAGTGATGGATTAGTTCCACCAACTGTGTGACCGTGGAAATACGCATAAGCATTTTCACGAATCTTTTTCAGTAACTCCTGATCATAAACTGTACCAACGAACTTAATTCTCTTATCACTCTTAAAATGAAGTTTTTCTTCCAACTCATTTAAAAATTTGTCATTTACATTTGTGATAATAGCAAAGTCTTTTTCACTCTTGCTTTTCATGAATTCCCTAATCATAACCTCAAAAGAGTTCTCTGGCACAAAGCGACCTACAACAAGGTAATAATCCTTCTTTTTCAGACCTTTTTCCTTGTACCAATTCACCAACTTTTCGTCATCATCAGCCAGCTTGCTGAGTGTCAAATCTGCACCATAAGCAATGAATGTAGTTTGGGGATTTCTACCTTTGATTCCTTTTCCGTCATAACATTTATGAATATACTTTTCGATATTCACAGAATCACAGATTGCAAGATCACAATATTTAATCATCATCTGCTCAGAAATCTTCCAGTACTTTCGAATCGGTGCTGGCCATTTAGCTCTCATCCACTCATGCCCATCCGGGTTTAGATAAACTATGCCACCCAATCTGTGAATTTTTTTATAAAAATGGTTGGCAAAAGGTCCGATACGACATGCCATTATATAAACGATAGGATGTTGAATGTGATTCTTTTGAATATGTTCATAACATGCCTTTAGTGCAGCAACATCATAATAAATTGCCTGTGCAGATCCAATCTGAGGAATGTTTATCTTGAAACAATGAGCATTATGTAATTCAAATTCATGATCATTAATTTTAGTTACACCCTCAAATTTACTTTCATCCATGCATCCGTCACCATTAGCCTTGCATGCAACATGATATTTAATATTTTCTTTATTTTGATGATATTCTGTCAACTTATAGACAAAAGTTTCATAGCCTCCGTAGGCTCCTAAAGATTTTGCACCTACAAGATACACATGCTGTACATCTTTATTTGAATCCATTTCTCTATTCCCATCCTAACTCTTCATGTTATTTATCAATCTACATCTTCTGCACTATCTCCAACCCCACACTCACATTTATCTCCTGTTCAAACATCTCTGCATTAAGTACTGCTATCCTCTTGTGTCTGTCTATCTTCTTTATATAAGCTTCCATTCCCACAAGTGGTCCGTCTTTGACTATCACCCGGTCGCCTTCGATTATTCCTGTTGATACAGGTATCTCATAAGCTTCGTTAACCATAGCCCTAAACATAGCTTCCTTACCTGGCTCTATAGATATGAAGTCTTTTCCTTCCCTGCCAAGTATCTTAGTAAGCTCAGGTACATTCTTTAGTTGTTCGTATATATCACTGGGATTGTCTGTGTCGATAAACATATATCCTGGAAACATGATTTTCTTTTCCTTATGCCAGGCTCCATAGTATCTTTTGGCTCTGTCGAATCTGATTATGAATATGTCTGTATATGATTCTTTGTTTAAAAGTTTTCTGCACATATCTCTGGCTGTTTCTTCTCTGCCAGTTGCCACCTGCACTGCATACCACATATCTGCTGCTCATCCCTCTCTTCGCCTTTATCTATATCCACATTTCCATTTACATATTTTTTTAACCTCATATGCATGGCTTATACTATGTATAATTTCCTTTATCATGGTTTTAGGGTTGGCTTCGCCATTCCGCGGCAAATAAGCCTCTAAACACATCTTTTAAGATATGTCTTATACCTCATCGCCCCGGATTCTTTCTGATACTATGTCCACCCATCCTGCTGCCGTGACAAAGCAACGTGCCATCAGATAAAGCTTCATGTTTGTTTTACTTTTTTACGTTATCGCACAGTCTTATCTCTATGTGTTTATCTAGTGCCGAAGCATACTTTTCAAGCACCATAAGTGTTGGAATACGTGTTCCTGTCTCGAATCTTGCAAGATTATAAGGAAGTATGCCTGTTATATCTGCTACATCCTTCTGTGTAAGATTCTGACGCTCTCTTTCATCTACAAGCTCACCTATAATCTCTGTAGATAATCCTTTTAAGTTTTCCTGGATAGCCTCCTGGAACTCTTCGAGCCTTTTCTTTCTGTAATCGCGTTCGATTATGTAATCTTCTCTGTTGATTTGCATAATATTCCTCATTTCTGCGCCTTTTTTGCTATATTTGCTTGTGTAAAACCAGCGCAGACATATATACCTAGTGTGGATTTTCCACACTGCCTCATTTACAATTTTTTGATTCTGCCTGACTGCTTGCAACTTATTAAGTGCTGTTTAACTCATTGTCGATACAACGTAATAAATATTATGTTGTTTATTATGATTGCTTATATGGATTAACCGCCTGAGATGGCGTATGATTAGACATATTTATATATAAGTAGTTCATTATTAATATGAAAGAACTCATATAATATACAAAATGTAGTCTGTAATAATGTGGATTTAACATCTTAATAATGTCGAAATATTGTATTTTTATGTGAAATATGTATTATTTACTTGCTATATCATTAATGATGTGCTATCATCTGTGAAGATTCTGTGATAATACAACATAATATTTATTATGTTATCCACCCTTCTATGCATTTTGTTCATTTTTTGCTCATTATTTAGTATTCACCATCCTATATCTACCTGTCTTTGTTTATATCTAGTACCTATTATCATATTCATTTTATCCAGTTGTCTTTTATGCTCCCTGCCTGTTGACTTTATATATATTCTTGTTGTATCAATACTACTGTGTCCTAAGACATCTGCAAGCTTTGCTATGTCATTTTTTATCTTATAGAAGGTTCTGGCAAAAAGATGCCGCATGTTGTGTGGAAATACTTTATCAGCACTGACACCTGCCAGCCTGCATATGTTTTTCATCATTCTCCATACATTGCTTCTGTTTACTGGATTGCCACTGGATGTTACAAATATACTTCCATGTGTAATATGTTTTTTTCTGACATACTCTTTTAGAAGCTTAAGCAGCTCGCCAGGATACAATATTCTTCTTGCTTTTCCTTTGTTATGAATATCTGCCATGCCATATTTAAGGGATTCTACTGTTATATATCTTAGTTCGCTTATCCTTATTCCTGTGCTTCCAAGTGTTTCTATTATAAGTGCAAGCCTGTCATCACCTTTTTTATATGCTGTCTTTACAAGCTTTTCGTATTCGTTCATTGTTATTTCTTTATTTTCTGGTATGAAAGCAGCTCTCTGCACTTTTATCATCTTTACTCTTATATCCATCCAGCCCATCACTTCACAGAAATGATTTGCTGCAGCAAGATATGAGTTTATGCTTGATATCTTGTATCTGCCACATTTTTCAAGATATTCCTTGTATTCAAGAAACATTTCCTTACTTATACTTCGCCCATGTGCATATATCATCAGCTTTTTTATATCTCTTATATACTTTTCTATTGTCTGTATACTTTTTTCATTTCTTATAAGTACCCTTTTAAAATATTCTATTGATTCAGTATTTATTATTCTCTTTTCTGTTTCTTCTGTTTTTTCTGCTCCACCTGTTCCTTTAAATACTGTATTTTTCAAGCTTCTTTTCTCCAAATATTCCCGATTTCCGTTTTTTCCCATTTTTCCATTTTCACTCCATTTACTTACACATTTAATACCTGATTGTGCCCATATTATGCTGATATATTCCTTAATACATATATGAACTGTTTTATTATAATGTGTATTTTATATGATATATATCAATTTATGTATCATGTATGATATTGATGGGAATTTATTTTTTATCTCTTCACATTTTCCTCACACTTTTTCCATATCCCTGTCACATTTTTCCTCTAATATAACAATTGTTGAAGGACATAAGAACTGCTACATGACATAAGATTGCTGACTAATATATGTTCCTATATCTTTCAACGATTGTATTTTAATAATACTTTTTCATAAACGATTACTTGTTAAACCTCCCTATAATTAACAGGTATCACTTTCTCCTTAAGCACAATACCCCATAAGAAAACGTCCTCCCAAGCGTTTTCTTATGGGGTATTGTATTACTTTACTGTGTTTATGTATTTTCTACTTTTTTCCACAGCATTCTTTATATTTCTTTACTGAACCACATGGACATGGATCGTTAGGATATATCTTTCTTTCGGTTTTTACTGCCTTACCGCCTAATCCATCCGGATACATCATTGTAGATATAGTGTCAGCATTTGCTTCCAGATCTACTGTCATCCCATATGAAGCATATTATCAAGCTTTGCAAACACATCTCCCATGGAGCCAGTGTATTCTATATCGTTTTGTGCATTCAGCTTAAAGTCAAGAGGTTCTCTGTTAAGTACAACCAGATGATTTCCTTTAAAGTCCCATACAAGTCCTGCCGCCGGATATACCTTAAGTGATGTTCCGGCCACTATAAACATATCTGCCTCTTTTATAGCTTTAACTGCACTTTCGTATGCACCTGCTGGCAGCTGCTCACCATATAATGTTACATCAGGACGGACTATTCCACCACATACTGTACAGTGCGGTACTGCTTCTTTACTTTCATATATATAATCTGATGGATATTTCTTTCTGCACTTCTCACAATAGTTTCTTGTTGTAGCACCATGAAGTTCTATAACATTTTTACTGCCAGCCAGCTGATGAAGCCCGTCTATGTTCTGCGTAATCACAGCTTTCAGTTTTCCCATTTTTTCAAGCTCAGCCAGTACTTTATGTGTTATATTGGGCTTAATTCCTCTTGCATCCATCTTCTGTCTGTAGAATTCAAAGAACACTTTAGGTTTATGATGAAGGCATTCTGCACTAAGAAGATACTCTGGTTCATACTTATCGAATTCAACGTCATGCTGGTTGTACAAGCCGTCTTTACTTCTGAAGTCTGGTATTCCTGATTCTGTTGACACACCAGCTCCACCAAAAAACACTATATTTTCTGAATCCATTATGAACTCATATAACCTGTCAGCTGCTTGTGATGCACGAAGCAGCTCTTGTGCTCTTTTATATTCCGCTTCTGCCTTTTCGTATTCCTCTTCCGAATACTTTGTAATTATCTGCTCCTTTGTAAGTCCTAATTCCAGCATAGATACTATTGCTTTTATTCTCTCCTCGCTGCGACCTGCTTCTAATCCTTCCTGACGACCTGCTTCTAGCCCTTCTTGGCGACCTGCCTCTAATCCTTCCTGACGACCAAGCAATTTACTTTCATCCTGCAATTTCTTTAAAGCATTACACATATTTACATTCCCCCTTCTATTATTATCAGCTATATTCATCAGATATGGTGCATCTGTCATTACACTGATCATTCTTAACACTTCTATTGATATATTTCTATGATTATATTTATCATATATATTATTGAAGTTTTCCTCATAAATGGACTTTGTAATCTCAAATACCATCTTTACGTCTTTATTCTTAAACTTATACCTGTCTGAATTCCTCACCTGTACAAGATTCATTTTATAATCTGTAAATATATTTTCTATCTCTGGTCTCATATGTATCATCATATCTTTTATACTGACAGGACCGTCCCATGGCATCTCTGAATAGTATAGCACAATTGTTATTATAGGATGAAGTCTATCATCCTTTTTCATGCCAGACAGAAATTCATCTGATGTCATTCCTGATGTATATCTGTTCTTGCCTTTAAGTTCATTATACTCTTTCAGATATCCAAGTCCATCATATATCATCGTTCTAAGTGGCATAGCATAATGTACTTTATCCTGTATTTCTATTCCTAATATATTAAATTCTACACCATCATACTCTTTCTTGACAATATCCCTTACACGCTTTAATGAGCTCTGTCCCTTCTTCCATTTGATTGTTCCTGATATATCTGTATCCATTTCTTTTAACATATCCGATTTTATAACATTTTTCCCATTAAATAATTCAATCCATAAACACGCCTGAAATATTGACATATTATATATCATATGTTATATATACTACGACAGATATACTATGCCTGTCGTAGTACGATAAGCGTAGTATATGCATACAATTATCAGTGAGCTGCAAAATTTACTTATATACTCACATCATTAAAACCAACTACTCTATAACATAAAGAATAATATAAGGAGGTCTTGATATATGGCTGGCATCAGCAGCGATATCATAAGAGGATACAATGACACTATAATTCTATATCTTCTGCTTGACAAACCATCTTATGGTTACGAGATATCCAAGCAGATTAAAGCACTATCAGATGAAAAATACATTATGAAAGAAACTACTCTTTATTCTGCATTTACACGTATGGAAAAAAACGGATATATAACCTCTTTTCCAAGTGTTGGCGAGAATGGAGGGAAAAAGCGTACATATTACAGCATAACTGATGCTGGGCGCGAATACTATAAAGCGCGATGTGACGAATGGACTTTAACTAAAGAGGTTATAGAACATTTTATACGTAAATAATAACACCACATATATATGAGGAGGATTTTATGGAAACTATTAAAAGCTATCTTGAAACCATGTTTGCCAATATGCCAGACACTCCTGAGGTTATCAGAGCTAAGTCTGAACTTTTTGGAATGATGGAGGATAAGTACAACGAACTTATTTCCGAAGGAAAAAGTGAAAATGAAGCTATTGGAACAGTTATATCTGAATTCGGTAATCTTGATGAGCTTGCCGACACTCTTGGTCTTAATGCCAACACCCATGACGATTCCAGCAAAACTGACACACCAGATAAAAGAATACTGACACTTGATGAGACCAGACATTACATACGCACCTGCTCCAAAAGAAGCTTACTTATTGCCCTTGGTGTTATGCTATGCATAATTTCACCAATATTTCCTATAATAGGCGACATGGTAGATATATTGATAGTAGAAAATATCATGATATCTCTTATGTTCTTAACTATTGCAGTTGCAGTTGCCATGTTTATTTTTGCTTCCACATTTCTTAAAGATTACGCTTACATAATGAAACATACATGCGTTCTTGACTATCAGGCATCCCAATATGTCCAGAATGAAAAAGAACGCATGAAACCTGTATATAGCATATGTCTCACGATTGGTGTCCTGCTGTGTATAGTATGCGTTATACCACCTATTATTATGGATAGCTTTAACATTGGCATACTTGAAGATATTTCCGGAGCTCTTGTTCTAGCCATCTGCTCTGCCGGCGTAATGCTCATTGTCTTTCAGGCAAATGCAGCCGCTTCATACAGAAGGCTTCTATCACTTAATGGCATAACTACAACATCTGGTACATATACAAATACAGATACAAGTATAAATTCAAGTAAAGATTATAAAAATTTTGAATATATCAATCCAACAGCAGCCTCTGTCATGTCCGTATTCTGGCCTACTGTTTCATGCTTATATCTGTGTATAAGCTTCCTGACTTTTGATTGGCATGTGACATGGATAATATGGCTTGTTGCTGCTCTTATCTACAACGTACTTAAAAGTTTTTTATGTAAGTAAATGTATAGTAAATGTGTAGCTATTATCTACAATGCACTTATATCACCAAAATCGAAGAGAAATGGAGATTAATAATATGGGAAAACGAATATATTTAGGCATCATATACAGCATAACAGCTATATGCATAATTATTGGAATTATTATAAATGTATGGGATATACCTTCATTATCATGGATGTCTGATTCTTTTAAAAGTAAAAAAAATATAACCTTTACAGAGAATCTTGAAGCCTTTGATTATCTTGATATTGATACCTCTTTAGGAAATGTAAATGTGATAAATGGAACCTCTTATAGTATCGAATATAAAGGGAATGCCTCATATCGTCCCGAATATTCAGTAAATAGCAGCACCTTAAAGATAACACAGCCTGATTCAGCCAGCAAAATTATTAAAAATATTCATTTAAAAAATGTTAAATCTGAACTGACTATCACTATTCCATCAGATGTTACCCTTACAACTGTAAACTGTGATATCAATCTTGGCAACTCAAAGTTGACTGGTATTAATGGTTCAGACATTACAGCTCACGTTGATATGGGAAATCTTACATTATCAGACTGCAGCTTTAGTCAATATAATATTGATACTAATATGGGAAATATAGACATCAGCAGATGTTCCTTTGACACTATGCACCTTGACGTTGATATGGGTAACGCTTCTGTTCAACTCCCACGCTCTGATGCATACGGCTATAATCTTGAAACAGATATGGGCAACGTAAATCTATATGGCACAAACTATAAAAGAAACTGCTCATATAACACAGGTGCTGAAAAGATGATTACGGCTAAGGTTAATATGGGGAATATTGATATTTACGAATAAAGTGAATATTGTTGTTTAATTGAATATTAGTTGGTGATGAACGGACGACAAATATAAGCTAC
>ERZ772805.1464-NODE-1464-length-19016-cov-13.076789_pt1 | contig 19016 bp, 22 predicted proteins | sample MGYA00511344_ERZ772805 | MGnify/ENA primary metagenome ERZ772805 (study PRJEB29015, sample SAMEA2737730) | human gut metagenome | biome: human gut; feature: human-associated habitat; material: faeces | place: China | collected 2012 ...
ACCTCCCTTCCTATGTATTCCGGTTGCCCGGTATCATAAAACTCGGGAGGCTACCTCTACGCTCCGGTCGGCGCTAAACAAGCGTCCCCCTGACGCTTAACGCCATGTCATGGATACTTTCCTTAAGTAGTATCCTACTACATAACATAAGAACTAATGCTTCTGCAAGGATAACTATGTTTTTTTCAATTTCTTTTATTTTTTCCCAATTATGACAACATGATTACTTGCTCCTAAAATTGATTGTTCCCGACATACACTATAGTGATAGTCGCACCATGTTTTGAACTGATTTTCATCCCATTTGTCAACCTTTTGCGATAAAAGAGGAGCTAAACCATCTTGAGCAAAATGGTCTACAATTTTTAATCCATATCTTCGATAAATTGCTTCCATTTCATCTTTTGATGAGTAATAAGTATCTGTCCAAAAGCACTTCCCATCATCATGCTTCAGCACACCAGTTTCAATAAGTTGTTTCGCCAAGTGTTCATCCAAATATTTTTCATTGCTCGTAGCAATATATTGAAAAACATAGTATCTTGGAATGTACGCAGTAACCAAAAGACCGCCTTTCCTTAACACTCTTAGACATTCCTTCATGCATTTTTCTCTCTGCTCTTCTGTAATCAAATGATAAAATGGTCCCATATTGAGAACAATATCAAATGAATCATCTACGAAACAGGACATATCTGTAGCATCCAAAACAGAAGTATTCATATGATAATTTTTATTAGTAAGAGTTCGATTAATAATGTCTATATGCCTTGGCGTAATATCTGTAGCAGTTACATCATGCCCCTTATCTGCAAACCAGAAAGCATAAATTCCTGTTCCTGCTGCACAATCTAATATTTTACTATTGGTGCCGATAATCTCATCCAAAACTCTTGTAGTTGTTACAAATTCAATTCTTCTTGCATTATTTGTAGTCAAACGATTTTCCTCTTTGTAATTCTCGTAACTGTCAACAACATAATTCATCACTAATTCCTCCGATTCTATTATTTTATGTATTAAAAAAGCTACCCTCCTTAAATTAACTTTAAGGACGATAGCTGATAGCTTCGTGTTACCACCTTAATTCATCTATATTTCGCAATATAGACCTTAGCAAGTACGGAAATTTCTTTCGATACTCTGACGCTGTAATGGGCGTTCCCAGTGTAGCCTAATGAATAAATCAGTCGGTACACGGCTCCAAGACTGGTTCAATATTTCTTCAATAGAGTTTTCCACCAAGCAACTCCTCTCTGTAATTTCCAAAATATTTACTATCTCTCTTCATCGCTTTTTAACATAGTAGATTCATAATTATTTTTTGTCAAGACATACAAAATAAAAATTATTAATTATTTAGAATAATATCTATTATATCTTTCTTTTCTTTAGTGTACAATCCCCTATTATCAGCATACTTACTTTCCAGTTCTTCCTTTACCTTCTGATACTGCAAAGCCATATTCTCATTATCATTTAGATAATCTCTGAAATGAATATAATTTTTCCACTCAGTTCCGTTCCATTTCACAATATGAATATGGTGCGTTCTTGTATCATTTTCCATATCGCCCATTACATAAAGAAACTGACGTTCCACATCTGAACCACGATAAAATATTCCCACTTGTCGTAATTGCTCATTATGTAACATTACTTTATCAAAATCAGTTACCCCAACGACAATATCAATAATCGGTTTTGCTTTAATTGCCGGTATTGCTGTACTTCCAATATGCTGTATATCAATAGCATCATCTCCTAATATAGATTTAAGTATTTTGATTGTTTGAATGGCAGCCTCATCCCACTGTTTATCATGTGGTTCAAGCTGCACTATTCCTCTTTTTAATCCTAATGACATAGCAATCTCCTTAATATTACATCACAATTTCACTGTCGAAATATTGTTCCTGAAAATGAATCTGTCTCCTGATTTCTTCCTTTGAAAAAGTTACTCCGTCTGGCACAACTACCCACTTTTCTTCTATACCATCTTTTCTCCGAACAATGGCAATAATTTTACCTGTAAACTTCTTTACTGGTTCATTTACACCTAATATATAAGCGTCCTGCTCTTCTCCATCTGGTGCCATAACTCCTTCAATGTAACCATAATTTATTGGATAATACATATCCTTATATTCAGGATGATAACTTCCTAATGGTCTATCGACTGTGACAGTTACTGTTGCTCCAATTATAGAATTATTTTTACCTGTAAATACTTCTCTATCAATTTCGGCTGTATCAACGGATATGTCCAGTTCTCAGGCAACTCATCCATAAGCACAACTTTCTCCATTTCGCTATGTAATTCTTTCGCAAACTCTGTTATCTCTGCAAAGCAAAGCAGTCCAAATGTTTCTTCACCAGTATCATTTACTCTAGTCTTACCTGTCACCGAATATACGCATATTGGTTTTATCTCAAATTTGATAGCCCCAGTCTCTTCCTGCAACTCCCTTTTAGCTGTTTCAAAAATATCCTCCCCAGCTTCTCTATGCCCTCCCGGCACTTCATATGTATCTCTTTCTTTATGTTTGCAAAATACCCACTTGCCGTTACTCTGTGAGATAATTACTGCAAATTTCAATAGTTCATCATTAACTGTATCATAAAATTTTACTTCCATCACATTTTCCCTTCCCATTCCAGCATAAACTCATTCAGAAATTCCTGCATTACAACCTGTCTATGTTCTGCCAGTTTCTTTCCCTCAGTCGTATTCATCATGTCTTTCAACAAAAGCAACTTTTCATAGAAATGATTAATGCTTGTAGAATCTTGATTATTCCGATACTCTTCTTTATTCATTCCCATTTTAGATTTTATTTCCGGATCATAAATCTTTCTTCCCCTACTACCACCATATGCGAATGTTCTGGCAATTCCAATAGCTCCTATAGCATCAAGTCGGTCTGCATCCTGCACACATTTTCCTTCTATGGTATCAGGTACGACTGAATCAGTTCCTGCAAATGAAACCTCATCTATAATTTTGCATACCGCCTCTATCCTTTTACCATCTATTTTGTTAATTGTCATAAAATCAACTGCATTTTTCTTGGTAACATAAGTGTCCGGAGAAAGCTTAATATCGTCAACATCATGTAACAGAGCCGCCAACTGCACTATTTTAACATCTGCATTTTCCTGTTTTGCGATTTTAGTAGCCAGTTTATATACTCGTATTGTATGATAATAGTCTGACCACTACTGTCTCCCGAAAATATACTTTTTATAAATCTCTTTTCATTATCTGTCATCTTTTCTCCTAATCAACCTAGCAAAGCAATATATTGATTTACGAAAGTCATTACTCCACCCACAAATAGAGCCAAACTAGAGCCATTTGATAAAACAAATGCCGGAAACCCGCATAAATACAGGCTTTCGGCATTTTAGTCCGTTATTCAAACTCGGCGTGTCCCTCGTTGTTATTAACTGTATTTGTTTAATTTTTATGCAAATACACACCGATTTTTACTTCGATTACATCATTTATTCTGGCTTGCTGATTTTCTGTTGCCAAAATGTTGCCACGCCTTTATTATAGCAAATCTTCGCAGATTGACAATACATTTTTGAAATGTTACGCAATAGAAGCCCGTTTTCGAGGATATAGGTATAAAGTATCACACCCTCTCCCACAGCGTTTGAAATTCCTTACAAAACAAGCATTTCAGAATGTCTAAAACGTAACATTACCATTAAATACTCTTTTCATCAATCATTAGTCTGTCATCTACAATTTCGTCAATTTTGTTCGATTGTTTAATCCTATTTACAAAATCGTAATTGAGTAATTCTTCATTCCAAAGACGTACAATATTTTTCTCCGCACAATACTGTAAACTTTTTATAATTCGAGAAATTTTATATAGATAACCTCCCTCATCATACATGGAATCTTCATTTTCCCATTCTTCCATCTGCCCCGAATACTGAATAGTCGGTAAATTATGCACAGATTCTTTTTCAAGCCTCAAATAATTATTAGCCATTAACTTGCAACTATCATGTGCTTGCAGTAAAGCCTTAAAATCTTTGTATACAATTCTTGATTTTACATCATAAGCAAAATATGGTGTCACTTTCCCATCTATCGGATTAACAAACAAATGACAATATGAAAATCCTTCTAATTCATTAGGTCTTTCTACATCAACAATGCAACCATGTATCTTTCCAGAACCGCCAAGATGTTTGATAAATTCGGAAATTCTCTGTTGACCTCCCACGTACCTGTATAGTAGTTGATTTACATTTTCCACATATTTTTTGAGGTTATCATAATAATAAGCTAAATCCTCTATCCTATTTCGTCCTAATCTCCCCAACTTTCCACCATTCATAAGATATAGTGATTTTCCTCTTGAACGTTTGGAGTATTCACAGTATATCAAAAATAAATATATACTATTTCTTTTTAGCATATAAATTGTTCCATCTTCCCTTTTAAATGACATGGAAACCAATTTCCCTCTGTTAAAATCAATATACTGCTCCCGTGTTATTTCATGTATTCCGTCTTGATAATAAGCAAATATATCATAATTATTATCACAATAGAAATATTTTAACCCAATATTCTTTGTTCTATATCCAATTTGGTTATCAGCATATATAGTTCTTCTATCGCTCACTTCATAAAAGTTTTGGTGATTGTGCCCATTCAAATATATCCAATACGGATTATGTGGTTCAGTATTCCAGTCTCCTTTTTTGACGTGTGTAAGGACAATAACTCTGCTTTTGTCTAAGCTTTTTAATATTTTGGTGTATATCGTATTAAAACGAATTGCCTCTTGTATATCTTTCCTCAAAGCTGCTTCTCTTGATAATTCATCAAAACTTTTCCCATATCGAATATTTGAGGCATTGAATTTTTCATTTAAACCACTAAATCCTATTCCACCCAAAATAATGACCGAACAACATTGAGACTTGCTCCTTATTTCTTCTTCACTCATTTTCAATATTTCTACTTCACTGAATATCTCACATTTTTTCCTATCTTCTACACACATTAAATCATTTTGTAAAAATATTATACCTAAATCATCAAAAAATTTCCTATATATTTCTATATTATCTTCCATGTCAATACAAGGATCCCATAATTCGTGATTACCAGGCACAACCACTATCTGATTTGGATTCCACCACTGTATAAGTTCGTTATAAAAAATAGCGGCAAACTCAAAAATAGATGAAGTATCTCCTGCAATCAGCAAATAGCTATTATATGGCCTGGTTCCAATGGAAGAAACCATACTTCTTGCTAAATACTTTATATATGAGCGTATTTCTTCTTTTGTTGCCTTATCCTTAAATTTATTGCAAACTCGATGTGCTAAGTGAATGTCACTAATATAAAAAAACGGAATATGACTAATATCAAATCGCTCATGTTCATCATCATCTATAGGTTTGGGATAACAAAATTCATTAGGTATCATAATCTCATTCCTTTAGATAACTATAAAACAACGAAGCCCGTTAGCCCTTGTGGTTAGCGGGTTTTCGCTGTTCTGTACTTGTTGCAAAATCCGCTTCGGTCAAATCTCGGTCAAATAATTTTCTAAAGAAATGTTGCACCTTTTCTATTCTCTTTCTTATTCTTGTTCTGATTATATGATTTCCTTATACAAATTCTGTAATTTATCCATTTCCGATTTTGCTTTATCATCTGTGACGTGCGTATACAAATCCAGTGTGATTGCTATGGAATAATGTCCGAGGAATCCTTGTACTACCTTTGCGTCAATCCCGGCTTCAAAACAACGCGTTGCAAAAGTATGACGAAGTGCATGTGGATAAAAATGCGGAATCGGTATAAACACTGTCTTGTTTTTCTCTGCCTGCTTTTTTCGTTCCTTATTGATAGATTTTTCTATCCAGTCTAACGTCACTTGAAAGGTGTGTTCTGTAATCGGTTTTCCGTTCTTTCCAACAAACACAAGATTTTCAAATCCCTCTAATGGTTGCCATTCACTAGCTGACAACTGCATTTCTTTCAACTGAATCCACTGACGTTTTAAAGCCTTATACACACTGTCCTGCATGGGAATCGTCCGTATACTGTTCTTTGTCTTTGGTGTCTGGTACTTGAATACATACTTCTTTGTTTCCTTATCTTTGATATACACCAACGTTTTATTTACAGAAATTTCCCGTTTCCGAAAATCTACATCATCCCATGTAAGCCCAAGCAGTTCTCCGCCACGCATTCCCGTTCCGAGTGCTACCTGTATGAGATTCTCGTGTATTCTCTCCTTTGCGTGTTCCAATACTTCCCGTTGTTCTTTCACAGTCAGTACCCGTATCTGTTTTGTCTTTGTTTTGGGAACTTCCACTCCTGCACATGGGTTGAATGTAAGAATCCTGTTATGCACTGCATATTTGAACATAGCATTGAGAATATTATACACATCCCGTATAGTCTTTGTGCTGTAATCATCATCTGCCATATTCTGAAGCAGACGTTCCAAAATAATCGGATTAAAATCTGCCACACGTTGTTTTCCTATCTGCTTCTTTATGTAACGTCTGTAAAAATCATCATAACGTACTTGTGTACTCTCCTTGATAGTCCGCTTCTTATGGGTATTCAGCCAGATATCAAACCATGTATCCAGAGTGATATTATCGCCCTTTCCTTTCAACCCATGCTTGACTTCATAGCGTAAATCTTCCATTTCTTGAACTAACTTTTTTAAGTCCGCATTATCTTTTGTATACGTTTCTCCTTTGTAATAAAACCGCCCTCTGTAAATTCCGCTTTTTCTCTGCATAATTCCCGGCGGTAATGGATTTCCTTTTAAGTCCTTGCCCAATCTGCACGCTCCTTTCCGTGCAAGGACTATCAGAACTGGTCTGACAGTATTATATGCTTATTTGTGTTTATACTGCAATTACTTCATATTTATTTTTCAGATTATGCCCTTCGTTTTTCTTCAAAAACTGGTCTAAAACCTCAGAGCGTATAAGAATCTTATTTCCAATCCTTATGACCGGAATCTTCTGCCATGTAATCAGCTTTCGCAGATTATTTCTTCCAATTCCCGTATACTCTGACGCTTCATTCACTGTAAGGGCTTTCTTTGTCTGTATCGTTTTCTGTGTATGTTCTGTCAAAGATTCTCCTTTCTTCTTCCCTCAAAAGGAAAGATTTTTTATAGTCCTCATATATGCGTTGTTGTTCTTCGTTCATCTGCCCCCGTTCTATTAGCTGGCGGATATAATCTCTGTTATCCAGTTTTCCGATTTTATCCATTAGCTTTAAAGAGGGCGAAACTGCTACGTTCAGCCACTGCCATGTTCGTTCCAGTGTCTTTTTCTCTGGATTCATGGTCAACTTTATCTTCCCTACATCCTGCATGAGTTCTTCCCACGGGGGATAAGTAGGATAAAGCCGTTTTCTTGTAACCGTGCTGTTTTCCGGCTTCTGTAAAAACCGCACTTTCTCGTTTAATACAGACAACGCAATCCGTGCCACATCCCTGTCTTTCAGAAGTTCTTCTACTAATCTGACCGCTTTTTTGTGCCGGAATCGAAGTTCATATCTGTTCCAGTCCGGGTTGAGTTCTTTTCCGAACTTTTCTGCCTGTTCATATCCCTTTTCATAGAATGTAATCCGAAAATCACTGTGTTTACTGCCGAGATATAGTGTTTTTCCCTGCGCTTCTATTTCATCCTCTTTCAGTCTATCAGAACGATTCTCTGCTGTATCACGCAACTGACTAGATATCAGCCCCTCGTTTTTCAGACGAATCAATTCCGGGATAGACAGATAAGGCTTTGTATCGTCGATTGCCAAGTCTATCCTCGGAAAATTCACCGGGTATCTGCAAACTCTTTCCAGAAAATCAAACCATGTTTCCTTATTCATCATAAGGAAATTTTCATAATTCCTGCACCCCGAACCACTCATAAGAATCTGAAATCCCTCATACTGTGCATTTCCTGTCGGTTTCAGAATCTTGATATTGTCAAATCTTGCTATCAGTTCGTGTCCAGCAATTCCTTTTTCCTTACCATGCAGTTCCATAAAACTCAGTGGAATCCGCAAGATATCTTCTATGATTATGAACACGTCTACACCTTTGACAGTAATCTGACACCAGTCAATCAGTGCTGTCAAATCTTCTTTCTGACGAGTTACCCCCCTGTTAGTATAGGGGGGTTCTGAAATTTTCATTACCTCTGTTATCATCATCCCTGCCTTTCGTAGTATGCCGTGGCTTTCGCCACGTTCCCGGAACTTCCTCTACTCTCTTTGCTCCTTTCACGCTGTACGGAGCAGTCCGCAGAGAATTTCCGGGAACAGTCTCTACACGTTTCCTTTTCCGGTAACAACACGGATACCCTTGCAGGAGATTCTGTCCACCAATACCGGGAAGTTTCCTCTCTGCACATAAGGGGCATATACCGCTTCTTCTAGTTCTACCACTGTGTAAGGCTCTACCTTTGGAAGTTCTGTTGCTTCCAGACGGATATCTACGCTGTTTCCAAGTTTCATGCTTCCGAGGTGAAGTTTCAATGCTTCCACTTCCTCGGTTTTCTTCCGGGTTTCCTTATCATACTTGTAGCAGTAGTCTGCTCCCATGTAACGGAGTTCCCCGAACGCTTCTCTGACCTGTTCTTTTGTCAATGTAATCTGCATGCTACATTTCTCCTTTTTTGAAATCATGGTGAATGAGTGTCTGGTAAGTGTGACAAGTCCTTTTCATATCCACGTCTATATTTATTTCATTACTTTTCTCCTTACCTCTTAACCTCATCATAGACCTGTTTTTTCTTCTTGTCAACAATTATTTTACTTTTTCCCTTACTTTTTATTTTTGTATTTCAAACGCTTAACTATATCTTTTTATAACTTATTATAATTTTACCCTTACATTTATCCTTATCTTGTGTTATGATGAAAACAGAAACGAGGTGTGCATATGTTTGTGAATAAAGAAGCAGTAGGAAAACGAATTTTACAGATACGCAAGAAATACGGTTACAGTATGCAGAAGTTTGGGGAAATCATAGATAATGCCCCGAAAGGCTCTGTAAACAGTTGGGAAAAGGGTGTGAATCTTCCCAATGAGAAACGCTTGAAGCAGATTGCCACGTTGGGCAATATGACGCTGAATGAACTTCTGTATGGTTCATTTAAAGAATATGTAGATATGCTTATCACAGAAAAACTGGGGATTGAACTGCCGGAAGAATTTACCAGAACTTTCTATTCTCTTTTAGAGCAGAACGGATTTACCTACGGGGATGATATCGAGATTGTCCGGCTTGTAAACGGCTTTCTGACTTATCATAACCTTACAACAAAAGAAACCGCCATTTTCTATCAGCCAACTGCATACTCCGGCGATTATTTTGACGGTATCATACAAAAAGCGGATTCTTCCGTTCTGGTCTGCCGGGCATATGCAGATAAGGCAAACAACACCTTACATATCATTCCGGCTTTTGAGAATGGACAGACTGAGGAAGTAGCAGACTTCTTTCATGCACTGAAAAGCATAACCGCTCCACACAACAACAATTATTTCACTTCCGGCTTTCTGACACTCGGACTGGCATTGAGAGATTCCAAAGTAATTATCTATGGAATTGATGAAAAACAGGGAACAGCACAGGTAATCCCTTACGAATATGATTGCGAATCAGACGCTTATATCCAGAATGAACATCTGTCATATACCAGACAGGATAGCTTTTTCCGAGAAGCCACGAAAGAAGCGGTCTATCGGAAAATGCAATCCGACAGAAGTAACCCATAAGATAAACAAGAGGACTTGCAAGGTTTGTGACCTTTCAAGTCCTCTTATGTATCATGATGGTATTGGCTGTGTCCGTTCCGTAAAGGACTGCCCTACGGCGTCTCGGCTTCGCCTTGTTCCTTTACCTCACTAATAATAATGTTCTGATAGCAGAACTCTTACTTATACTTTTATCTTACTATTCTTTCAATTTTTACCGTTTCACCATCAATATTATACTTAAAAAAATAAAATTTAATAACATTTCCTTCTGATACTTGTTCTAGATCACCTTTACACTTAGTACAATCTAAACTAACTTTTGTCGTATCAAAAAATAGACTACTTTCTTCCTTCTCATTTAGTTCTATTAAAAGTGTATCAAAAGTTTTCTCTACAACAACCCCACTCAAATGAAACCAATGAGAATTATCATCTCCACTAGAACGCAACTCCATATTTTGACGATTCTCCTTAAAAACATTTCCTTTTACGCCAAGCACAATTAATACTATTGCAAACAAAAGTATGATTAACAAAATCAATCGTTTCTTATCCATTAAATGTAGTCCCCGATATGTCTGTCCAACTATCAAAATCAAAATTCAAATAACGTACTGTATCCCCCCATCCATCAAATACCATCAATGTATGTACTGTATTTCCAGAATTATATGCTCGCAAAGTTGCATATCCCTCTGCTGCCATTGAATGCCCCGCACGTTCTCCAGTATCACTGCTAATTATACCACAATGGACAACTGCTATATCTCCTCTATCAATGCAATTAGTGAAAAAATTATAATTGGGACTATAGTCAGTATTTTGTGTTACAGAAACATTCTTTCCAGCACAAAAGTCCACAAATCCAGGTCCAATATTGCCAATAGTTGTTGAACCATATGTTATTCCTCCACTCTCCGATGAAACTGTCGTTCCTGTTGAATCCCAAATATCCATATAATCACCTGCAATATCTGTATAATCAACAGCATTATAATATGCACCACATGCTAATAATGCACTAACTGCACATGCATAATGTCCTGTTACACTTTCTATATACGGCTCATTAAAGGAAATAAATTCTTGAAGATGATTTGTTGAAACAAGCGTGTAGTTTTCATAAACTTCATCAATATCTAGCAAAACCTCATCCCAAGTAGCTGGGTCTTTTCCCCTACTCTCATTCAAGGACAGTACTGTTTTTTCTAATGTTTCACCATAATTCGTTCTAATCTTTCCCAAATTATCAACAATACCATATTCAAACGGAGCTATTTTATATATTTCAGAGGTATTTGCTTTTTCACTAAATACATTTGCTTCACTTTGATAAATCACCTCATATGGATTTGCTGAATTATTACCAAATGAGTATTCTGATATCAAAGATTCACACGTAGTATCAAAAACTACATATCCATATGGTTTGTTTTCTAAATTGTAATTTACAATATATCCAATAGCTTGACCTGTTGTATCATAAAATTTTCTCGGATTATTAGCAACAATATTGCTATTTTCTCCTATTCCCTTTGCAAAACGTTCTGCCATCTGTATCGCCAAATCATCCGTAACATTTACAACAGAAGTATTCTCCGATGCATGGACAGGAACTATTGACATAATAGTCAATATAAAGATTGTCAAAAGTGAAGCAAATCGTTTAAAAATTTTTCTCATAAATATCCTTCCTCCTTAGATTATATATTTACTTTAATATTATATCTTATTCCCTATTTTGTCTATATTTTTTTATGTTTATTTCAAATATTTCATTCTATTTTATTTTTATCAAACTATTTTCAAACAAATCCAAACAAAGAATCTCGGGGCAAATTTCGGTCAAATCAGGATAAATAAATATAACACTTTATATGTAAGTCAATTTTAAAAAAGCCTGTAATTCCGGGCTTTACAACACTTTGTAACACAATATAAACCAGTTCGATAATCCCTCATTACTTCCCATAAATTCATCTGAATCTGTTTCCAAAATCTTTTTAATAGATGAAAAATATGTCCCGTCATATAATCCTTGTAATTGCAATATTTCACTATTGATAGTAGCACCATCAATATTATATTGCTTTAAATCTATTCCTTTAAAATCAAAATTTCTTAATTCTGCATCAAAAAGATCTCCATCTAAAAAGCTATAAAACTTGTCAAAGTCTCCAAATTCCATCACAACACAATATGATTCTTCTATCATCTCATTTTCATCAAATATTGAGGCATGTTGTCCACATACAACCTTAATTTTTACACAAAATTTTCCTTCTTCGGAATTATAATACTTGTGTATAAAATGTAATTTTCCTTTCGTTTTTTGATAGTTCAGAATATCATCAGCAATTTTTATCTGCTCTGGCATATACTGTGCAACAGAAAAATCTTCTTCCATACAACTTATACAAAACGCCCTCACATCTGGGCGGTTAGGCATATACATTAACCATTTAGAATTATGCTCTACAACCTTTTTAATTAAATCAATTTCTGTGTTATTGTCAAACAATTCATATCTTTTTTCTCGTGATACATATGATAAAGTACTTACATCTTTTTTAATAGCATTTATACAAATTCTCAATGTCCTAAAATTCTCTGGTACATTATTCAAAAGTTCCGGGTCTGCCTCAACTGCCAATTCGCACATTTTCCTCGTAATAAATTGACTAGGAACATACCGAAATGCCTGTCCATCCTTTTTTACCGCTGCCAAGCACATTTTTGAATCCAAACATTTTCTGGACACAAATTGTAAAGCTAAAGGATTCTGTCTAATAGCCATTTTGCAAATATCTATCGTTTGTTCCTTTTTAGGAATCTTTTTTAGTAACATACCATCCTTTTTTAATTCCTTTGTAATATCCATTCTCCCTTAACCTTTCTTCAGCCTTTATATTTTAATTATAACTTCTTCGTTTGAAAGAGTAAATGGAAATAGCAAATCCCCACCAGCCAGTCAAGAGTAAATTAACGGCTACGCCACTCTTGACTAACTGGCGGGGATTCGCTTCATGCAGCTAAGAGGTCTTTAAGCAGCCCTCCGCCTGTCAGCGGGCTTCCCGATTATGTTTTCTCCTTGCAGCCCGTTTCTGCTCGGCTTCTATCTGTTCCTGCTGCTTTACCCGGTCAATCACAGCATTAACCTGTTCAGAGCCGACCACAGCTTTTATACGCCCAAAATCTTCCACCACTATCCTCAATTCCCGGTTTTCCTCCAAAACTTCTTCCAGCCTGTTTGTCAGTCGCTCGTTTCCGCTCCGTTCCCTGTTATACGCCGCTTGCAGCTTTGTAAACTTATTTGAAATATCCAGATATGCCGAATAAACGGAGCGCATAACTTGTACAATTTTCTTTACCAGCGGTTTTGCTTTCTTTTCCCGATACGACTTTGCAGATTCCATAACCGCCGCTTCTGGAAGCGTCTGCTCCGGATCTGCGGAAAAGTCTGCCGCCAGCTTTTCCATGTTCTTTACCATAGGAGCAAGTTCATTCATGCGCTTCTGATATTTGTCCGCCTGTTTCTGTGCTTTCTCTGCTTCCTGCCGGGACTCCTGCAAATCTTCCTGTAAGGAACGAATCTCATCATCAACCTGTAACAACTGTTCATGCAAATCTTCGTTGATTTCTTGAAAAGTAGCGTTTTCTTCCTGCAATTCCGCTTTTTTCGTTTCCAGTTCTGCAACTTCCTTTGCCCGCTCCTTTTTTTCAAAATCCAAGACAGATAAATGCTTTTCATGTGTGCCTTTCTTCTCCCACTCAATCCCATGTTCCAGCATGACAGCGGCAAGCTGTTCTTTCTCATAAGCCACCCACTGATTTAATTCCGTTTCCCGTCTTGCGCCGCCTTTAAATCCGAGAGCAGATAACGCCTGTTTCAAAGAAACTCTTGTATCAAGTCCCCGCTTGCTTCCTGTCGTATACGGTACAAAATCTATATGCAAGTGGGGCGTTGCTTCGTCCATATGAAGATAGGCACTGAACACCCTCAACGTAGGATTTCGTTGCTGAAAGTCCTGCATATATTTATCCAACACTTTTACCGCAAGCTGTCCGTTCTCCGTTTTCGCTCCCATGTTGTCCTTATCCCCGATTTGCAGGATAATCTCATGGAATGGTTTTTCCTGCTTGCCGGAACAGATTTTCCCATAATAATCATCAATCCGGCGGTCACTTCTAGTCTGCTTCTCATTGTACCGGGCGAGTGCTTCATCAAACAATTCGTGATATACGTCCTTAATATTTTCGTTGCAGTATTCCACGTTCCGACAGCTTCTTTCCGGGTCAGTATTCTTTGCATGAAATTTTCTGCTGTTATGGTTGACAGAGCCTTTTCCTGTCATAAAGCTGATTGTTCGCTTCAATCAATATCCTTTCTCCCTGTTCGGGTAATCAGCGCCGGATACGGCGCATAAGCTTTGTTACTTTCGCCGAAAGTAACGCAAAAGCACTTTTGACAGCCGTTCCGTCCATCAAAAGCTGCCTTTGCGCTCTGCCGAGGGCTTTTCCGTCCTACGGACGGGCGGCTGTTCCCGCCGCTTTGCTTCCGCCATAGCTTTTCGGATAGCCGAAAGTACGTTTTCTACTGTACATTCCTCCCACCCACACAGCCATACCAGCGTCCGCATTTCTGCCGCAGTCAGTTCCACATCTCCAAAGATTTCATTGAATGCGGCAATCCTACGGGCTTCATTTTCGTAAAAATATTTGTTCACGTTCCGGGTTCCCCATTCCGGCTGAATTATCATCAAATCACACCTTTCTCGTTATCTGCTATCCACAGGAGCGTGACACGCTCCTGTCTGTTATCATCAAAGGAAAACTACCAGCGGAAGCTATCCGGCACTCCACGTTTTTCCAGATATTCCTGTCTGGCATTTTCCCGTTCTTCCTGTGTGGGCGCAGTCTTATATTTCGCATATAATTCATGGCGCACCAGAGAATCCAATTTCTGCTCCAATCCCTGCCGGATTTCATTCAGACAATCATCATCTTCCATTAGATGATAGCGGAGCAGAGATACAAACAATTCATAAGGAATTTGCACGTTTTTCATCACTTAATCCTTTCTGCGTCGGTTTGCGTCGATAGCGTCAATATTTTCTATACCAGCCCACTGTAAAAAATACCGTCGCAACCGACGCATATCGTCGCTTTTACTCTCTCGGCTCAAGCCGTTTCAGAACAATCTTCCTTTCATGCCCTCGCTTATTGTCATAGAAAATTCCATAGTTATTAAGCAACTGACTATTGACTACATTCAATTTTCTGGAAAGCACGTTTGCCTGTATCTGCATATCCGGCAACTGGCTCACAAGTTCTGTTGCTGTCCCCTCCCATTCCGGCTTATCCTCTGTCAGAAAATTGTTGATTGCTTCCAGCAGAGGATTCGGCGGTTGTTTCCACAGTTCCGTCTCCGCCTTTTTAAATTTCCAGACGCAGCACTCCCGGTCAAACTCTATGGTCAGTTCCTGATCCGGCTGGTCACGCCCCACAATATCCAGCACCGCCTCATTGTCAGTACGCTTTTTCTTGTGCATGATAAACGCCCCGTCTGCCGCTCCAAGCAACCCATTTGTGCCGGAAATCATATCAAAGCTGTCCTCGGATTCCAGCTTGCGTGTGTGATGAACCACCAGCAGGCAGATACCGTATTTATCGCTGAACGATTTTAACTTTGTCACAATCTCGTAATCACTGGAATAGCTGTACCTGTCCCCGCCAACCTCACGCACTTTCTGGAGCGTGTCAATGATAATCAGCCTTGCGTCTGTATGCTCTTTCAGAAATTCCTCTAATTGCCTGTCTAATCCCTCATTCAAGGTCTTTGCCTGTGTCGCAAAGTACAGGTTATCCGCACATTCCACACCGAACATACCGGAGAGTCGGCGCTGAAGCCTTGCGTAATCATCTTCCAGTGCCAGATACAGCACCGTCCCCTTTCGGACGGGATAATCCCACAGTGGAAGCCCCATTGCCACATGGTAGGCAAGCTGCCCCATAAAGAACGATTTTCCAACTTTCGGCGCACCTACAAAGAGGTAAGTACCGCCGTAGAGAAACCCGTCCACAACCGGTGTTCTCGGTGGATATACGGTATCATACAGTTCCGTCATGGAAACGATTTGAAGCCCGCCGCTCCTGGATTTCTCCGGGTTTTGTGCGGCTTGCAGATTGATTTGTGCTGTTTCATTTGCTATAATTTCTTTGTGATTTTTTGTATTCGGCTGTTCCCTATCTGCGCCAACAGATAATACGGGAGCAGTCGTTTTTATTTTTTCTGTCATTCATCTTCTCCTTTCAGACCGTCTAATGTGATTCCGATTACCTGTAACGTATAGAGCAGTTCGTCATTGTCCGGGCTTAATGCTTCCAGCCGCTTCAATTCCTCGTAGATAGCCGCCATTTGATTTTTCAGAGCCTTATACACCCTCGGATTACCCTGTACCACCACGTCCCGGCACAGCAGCCGCCTTGTGATGTAGTCCTGCTTCGTCAATCCCGACAGTGCCACCAAATCGTTAAGCAGATTCGCTTCCTCGTTCGATACCCGGAACGCTACTGTATGATTGCGCCACCGCCCTTTGTAATCAAGTGTTCTTTCCATTTGTATCCTCCTTTGTCATTCGCTCCATTTCCAATTTTTCTGCCATTTCCGTCTGCACCGTAGGGAATAAATGAGCATAGCGGTAAGTGATTTTCTCCGCTTCATGCCCCATGCGCTCCCCAATCGCCAACACCGAAAATCCCATGTCGATTAACAGAGAAACCGCACTATGACGAATATCATGCACACGAATCTTTTTCACTCCTGCCTGCTTCGCCCCTCGCTCCATCTCATGGTTGAGATAGGATTTCGTGACCGTAAACAACCGCTCGTCTGGCTGAATGTCGTAAAGCATTTTGATATATTCCCGTATTTCCTCACAGAGAAATGGCGGCATTTTGATTGTACGGTTACTCTTTTTTGTTTTCGGACTTGTGATAATATCCCGCCCTTTAGATCGGTGAAACGTCTTGCTGATTGTGACTGTCTGCTTCTGAAAATCAAAATCAGCCGGAGTGAGTGCCAGCAGTTCGCCGGAGCGGATTCCGCACCAGTAAAGCATTTCAAAGGCATAATAGGAACGGGGCTTATCCATCATGGCTTCGGAGAATTTCAGATATTCCTCTTTCGTCCAGAAGTCCATTTCTTTCGGAACCTCATTTCCCATTGTGCCGGCCCGCCTTGCCGGATTGTAGGGCAGGTTATAGAAGTTCACAGCATGGTTGAAAATTGCTGTAAGCTGGGCGTGTATGGTTTTCAGATAATCCGCCGAATAAGGCTTCCCTTTCTCGTCCCGGTACGCCATGAGTTCATTCTGCCATGCGATAATGTCTTTTGCTTCAATCTCCGCTATCTTCCGATTTCCGAAATACGGTAAAATCTTTGTGCGGATTACATGGCTTTTGGATTCCCATGTGCTTTCCTTGACACGCTGTTTCTTGTCGGCTTCGTAAACCTCAAAGAAGCTGGCAAATGTCATATCCAGCTTTGCACCTTGTTTCAGCATGGCTTCATGTTCCCACGCCTGTGCTTCCCTCTTCGTAGCAAATCCTCGTTTCTGGGTCTGCTTCCGCTCCCCTTTCCAATTCGTGAAACGATAGATTACCCGCCACGTTCCTGTAGCATTGTCTTTGTATACAGCCATTCAAATCATCTCCTTTCCGCTTAATCGCTGTAACAAACCTTTTTATGAAAAAATGTAGCGTTCACACGACCAGCCACCGTCAGATAGCCCTGTTTCTGTAATTCTGCGTTTAGTTCCCGCACAATCTGGTAGGCTTTTGACTTTGACACCCGCAGTTCCGCTGCCACTTCCTCCACAGTCATAAATGATTTTTCTGCCATTCAGTTATCCTCTCCTTTCTTTATTTAACTGTTTTTGTTTAAGTTATATCCATGATACTAAATAAATTCCGTTAAGTCAAGTGGTTTGCAGAAAAATCTTAACTTTTTTTATTTAAGTTCCTCTTGCTATTCCTATTGCACAATGTTATACTAACTTCAACAGAAATGTTTAAGTCAAGAATGGTTGTATCACTATAACTACAACGGAGGTTTTATTATGGCAATCGGCAAACGAATCCGCTTTTTCCGTAATCGGAAAGGCATGACGCAAAAGCAGTTAGGCGAAATCCTCGGTTTTCTCGGAAAGACCTCTGATGTCCGTATGGCACAGTATGAATCAGAAGCCAGAACGCCGAAGCAAGACCTTGTAAAAGAAATGGCAAATATCTTTGATGTCAGCCCACGAGCAATCACAGTCCCGGAGATTGACAGCTATATCGGGCTTATGCACACACTTTTTGCGCTGGAAGATATGTATGGACTGAAAATCGGAGAGATTGACGGGGAAGTGTGTCTGCGGTTGGACAAGTCCGACTGTTCCACCTATTCCTCCATGTTCAAAATGTTCCACGCATGGCAGGAACAATCTGCCAAGCTGGAACGGGGCGAGATTAGCAGAGAAGAATACGACCAGTGGCGATACAAGTACCCAGAACTTGACACCTCTGGACATTGGGGGAGTGTTCCCTCGCAGGCGGTCAGTGATATGCTTGCCAAAGAATTTCAGGAAATCGAGAAAGAAGAAAAGAAAGCGTCTAAAAAGAAAAAGCAGAAATAAGCATAAAAAGACCTTGCCGATGTTCAGTTTCCATATCTGAAAATCAGCAAGGTTTTTCTCTTATTGAAGTATTCTGTTATTCAGTGAGTGATACCCAAAATGTTGCCAAATCGTTGCCAAGACTTAAACAAATTTGCTTGCAATCAGCATAAATAAAGGCTTTTTCAAGTTCATTTCATCACTCAAACTCCAGACAGACAGTACGGAGTATTAACGCATATAGACGATTTTAAAGGCTTTTTAACCAGTTAAGAGCAACATAGCCACATAATCTAAATTTTAAAAATGCAATAAAAATGCAATGAGTGACACGACTACTTGCTATACTTCCATCGGCTTCTTCTTGATACCAACACTATGAAAAGTCCGATTACAATTAAATATACTTTGAAAGGAAGATCACCATGAATTACAAATTAGAACTCAAACAAATCGTGGAATTTCCACGCTGTCGCATTTACCGTGACTTCATACAAACTTTAATCACTACCAAGAGCATCCTGATATGCTACCCTCATATAGGACAATGAAATATAAAAGTCCTATATGGGGGTAT
>ERZ772805.1484-NODE-1484-length-18828-cov-4.151388_pt1 | contig 18828 bp, 10 predicted proteins | sample MGYA00511344_ERZ772805 | MGnify/ENA primary metagenome ERZ772805 (study PRJEB29015, sample SAMEA2737730) | human gut metagenome | biome: human gut; feature: human-associated habitat; material: faeces | place: China | collected 2012 ...
CACAAGGTCTTTCACCCACCTATGAGCAAGCTCATGTGGGCTTAGACCTTTTGACTCTGGCATCATAAAATATAAGGGGATCGATACGAATGAAAAGAAAACAGGTGACAGCAGCATGTCTGATGGCGGCAGCGATGCTGCTTTCAGGCTGCACGCCGAATATCAGTGAATATGCAGCGCGAGCGCAGCAAGCCGGAAAGAGCTTTTGGGAAGGGAAAACAACAGACGCTATGGCGCAGGACAGCGATGCTGCGGCAACAGCAGAGGGCGAGACGTCTGTAGCAGGTGAAACACAGAATGTCAGTACAGGAACCGGCACCGCTGCAGCGAACGATGATGAGGTGCAGGATAGCACCGCTGCGACCGATGGTGGGACACAGGACGGCATAACAGCGACCGGCGGCGAAGCGCAGCACGGCAATACCGCGGCAACAGCAGACAGCGAGATGCCTGCGACCGGCGAAACGCAGACCGACACCGCTACAGAATCTGCGGCAGCAACAGCTCCACAAATTCCAGCCCTGATGACAGAAGTGACTGACTCCGTTTATGAAGCATACGCGCAGAAATCGGATGCGTTTACCGGTAAGCTGGCGGGACACGACCGCTTAAGCCGCGCGGAAAACGCAGCGCTGACGGCAGTTCTTTCACAGAAGGAGTACGGTGACAAGACGCTTTGCCTGCAGAACATGGCGAAGTATGACAGCAATGCAAATGAAAGCTTTCTGCTGATGTTTGAGAGCACGCCGTTGACAGCGCGCGGGCGGATTTCCGGCGATCTCTGGTATTATGACGGCGAGTCGGCAAGGCTTCTGGAAAACGGGATCGTCGTGACCGGACTGCAGCAGGTGACGGGAATTGGGAATCCGTTTGTTATTCTGGAAACGGAAGTCTCCGGCAAAAAACAGGCGGCTGTCTGGACGGTAAAAGATCAAAAGTGCGAAAAGCTTCTGGAGGATGCCGAGACGATCGAAACGACAAAGGACGGCGTTTGTACGTTTTATCCTGCGGAGAAGACTGTGTACGATCCGCTTGTTTCGGAATGGGACAGTGCAGAAGAGACGGTTCCTGTTTATTATGAAAGAACAGCGGACGGATTTGCAGAGCGTTCGTATCGGGAGCTGACAGCGTCGGAATATTTGGCGTATGTGTCTGCAGAGGATTCGGATGAAGAGGCACAGGCGTGGAAGGAAAAGCTGGAAGAGCAGTTCTACACGCAGACGGATGAAAATACAGAATATACCTATTGGTTTTATGCAATTGGGGAGGACAAAATTGCCTATCGCTGCAGAGAAGCCGGGCAGTCGGTCGGACAGGAAGAAGGAATCGATCATGCGGTTGCGAAGTACAGCTGGTGTATCAGCAGCCTGGATCAGGGAAAGCTGACCAAAGCATCGGAGACGATCAGCGGGGATGGATTTTTCTTCCCGTCGAGATTGGAGCAGGAAGAAGCGCTGGAGAGCCTGGAGGATATTCCAAACGAATTTACGAAAAACCGGTTGAATAAAGTGCAGAAAACAGCCCGCGCGACGGTCGGTCAGGCGGTTGCACAGATTCTGGAGGTACAGGAGTATCCGGACGATGCGCTGTGTTTTGCAGAGACGGCGGATTACGATGGGAACGGCAAAAAAGAAACGTTTGCGGCGATCGGCAGGTACGACGGATCGTTCGGTGCGCCGGTATGCGATCTGTGGTTTGTCGGCGCGGACGGCGCAGTTTTGGAAGAAGAGAATTTTGCCTTTAAGGAGCTGGAAAAGCTGGGAAGCGCCTTTGTGCTGTATCGTGGCTACGAAGTGTCTGGCGTCAGCGACATGCTGTTTGGCGTGCAGGAGCAAGGAGCAGTGCGCCTGTTAAAACAGATGGGGCACTTTGAGCTGGATGATGACGGCGATCTGATGGCATGGACTGCCGGGACAGAAGCCGCGCCGGGATATTATGACATCAGCCTGCGCACACTGACAGAGTATCGATTAGAAGAAATCCGTGAAAAAGAGCTGTTACAGTATAAAAACGGCAAAGCAGTGTTAAAGAGTATCCTGCGGCAGGTTGGATCAGATTCCGGGAAAATACAGATTTTATCCGGGGAAAACGATAGGATTCATGTCAACTTTTCGGACGCGGAAGGAAGCTGGTACGAGACATGGAAAGTGGAAAACGACAGACTTGTACTGACAGACAGCGGAGAAGGCAGTGTAAAAGAGGTTAATGAAAGCGGTGATGTGTCCGGACAAAATGCAGTCAGTCAAAACAGCGCTGTATCTGACCGGGAAGCAGACAGCATCAGTGAAAACAATGCGGCAGCATCCGACCGGACAGGCAGCATCGACGCGAGGTCTGTGACAAAGAGCGGGCAAAAGTCAGAAAACGGGACAGAAAGCCCTGCCTTCGACTTCTCTGCGCCCGATGGGACAGCAAAGAAAACCCAGACAGAACAAGAATAGGAAATTACAAAAATATGGCATTTGCACATTTGCACGTCCATACAGAGTACAGCCTGCTGGACGGTTCCAATAAAATCAAAGAATATGTAAAACGAGTCAAGGAGCTGGGCATGACGGCTGCGGCGATTACCGACCATGGCGCAATGTACGGTGTGATCGATTTTTACCGTGCGGCGCGGGCAGAGGGTATCAATCCGATTTTGGGCTGTGAGGTCTATGTTGCGCCCAATTCCCGTTTTGACCGGGAGATTACCGGCGGGGATGACCGGTATTACCATCTGGTGCTTCTGGCGGAAAATAATACTGGTTACGCGAATCTGAGCAAAATCGTCAGCCGCGGTTTTACGGAGGGGTACTATTACAAGCCGCGTGTCGATATGGAGGTTCTGGAGGAATTTCACGAGGGAATCATCGCGCTGTCTGCGTGTCTGGCAGGTGAAGTGCCGCGCTATATCCAGAAAGGACTGCCGGAGGAAGCAAAAAAATGCGCATTAAAGTATCAGTCGATTTTTGGGAAGGATAATTATTTTCTGGAACTGCAGGATCATGGGATCCCGGAGCAGCAGACCGTAAACATGGCGCTTTTACAGATGTCGCGAGAACTGGACATTCCGTTAGTATGCACGAACGACGTGCACTACACCTATGCGGAGGACGCAAAGCCCCACGATATCCTTCTGTGTATCCAGACCGGCAAAAAGCTTTCCGACGAAAACCGGATGCGTTACGAGGGCGGTCAGTATTTCGTCAAAAGCGAAGAAGAGATGAAGGGACTGTTTCCCTATGCGTGGGAGGCAGTGGAAAATACACAGCGGATCGCAGACCGCTGTCATGTGGAAATCGAGTTTGGTAAGACGAAGCTGCCGCATTTTGATGTGCCGGAGGGCTATGATTCCTGGGGATATTTGAACAAGCTGTGCACTGACGGCATGAAAGAGCGCTATCCGGAGGACGACGGCACGCTGCAGAAGCGTCTGGAATACGAGCTGGGTATTATCAAGCGCATGGGATATGTGGACTATTTCCTGATCGTGTGGGATTTTATCAACTATGCCAGAGAAAACGGTATTCCGGTAGGACCTGGACGTGGAAGTGCAGCTGGAAGCATCGTTTCCTACTGCCTGCATATCACGAATATTGATCCGATCCGTTATAGCCTGCTGTTTGAGCGTTTCCTGAACCCGGAACGAGTTTCCATGCCGGATATCGATATTGACTTCTGTTATGAACGCAGACAGGAGGTCATCGATTATGTCGGACGCAAATATGGAAAAGAAAAGGTTGTGCAGATTGTCACATTCGGTACGCTGGCGGCAAAGGGTGTCATCCGCGATGTCGGGCGTGTCATGGATCTGCCGTATTCCTTTGTGGATTCGATTGCAAAAATGATCCCGAACGAGCTGAACATGACGATTGATAAAGCACTGTCAATGAACGCAGAGCTGCGCAAGCTTTACGAGAGCGATGAACAGGTGCACGTGCTGATTGATATGAGTAAACGGCTGGAGGGATTGCCGCGCCACACCTCGATGCACGCAGCAGGGGTTGTGATCTGCCCGGAGGCGGCAGATCATTTTGTACCGCTTTCACGGGGGTCGGATGGTTCGATCACAACTCAGTTTACGATGACGACGCTGGAAGAGCTCGGACTGTTAAAAATGGACTTTCTGGGGCTTCGAACACTGACAGTAATCGACCACGCGGTCAAGATGATTGAGCATGACACCGGTGTGAAGCTCGACATGGAGCATCTGGATTATAACGATAAAAAAGTGCTGGATTCGCTCTGCACCGGCAGGACGGACGGCGTGTTCCAGCTGGAAAGCGGCGGGATGAAAAGCTTCATGAAGGAGCTAAAGCCCCAGAACCTGGAGGATATCATCGCGGGTATTTCCCTGTACCGTCCCGGACCGATGGACTTTATTCCAAAATATATTAAAGGAAAAAACAATCATGACGAAATCACCTATTCCTGTCCGGAGCTGGAACCGATCCTGTCTCCGACCTACGGCTGTATCGTGTATCAGGAGCAGGTTATGCAGATTGTGCGCGACCTCGGCGGCTACACGATGGGACGAAGCGACCTGGTTCGCCGTGCGATGAGCAAGAAAAAGCAGTCTGTCATGGAAAAAGAACGGGCGAATTTCGTTTACGGCAATCCCGAGGAGGGCGTGCCCGGCTGTGTGGCCCGGGGCATTCCGGAAAAGGTCGGTCTGGAAATTTACGCGGAAATGATGGATTTTGCAAAATACGCGTTCAACAAGTCCCACGCCGCATGCTACGCGGTTGTCGCTTACCAGACGGCTTACCTGAAATATTATTATCCGGTGGAATTTATGGCGTCCCTGATGACTTCTGTAATCGATAACCCCGGAAAAGTGGCGGAATACATTCTGGTCTGCCGCCAGATGGGAATCGCGATTCTGCCGCCGGATATCAACGAGGGAGAGCCGGGATTTTCGGTATCGGGAAAATCAATCCGGTACGGGCTGACTGCGATCAAGGGTGTAGGACATCCGGTTGCGGACGCGGTGATCGCAGAGCGGAAGCAGCGGGGCGTATTCAAAAACCTGCAGGATTTTCTTTCCAGAATGTCCGATACGGAAGTCAACAAGCGCAACGTGGAAAACTTCATTAAAGCGGGCGCATTCGACAGCCTTGAGGGAACGCGCAAGCAGTTTATGAGCGTATTTGCGCAGCTGATGGATCAGAATCAGCAGAACCGGAAAAATAATATGGCGGGACAGCTTTCCTTATTCGATCTGGTGGACGAGTCGGAAAAGAAAAACTATGAAATCCGCTTCCCGGATGTCGGGGAATATCCGAAGGAAATTCTTCTGACCTTTGAAAAAGAAGTGCTCGGTGTGTATGTCAGCGGGCATCCGCTGCAGGAATACGAGCAGCTCTGGCGCAGGAATATTTCTAATACAACGGCAGATTTTATGCTGGATGAGGAGACAAACAGCGTCCATATTCAGGACGGAGCAAAGGCGGTTATCGGCGGAATTATTGAGGAAAAGAAGATCAAATATACCAAAAACGATAAGGTGATGGCGTTTTTACAGGTGGAGGATCTGGTTGGAACGATTGAAGTTATCGTTTTCCCGAAAACCTATGAGCAGTACGGCAGCAAGCTGATGGAGGATGAAAAGGTTCTCCTGCGGGGGCGCGTTTCCGCAGAGGAGGACAAAGACGCGAAGCTGATCTGTGAATCCGTGCAGACGTTTGACGAAATCCCCAAAAAGCTCTGGATTAAATTTCCGACGATGGAAGCCTATCAGCAGCAGGAAAAAAAGCTGCTTTCGGCAATCGCAGCTTCTGACGGCAAGGATACCGTGGTGATTTATGTGGAAAATCCGCGCGCGATGAAGCAGCTTGGGGCGAATCAGACCGTTCATGGGGACGAGGCACTTTTAAAGCAGCTGGAAGAGCTGTTTGGAGAAGAAAACGTAAAGCTGATGTAAGTTTCACAAAACCATTGAAAAGAAAGCCCGTTTCGATTAAAATAAAAAATGGTTTTACGGATTTTGAAATCTTAAGATTGAAGTCCAGCCCGCAGCGGCAGACAGGAGGAACAATGGCAGCTAAGATAAAGACAATTGGAGTTCTTACAAGCGGCGGAGATGCGCCGGGTATGAATGCGGCAATCCGTGCGGTTGTTCGGAAAGCGATTTGCAACGGCGTCAAAGTAAAAGGCATTAAAAAAGGCTATCAGGGCCTGTTAAATGAAGAAATCATAGATATGGATGCCCGCAGTGTTTCGGATACCATCCAGAAGGGCGGTACGATTCTGGGAACCGCACGTTGTCTGGAATTTAAGACCGAAGCCGGACAGAAAAAGGGCGCGGAGATCTGCCGCAGACACGGCATCGACGGTCTGGTTGTTATCGGCGGCGATGGCTCTTACAGAGGTGCGCAGGCGATGTCCAGACTTGGAATCAATACGATTGGTTTGCCGGGCACGATCGATCTGGATATTGCATGTACCGAATATACGATCGGTTTCGACACGGCAGTCAATACCGCGATGCAGGCAATCGATAAAGTAAGGGATACTTCATCTTCACATGAACGCTGCAGTATTATCGAAGTAATGGGCAGAAATGCCGGTTATATCGCACTGTGGTGCGGCGTCGGCACCGGCGCGGAGGATATCCTTCTTCCTGAAAAGTACGACTATGACGAGCAGCAGCTGATTAACAATATTATCAACAACCGTAAAAAGGGCAAAACTCACCATCTGATCATCAATGCAGAAGGTATCGGTCATTCTACTTCCATGGCGAAGAGAATTGAAGCAGCAACGGGTGTGGAAACCAGAGCAACCATTCTGGGGTACATGCAGCGAGGCGGCAGCCCGACCTGTCTGGATCGTTATTATGCTTCTATCATGGGCGCTTATGCGGCAGACATCCTCTGCGCAGGCAGCTCGAACCGTGTTGTGGCTTACAAACACGGCGAATTTGTAGACTATGATATCGAGGAAGCGCTTGCGATGCAGAAAGAGATTCCCGAATATCATTATCAGGTCAGCAAAGCGCTGGCCACCTGACGATACAGGACGCAAAGGGGCGGCTGCACACGAAACGTGTGTGGCCGTTGTGCGTTTTCATAAAGATCAACGGAGGAACCTGCATGATTACTGCAGCATCCAACAGCCGGATCAAAAGGCTGGTACAATTGAATCAAAAGTCGAAGCTGCGCAGAACGGAGGACGTTTTTCTGGCAGAGGGTGTGAAGATGTTTCTGGAAGCACCGAGAGAGCAGCTGCAGGAGGTCTATGTTTCGGAATCCTTTCTGGAAAAGTGCAGCTGCAGGGAGCATCTGGAAGAGGTTGGCTACGAAGTTGTTTCCGACAGCGTTTTTTCTAAAATATCGGATACCTGCACGCCACAGGGCGTTTTATGCGTGCTGAAACAGTTTCACTATAATATAGAAGAAATGCTGCGGGACAAAGCACCGCTGTTTCTGCTTCTGGAAAATATACAGGATCCCGGCAACCTCGGTACGATGCTGCGAACCGGTGAAGGCGCAGGCGTTTCCGGGATTATCATGAGCCGGGATACAGTCGATTTGTACAACCCGAAGGTTATCCGTTCGACGATGGGCAGCATCTACCGCGTTCCGTTTTATTATGCGGAGGATTTTGCGGCGGCGGTTCATCAGGTACAGCAGGCGGGTGTCAGCGTATACGCGGCGCATCTGCGCGGGAAAAATTCCTATGCCTGTCAGGATTACACAAAGGGGACGGCATTTCTGATCGGTAACGAGGGCAACGGCCTGCGGGAAGAGACTGCAGAGCTTGCGGACTGTTATATCCGAATTCCGATGGAGGGCAAAGTGGAGTCGTTAAATGCAGCGGTGGCGTCTTCGATTCTGATGTATGAAGCGCATCGGCAGAGGGCGATTTGAAAGAAGGTCGAAGCTTGAAAAATAACATTTTTTAAGCTCGAGATTTGTGTCTGCGCGCACTTGACACAAACTCGACATGCGCAAAAAGCGTGCGCAGAAATGAGAGGAAAAAATGATAAGAGAAAAATATGAATCTCTGGCAGTGCATGATCTGAAGGAGATTGCAAAAGCAAGGGGGATAAAAGGACTTTCTACAATGAAAAAGGCGGAAGTCATTGATGCGATGCTGAGGTTGGATGCCCAGGAGAATGCAGAAATGAAAACAGAACCCAGCGCCCCTAAGAACCGTCCGGCAGAGCGAGAGGATGCTCCGAAGAGGGACGCGGCAGAGCGCAAGGATGCCCCGGAGAAGGGCGCAGTGGAAAAGCAGGATCCTCATGACGGTGGGACAGAACCGGAGAGCAGAGCAGGGGATCGGGAGGAAAGGCGGCAGCAGAGAACAGGAAAGCGCTTCATCAGCAATGGTTCTTATCATAATGGACGGACAGGAAGCCGCGACAACAATGGTGCGCGGGAAAATACTGCAGCTGCAGCGCCCCGTGCTGCAGCGCCTGTGGCAGAAGAGGCACAGAACCGTGTGAGCGCGCCTGCACCTCGTTATAATGAGCGCTACAACAGTCCGTATAATCGCGGAACGGCACCGATCCAGAGTCCAGAGGACGACAAGTTCCCGACAGAGTTGGACAGCGGCATTACGGTAAAGGGTATCCTGGAGGTCATGGCTGAGGGCTATGGCTTTATCCGCTCGGATAATTATATGCCGGGAGATAATGATATTTACGTGGCACCCAGCCAGATTCGTCGGTTCAATTTGCGGACAGGCGATATTTTAGAGGGAAATACCAGAGTGCGGACACAGAATGAAAAATTCTCCGCCCTGCTTTATGTCAAAACGATCAATGGCTATACCACAGAGGAAGCATCCAGACGAAGCAACTTTGAAGATATGACGCCGATCTTTCCGAACAGCAGACTGAAAATGGAACGCTTTGGCTGCCCGGTGGCGATGCGGGTCATGGATTTGTTAAGCCCCATCGGTAAAGGACAGAGAGGTATGATTGTGTCCCCGCCGAAGGCTGGTAAGACAACCCTATTAAAAGAAGTGGCCATGTCGGTAAAGAAAAATTATCCGGACCTGCATCTGATCATTCTCCTGATCGATGAACGTCCAGAGGAGGTAACGGACATGAAGGAGACGGTGGCAGGGCCGAATGTAGAAGTGATCTATTCCACGTTTGACGAATTACCGGAACATCATAAACGAGTCTCCGAAATGGTTATTGAGCGTGCAAAGCGTCTGGTCGAGCATAAACAAGACGTTATGATCCTGTTAGACAGTATTACCCGCCTGACCCGTGCCTACAACCTGGTGGTTCCGCCCAGCGGACGTACCCTGTCCGGTGGTATTGACCCGGCGGCATTGCATATGCCGAAGCGCTTTTTTGGTGCAGCCCGCAATATGCGCGAGGGCGGAAGCCTGACGATTCTGGCCACTGCACTGGTGGACACCGGATCCAGGATGGACGATGTCATTTACGAGGAATTTAAAGGAACCGGTAATATGGAGCTTGTGCTGGATCGAAAGCTGTCTGAACGCAGAATTTTCCCTGCCATCGACATCCCCAAAACCAGCACGAGAAGAGAAGATCTGCTGCTGAGTGCAGAAGAGATGGAAGCGATCAATGTGGTGCGCCGCGCGTTGAATGGTATGAAATCCGATGAAGCTGTGGATAAGGTGCTGGATCTGTTTGCAAAGACGAAAACCAATGTAGAGTTTGTGCAGACGGTGAGAAAGATGAGATACCTGTAAAAATACAGCGCATGCAATAAAATACGAAAGAAGGAGCGATCGGGAACTGCCGGCCGCTCCTTTTTGATTTCATAAGGAAATGCGTCCTATGAAATCAAAACGCTCTACGAGGATGGGCACCGGATGTTCTTCCTTTTCAAGGAAATCAAAAAAATACTTGCATTGGGCAAAAGTTTATGCTATATATAGTTGCATAAAATATACAACGAAAGGAAAACGAACGATGAAGCTGCAGGAAACCCTGGAACATCTGAATTTTTCAAGGCTGGAAGCACAGATTTATATGGCATTGATCGGTTCTGAGCCCATGTCTGCCTATCAGCTTGCTAAAAAAATCGCAATTGCGCGCCCTTCTATTTACAATGCGCTGGAGCACATGCTGGATAAGGGGATGGTGGAGCTGGTTCCGGATCAGACAGCACTGTATACCGCCCAGGAGCCGGAGGTGCTTTTGGGGCGGATGCAGGCGGAAATGACAGCGAACCTTTCTCTCGCCAGGCAACAGCTGGAAGAATACGAGACGGCGAAGCAGCCGGAGGTGCATTTCGTATTCCGGGGCTTTGAAACGGCGATGGCAAGGGCAGGGAAGCTTCTGGAGGATGCCCGGGAGGAGGTTTATCTGAATGCGGATTTTGATCTTTCCTGTTTTGCAGAGACCTTCCATCGGCTAAAGAAAAAAGGCGTGCGGATCGTTGCGTTTTCCTTTTATGATCTTGGACTGAACCGGGAGGATGTGGAGTTTTATACCCACGGAGGAATGCTGACAGCACATCAGCCCTCCCGTCTGATGCTTGTGACAGACAGGCAGATGACACTGACAGCGGACTGCGGTGCATTTGCCAACTGGAGCGGCACGGTCAGCAACAATGGGCTGATGGTGAAGATCTTGTCGGAGCATATTCAACACGACATCACTCTGTTGCAGTTGCAGGAAAAATATGGACTGGAAATTCATTGAAATGAGATCGGCTGCAGTGTAAAAGGATGCGGCCTGGAAAAAGGAGGTCTGAGCATGATTCATTTAGAAGCGGTTTATCATAGAGCGTCACAGCAGTTTTGTTATGCATTGGATGAGGAAATTTTGATGGTAGGTCTGCAGACCGGAGAAGAAGTGGAACAGGTTTGGATTCATTACGGCGACCCGTTTTCTACCGGTATTCTGGGCGGAAATGAGGCCTGGGAAGGCAGCCGGGAGGAGATCGTGACAAAAATGCGTCTGCCCAAGCACCTCTGGTGGGAAATTCCCGTGCAGCCTCCCTATAAACGGTGCCGGTATTTCTTCGAGCTGCAGGCAGGAGCAGAACGGGTTTTTTATTTTGAGGATGGCTTTCATTCGCCGGAGGATGTGAAAAACGGACAGCTGGGACAGTGCTTTACGTTTCCGTGGATGAATTCGGTGGATATCAACGTGACGCCAAAGTGGGTGCGGGAGACGGTCTGGTATCAGATTTTTCCGGAGCGCTTTTGCAACGGCAACAAAGAAAATGATCCGGACTGGGTAAAGCCCTGGGGATACCATACCGTAAGTAATCTCGATTTTTACGGCGGCGATCTGGATGGAATTCGTCAGAAGCTTCCTTATTTACAGGAGCTTGGTATTACCGGACTGTATCTGACGCCGGTGTTTGAATCTCCCTCAAGTCATAAATATGATACGACAGATTACCGGAAGATCGATCCGGGCTTCGGAGATGAAAAGACTATGAAGCTGCTCGTTAAGGAGGCCCATGACAGAGGCATCCGCGTGATGTTGGACGGTGTATTCAACCATTGCGGCAGTAACTTTTTACCGTGGCGGGATGTGATGGAAAAGGGGCCCAAGTCCCCCTATTATGACTGGTTTATGATCAATCGCTGGCCCTGTCGGGAGCAGGAGGGCAGCACCCGGGATGGACGCTATTATTCCTTTGCCTTTGCGGAGCGGATGCCAAAGCTCAATACGAGTGAAAAAAAGGTGCGGGACTACTTTTTGGATACGGTTCGTTATTGGATCGAGACCTTTGACATTGACGGACTTCGGTTAGATGTTGCAAACGAAATTTCCCATCTGTTTTGCCGTGAGCTGCGGCAGATGACAAAGCAGTTAAAACCGGATTTTTATCTGCTGGGGGAAATCTGGCATGACGCAATGCCGTGGCTTGGCGGGGACGAATTCGACGCCGTTATGAACTATCCCTTTGCGGCATCCATCCGGGAGTTTTGGTATCAGCCGGAAAAGACGAAATCGGATTTGGAAGAGGCGATTCATGAAAATCTGGTGCGTTATATGCGTCAGACGACAGAGGTTTTGTTTAACCTTCTGGATTCCCATGATACAGATCGGCTGATCCATCAGACAGGTGGAAATCAGGATCTCTTTTTCCAGCAGCTTGCAATGCTATTTACAATGCCTGGAAGTCCCTGTATCTATTATGGGACGGAAATCGCGATAGAGGGCGGCGCTGACCCGGATTGCAGACGCTGTATGCCCTGGGATCAGATCGAACAGGGAAACTATGCAGAGATTACGGAGCAGGTAAAGCAGCTGATAGCCCTTCGAAAAGAGCCTGCGGCCCGCAGCATGGAAATCACATTTGAAAATAATAACAGCTCTGACCGGGTGGTGGAATATGTCAAAACCGGGGCAGAGGGCAGCAGGCTCCGGGTTGTGTTGAACGCATCCGGAAAAGAGACCGATGTGGAGACAGAGGGCAGCGTGCTGTTTGCAAGAGGTTATGAGAATGGGGTGCTGCGGGCAGGCGGCGTATTGGTGGAACGGCTGTAAGTGCAGACGTTCCGGTCAGACAGTTGCCAAAGCGGACAAAAAATTCACCAAAACTTTATCGGCAGGTATATTGACAGAAGACTTTGCATATGATAACCTTACTGCTAAACAAAATTCCCTGTGAGGGAGTAGCGAGCGCAGCAAGTGCAGCTGCCGGAATGGAACAGAGCCGGCGGATCGCCTTTGCATCAGCGTAACAAGTCAACAACCCCGATCCCGTGCCGATCTGGCTTGTTTTAAATTGCGAGACTCAGATACTGTTTTCTTTTTGAAAAGCAGTATTTGGGTCTTTTGTGATTCAAGACAATAGAGCGATCACGAAGTGAGAGATCTATTGTACGAAAAACACCATCGGGAGGAAAAAGAATGAAGTATTATTGTGAAGACTCACAACAGGTACTGCAGGAGCTTAACAGCCAAAAAAGCGGCCTGACGGAAAAAGAAGCGGCAGAGCGGCTTTTGCAGAACGGGGCGAACGAGTTAAAGGCGGCGAAGGGAAAGTCCCTGCTGCGCCGGTTTGCAGAACAGGTGGCAGATCCGATGATTGTGATCCTGCTGGCGGCAGCGGCCATCAGCGGTGTGCTTGCAGTTCTGGAAAATGACAGCTTTGCGGATGTCATTATTATTCTGGCAGTGGTGCTGATCAATGCCGTGCTGGGTGTGTATCAGGAAAGCAAGGCGGAAAAGGCCATCGAAGCGCTGCAGGACATGGCAGCAGCCACCTCGAAGGTTGTGCGGGACGGGAAAATGTCCTCGATTTTGAGCAAAGACCTTGTGGTGGGGGATATCATCTGTCTGGAAGCAGGGGATGCGGTTCCGGCGGATGCAAGGATTCTGGAAAGCGCAAGCCTGAAAGCAGAGGAAGCTGCACTGACAGGAGAATCCGTGCCGGTCACGAAGCTGATCGATCAGATCTTTTTGGCAGACGGGGAACGGGATGTGCCCCTGGGCGACCGTAAAAATATGGTCTATATGGGAAGCACGATCGTATATGGACGTGCTGTGGCAGTCGTGACGGCCACCGGTATGGATACGGAAATGGGAAAAATTGCGGATGCTCTGTCTCAGGCACAGGAAGGACAGACACCGCTGCAGAGAAAACTGACACAGCTTTCGAAGGTGTTGACAAAGCTGGTGATCGGAATCTGCGTACTGGTTTTTGCAATTCAGATGATCCGGGCAGGCAGCCTGAATTTTGAGGTCGCACTGAACTCCTTTATGATCGCGGTTTCCCTTGCAGTGGCGGCGATCCCGGAAGGACTTGCGGCAGTTGTGACAGTGGTACTTTCCATCGGTGTAACGAACATGTCAAAACGAAACGCGATCATCCGCCGGCTGACAGCAGTGGAAACCCTTGGCTGTGCCCAGGTGATCTGTTCGGATAAGACCGGAACGCTGACCCAGAACCAGATGACAGTTGTAGATTCCTTCGGAGTAAAGGAGCAGGAGCTTTCGGCAGCAATGGCACTGTGCAGTGACGCAGAGCTGGATGCAGACGGCAGTGTGACAGGTGAACCGACGGAGGCTGCCCTGGTTGCCTGGGCGAGCAGGATCGGGCAGGATAAGAATCTTTTAAAACAGAGTATGCCCCGTGTGCTGGAGGCTCCCTTTGATTCCGGACGGAAAATGATGTCCACGATCCATAAACGCAAGGACGATTATATTCAGTTTACAAAAGGGGCGCCGGATGTGGTTCTCACTCGTTGTGGGTTTTATCTGGAGGATGGACAGCTTCTGCCCATGACAGAAGAATATCGGAAAAAGGTTCTGCAGGCAAATAAGTCCATGGCAGACCGGGCACTGCGTGTGCTGGCATGCGGACAGAGAGTCTGGACGAAAAAGCCGGAAAGTGAGGATGCGGATCTGCTGGAGCAGGAGCTTTGCTTTTTGGGACTGTGCGGCATGATCGATCCGGTGCGCCCGGAGGTAAAGGCAGCAATTGACGAATGTCGGGAAGCGGGGATCCGACCGGTTATGATCACGGGCGACCATGTGGATACGGCAGCAGCGATCGCAAGAGAGCTTGGTATTTTACAGGATGGCAGCCTGGCAGTGACGGGAGCAGAGCTGGAAAAAATGGACGATGCAGAATTTGCAGAGAAGTTTCAGAACATCAGCGTTTATGCCCGCGTACAGCCAGAGCACAAGACCCGTATCGTAAACGCCTGGAGAAATGCCGGCTATGTGACGGCAATGACCGGTGACGGCGTTAACGACGCGCCCTCCATCAAGGCTGCGGACATCGGCATCGGAATGGGTATCACAGGAACGGACGTTACCAAAAATGTGGCAGATATGGTGCTGGCGGACGATAATTTTGCAACGATTGTCGGCGCGGTGGAAGAGGGCCGCAGAATCTATGACAACATCCGGAAGGCAATCCAGTTTCTGTTAGGCTCCAATATGAGTGAAGTGCTGAGTATTTTCTTTGCGACACTCCTGGGCTTTACGATTCTGCAGCCGGTGCATCTTCTGTGGATCAATCTTGTAACGGACTGCTTCCCGGCGCTGGCGCTGGGTACGGAAAAGGCAGAGCCGGACATTATGAAGCGCAGACCCAGGGATGCGAAGGCCGGTATTTTTGCGGATGGAATGGGCTTTGATATTGCTTATCAGGGACTTTTGGTAACCGCACTTGTCATGGTTTCCTATTTTATCGGACATTTCATGGAAACCGGAGAGTGGACCATCACAAACAGCGCCCATGGCACTACGATGGCCTTTGTTACAATGTCAATGGCGGAAATTTTCCACAGCATGAATATGCGTTCCCAGAGAGGAAGTATTTTCCGTCTTGGCTCGAAAAACCGGCTTCTGTTTGGAGCAGCAGCGGTTTCCCTGCTTGCAACCACTGCAGTGTGTGAGATCCCGTTGCTTGCCGGAGCATTCGGTTTTACGAGTGTGGAGCCTTTAGAGTATCTTGTTGCACTTCTTTTGAGTGTGCTGGTAGTTCCCGTCGTGGAGCTTGTAAAGTGGATCCAGCGGCGCAGTACGAGATAACTGTAACGTAAACTTCAGAGTCAACAGATGCGAATCTACGCAACTGTTGACTCTGTGCTTTTTACGGGATATAATTGGAAAGAGCTGCAGCTGTGGAAATCAACAGACTGCAGGGTTATCAGGATGCGGCAGGCTTCAGACAGTGCTGCGGTATCCCAGGAGAAGCGAGAGGGACAGGCATATGAGCAAAAAGATTATTTTAACGGGGGATCGCCCCACAGGACGTCTTCATGTGGGCCATTATGTAGGCTCTTTGAAGGAGCGTGTAAGACTGCAGAATTCCGGTCAGTTTGACGAGATTTATATTATGATTGCGGATGCACAGGCGTTGACAGACAATGCAGAGCATCCGGAAAAGGTACGTCAGAACATTTTACAGGTGGCGCTGGATTATCTGGCATGCGGCCTTGATCCGGAAAAGGCAACGATTTTCATTCAGTCCATGGTTCCGGAGCTGACAGAGCTGACCTTTTACTATATGAATCTGGTAACGGTTTCCAGAGTACAGAGAAACCCTACCGTGAAAGCAGAGATCCAGATGCGTAATTTCGAAGCAAGCATTCCGGTTGGATTTTTCTGCTATCCCATCAGCCAGGCTGCGGACATTACTGCATTCCGTGCAACTGCTGTTCCGGTTGGCGAAGACCAGCTGCCTATGCTGGAACAGTGTAAGGAAATCGTACATAAGTTCAACAGCGTTTACGGGGACACCCTGACAGAGCCTGAGATCATCCTGCCCTCCAATAAGGCATGCTTAAGACTGCCCGGCATCGACGGCAAGGCGAAGATGAGCAAATCCCTTGGCAACTGTATCTATCTGTCCGACACAGAAGCAGATGTAAAGAAAAAGGTTATGAGCATGTTCACAGATCCGAACCATTTGCGTGTGGAGGATCCCGGCAACGTGGACGGCAACCCTGTATTTATTTATCTGGATGCGTTCTGCAGACCGGAGCATTTTGCAGAGTTTTTACCGGATTACCAGAATCTGGACGAATTGAAAGCACATTATCAGCGGGGCGGTCTGGGCGACGTCAAAGTGAAGAAGTTCTTAAACAACGTTATGCAGTCTGAGCTTGCGCCGATCCGTGAGAGAAGAAAATACTGGGAAGAGCATCTGACGGATGTTTACGACATTCTGAAAAAGGGCAGTGAGGTTGCAGAAGCAAAGGCTGCGGAAACCTTAAAGGATGTCAAGGCAGCAATGAAGATCAATTACTTCGAGGACAGCAGCCTGTTAAAGGGCGAATGAAAAATAGCTGCGTGTTTCACGGGAAAATAAAGGATTATCGGAAATAATCAGGGCGTGTGAAGGATGAGAAATCATTTTTTGCACGCCCTGATTTTATTCTGCGGCAACACTGCGACTGAGATGACAAATCCGCTTGCATCTATCGGTGCGATGGGATATCATTTTGGAAATGCAGTCAATAAGGAAGACCTCCGGATTGTGGGAGTGCGCAGCACGGAACAATCCGCAGGCATCAAGGTCGGGGGCTTTTGACCCCGACATCATATGAAGCAAAGGACAAATAGGAGACCGGGCTGTTGACGGACAGGCAGAAAACGGACGGTTTGGAGCCTATTTGACAGGACAGAATAAAAAATGACAGACAACAGCGAAAAAATCCGTTTTTGGATCAATGGAGAAGCTCTTTTCACAGAGCTGGGAACAACAGTCAGCAGTTTGCTGAAAAAATCACATGGTGTGGAGATGCCCTGCGGCGGACGGCATGCCTGCGGGAAATGTATGGTGTATGCGGAAGGAAGTTTTGCAGCGCCGTCCGAGACGGAACAAAAACTTCTTGGAGCCGAGCGTCTTGCGCAGGGAATCCGGCTTGCCTGCTTTCTGGAAGCAGTGCCGGACGGGAAAATTGATGCGTTGCGGCAGGAAGCAGACGGGGATGAGACGATTTGTGTAAGCACGCCGTCTGCGCCGCCAGTTGCCAACGCCGCCGGCATGTCGCCCGCACAGCCGTCAGAGCGCGCCAGTGCTGCGCCGTCTGCAGAAGCTGCGCCCGGAGCGCGGCTCTACCGTCACCTCGGCGCGGCAGTGGATATCGGTACAACGACAATTGCAGCCGTCCTCTATCGGGAAGGCAGGGCTGTCGGAACGATGGGTGCATGGAATCCCCAGTCCGTGTTCGGAGCGGATGTCATCAGCCGGATGGAAGCTTCTCTGGAGGGAAAAGCAGATAAACTTGCGGCAATCGTCCGGGAGGCAGTGTCGTGCCTGCTTACGGAGCTGGCAGAACACGCAGGAGAAAGTGCAGAGGCCATTGAGACAGTTATCATTACCGGAAATACGTCGATGCTGTATTTCCTGACGCAGAAGGATCCCAGATGCCTGTCAAGGGCGCCGTTTGAAGCGGACGAGCTGTTTGGCTGGTGGACGATAGGAGAAGCACTGGATTTGAGCTGCCGGAAAGCAGACGTATATCTTCCGCGCTGCATGTCTGCGTTTGTCGGTGCGGATATTACGACAGCGATTCTTGGATCGGGTCTTACAGAAACGGACCGCATACCCGGAGCGGACGGCAGCCGCAAAGAAGCTGAGGCAGCAATTGGCACGAATGTCAGCTGCGGAGAAATGGATGGCGTCTCAGCCGCGCGCGGCGGCAGATCCCGGCTGATGGTGGATGTGGGGACGAACGGCGAGATTGTCCTGTTTCATAAGGAACGCCTGATCTGCTGCGCGACAGCGGCGGGACCGGCTTTTGAGGGCGCCGGGCTTTCCTGCGGCATGCGAGGTGTGGCAGGTGCCATTGACCATGTGAACTGGGAAAACGGCAGCTGGAAGGTACATGTGATTGGCGACAGGGAGGCTTCTACAGCAGAAGGCATCTGCGGCAGCGGCGTGATCGACGGTGTGGCAGGATTGCTGGAAAGCGGATTGCTGGAGGATACCGGTTATCTGGAAGAGGATGTATGCTTTGCTGGAAACGTCGGTCTGACTGCAGAGGATATTCGTGAGGTTCAGCTTGCCAAGGGAGCGATCCGGGCAGGAATGGAAACACTTTTGGCGGAGGAAAAAATAGATGCTGCCGGGCTGGAAGGCCTGTATGTGGCAGGTGGCTTTGGCTCCTATATGTCGGCCAAAAGCGCGGAAAGAATCGGACTTTTTCCAAAAATTGACCTGTCCCGTATTAAAATCTGCGGAAACGCGGCACTGGCGGGTGCGGTAAGGATTCTGCATGACCGCGGGATGGAAAAAGAAGCAACAGCACTGGCAGAGCGGGCAAAGACCATCAATCTTGGATCGAGTGCGAAATTTCAGGAATTTTATATGGAATATATGATGTTTGATGAATAGAAAGGAAGAAAGCGTTCGGTCTTGGATTCGGAGCGATGTGCTCGATTCCCTATCTGTTTATCGGGGGAATCCATACTGCAGTTGCATG
>ERZ772805.1488-NODE-1488-length-18724-cov-29.166265_pt1 | contig 18724 bp, 32 predicted proteins | sample MGYA00511344_ERZ772805 | MGnify/ENA primary metagenome ERZ772805 (study PRJEB29015, sample SAMEA2737730) | human gut metagenome | biome: human gut; feature: human-associated habitat; material: faeces | place: China | collected 2012 ...
AGCTACTTTATATCCATCACAGGCAATTTCTGCGATCTCCTTGGCATACTTCTCTCTATTCAGCATCTTTCTTCTCCTTCCCATACCGCAACTGATACGGTACTTCCTTAAAATCTCTCAATGCATCCGGGTTTGGATGCTTCGGTATTCTCGTCTGACGGTTTTCCATCTCTGCTATGATTCTGCGTCTCTCTTTGCTTTCTCTGTGCAATTTATACCTCCGTCATTTTCCAAGATTGTTTACAAGCTGTTCTGACCTCGTATAAGCCTTATCCAACAGTTCTAAATATTCACTAAAGGAAATCTGTGCTTTTTCAGATAACTCCCTCGGATAACGCTCTAACAAAGCCTTGACGCACTGTTTCATGTCTCCAAAATATCCGATTGTTCGAACGCTTTCTTTTTCATTGCCGTCCTTATCTTGTCCGGCATATCTCTGTCTCAGTGTGTGATTCAGAGAATCGATCTCCACAAAGTATCCATCTTGCAGTTCCACAGTTAACTTATCCATCAACCATACCTCCTATATTTCATATGTTCTCCCAATAAACCGCTTGTCAATGTACTTACATTCCCATTCCAATACGCTTGCTATCCCCGTCATAGTTTCATATCCGGTAGCGAGGCAGTTAATTAAATATCTGATTCTCTCATACACCTGTCTGATCTGATTGGAAGAGAACTTAAACTTTGTTTTCAAACAGACACCCAACATTGCAAAGTAATTAAATACCTGTGCCAGTAAAAACTTATTTGCCTGTATCATGCAGCTTGGTGCGATCTTTCGCTCTACCAGATAAAAACTTTCACGGTACGGTATCTTATTGGTTTCTTCCCTCACATCAATACCGCATTTTGTTTTCATGAAATACCCAAGCTCTTCTGCTGACATTCCATCCTTTTCGGCATCTCCTAAATACGTTTCAATCGTCTGCTCTACTCTGATAATTCTTTTCTGACTAAATCCGAACTTATCATGAAGTGCCTGGTACGCCATCATGCGAATGTTATAATAAGATTCTGTAATCAAATAATCCGCATTGCTTTGTGCCTTGGCGTGTCTCTGTATTCCGATCAGTTCACTCTTGGAATATCCAAGTGACTGCATCCGCTTTTTCTTTCTCACTAATGCATTACTCATTTGCTTTTCCATCTCCTCTCAACATCTTCAAAATGACTAAATACAAGGCTCTGAACATATTTTGATATATTTGTATGTTCGTACTTTTCAATCAGTAATTCGCCCATATGCATCATCTCATCAAACCAATCATCTCCGTTATCAGCTTCATAAAACTGCTGCCGGAATTTATAATAGTCATTAAAAAACTGCCATTCTTCGGAACCTTTTTCAAATTTCTTACTTGCCATAATCATTCACCTTTTAATCAAATGGTGTGCTGCCACATACTTCTCGGAAACCGTCTTTCTGTCGCATCCGTGCTTGAATCTGTTCAATGGTTTCGGTTCGCTCGATAAATTCCATACGATCACCTTCAAACTGAACAACTTCTCTAAACGGTGTACCCTGTCGATTCTTTTCAACTTTCAAGCCTTTAAATTTTCTGTCTTCATCCAAATTCCACATAAGAATAATATTGGAAGCATCCTGCTCAATATCTCCGGATTCTCTTAATTCGGACATTGTAGGCTCTTTCGTTGCATTCATTTCCGATACTCGGTTAAGCTGTGACAATAGGATGATCGGAACGTGAAGCTCTCTCGCAAGTGCTTTGAATTGCTTCGAAACTTCCCCGACTTCGGATGCACGGTTATTGAACTTCCGGTTACACCGTACCAATTGCAGATAGTCAACTACGATCACGTCATATCTTTGATGCCTGCATTGCGTTCTTATTTCCTCAATAACATTTGTCTGATCGTCAATTGTGATCGGATATTTTTCAAGCTCATCATTTGCCTTGTCAAATGCTTCTTTCTCTCCACCAAGAAAAGCCTTTGCCCTGCGAACTCTTGTCAGACCAATCTTTGACATTCTTGAAACAAACCTTTCATAAATCTGACTGTTGTTCATCTCCATGTTGTAGTAACAAGTGTTATAGCCTTTTCTTGCCATATTCTCGATTATTTGTGCCACAATAGCAGACTTACCAACTCCCGGTCTCGCGGCAACAACTGTAATGTCTCCGCCTTCAAGACCGCCAAGGCAATCGTCAAGATGGTAAAATCCTGTCTTTACCCTGTCCTCTCCAACATCATCATTGAAGTATTTATCTTTGTTCTCTGATACGATTTGCTTCATCAACTTAGATTTCTTCAACTGATTAACTTGGATTTCTTCAAGCCTTGTAAGAACTTCCGCGATCGAATTATCAATATCACATGGTCTAAGGCTCACTCTCTGGAAAAGGCTTTTTGTTTCCCTTGCCCGCCAATCCTTAATGACTGCATCCGCATAGCTTTTTATTGCCGTTGAGACCGGGGTAACAGATATGCATTCTTTCAATTCGCTTGCAATTATTTCCGGCTCCCATTTGTGGTTTTCAAGTGTCTGAGACAGTGAAACGACATTAATGTTTTCTCCACGATCATACATGGCAAGCATTTCAGCAAAAGCATCTTGACAAAATTCAGAGCTGAACATTTCCGGCTTCAATTTGTTGTAAATCTTGTACATGGAATCATTGTCAATCAATACACATCCGATCACTCCAATTTCTGCTTCTGTCAACTGTCCTCACCTTGCTTTCGTTTCTCTACTTGGCGAATCCAGTAATCGCAATCCTCTTTCAGCCAGTCTCCGTATTTTGGTATGTAGCGATAATTCGTATCATCCGGATTCTTCTCTATATAGTCAGTAACATATGCCACTGTAGCCTCATATATCAGCTTTGCAACGGCTTTTCTGTTCGGTTCGATAACTTCTAAAAGCTTGTCCATCCATGCTACCTTGGCAGACGTTAACGACGTTTTCTTTGGATATGCATTGATCGTGTATTCCCATCCCCATTCCGCGTCAAAGTCCAAATCAGATGCAGGCACGCTTTCTTTTGTATTTTCTTTCTCTTTATCTATATCTGTATCTATATCTTTCTCTATATCTATCTCTACATTGCAATTTTGTTGCAAAATGTTGCACTCCGTTGCTCCACTGTTGCATTGCAACGCTTTTTGTGCATTTTCCCGAGATTTACGACTTCTACGAGTGCTTGCCGTCTCACTTCCTAAGTTATCTTGCACAAAAGGCATAAGATACTCGATATTGTCGGCTGTCTGAATCAATCCGCAGGAAAGAAGATACTGAATCGTAACTTGAACATTGATTTCGTCCTCGTCAATATCAAGGGCGATCTCTTTGTAAAATTCATCTTCCAATCCGGAATATTCCAGATAGCCACCTTTTTTCAACGACAACAACTGCATCTTAAGATAGATGATCGTATATGTATCGCCACCAGCCATCTTTCGGAGTTTTTTGATTCGTTTGCTATCAAAGAAATCATCCATCAGTTTAAGCCAGTAATACCGCTTATTCTCCGCCATTTTCACTACCTCCAAGCAATTCAATAACCTTAGCCCCAGCATCTTCCGGGCGACAAAATACGAACTCAACGCCATACTTAAGTTGCATTGTCAACATAGCTTTTGCCAATACCTTGCCAGATGTCGGCTTTGTTTTCGGTAGCGATACATTCAGCAATTTTCCAAGCGTGTGCATATATGCAATATTGTTATACCGGTCCACTCGAGGATTATGCCATGTAAATACATCATTGACGGAATACACCTTGTCTGTATTTTCAATAAGCACGTATAGCTTAATTCCGTTGTTCTGCGCCAAAATACACTCGTCACGGAATCTCATATGTGCTCTTCCACAGATGTTCCCTACAATTTCCTGCATGTCCTTTTTCGTGTCAACGGAAACATCATATGTGCCAAGAAAATCCATCTTTTTAAGTTCCATTTTTCTAGCTGATTTTCTATGGATAACATCCGCTACCTTGTCTGTGGCAATTATGTAATCTCCAACCGGCAATGGTGCACGCAAGACTTCCATATCGTGGCTTTTGAAATATCTATTCTTAAGGATATGTAAGCCCTCTTTCTGTCCTTTATCCTCAATTATTAACACGCATTCTCCTTTCTGGCGGTCACATAAGCAACCGCCAAAGGTATCTCATGGCTTTCAATTTAGTTTTTGTGATATATTAAATTCCTTGCCAAAACATCAGATACCGCATAAATTGGTTTCTTTTAGGCAAATGCCAAGGTGTTACAACCTATTTCAGTTTTTCAAGATGCGCAATGTTTTCCTGTGCACGGTCGAGATTTCTTTTTGCAAAATCCGCACGTCTCTTTTCTCTTGAAATGAACGCTTCAATTGCCGCATTCCTGCTTTCTTCCAAGAATACGATTGTATTAGAATGTTCGATAAGATTGCCAATGCTCTCTTTATTAATTCTCATACCCTTATATATACAACCGGTTCCACGTTCTAAGGCGGTATATGTCTTAGAGCATTCCTTTGCTTCAAATACTTTTTCTTCCAGCTTTTCACTGCAGAAAAAATAACTGTATAATTTCATGTTTTTCCTTTCTACGAGATCACAGTAAACTGTTTCAGATGGTTAATAGTTGCTATATATAAAATTGACCGGTCAAAATTATTGCTTGTCAGAACGGACAAAGGTTCATATCAACTTCCAACCCTTTTTCCGCAATATAAACATTTGCTCCGTATTTAATTGTTTCTTCTGTCTTTTGTTTGAAAAGTGCGGGATTTCCGCTTTTATCTGATAAGTGAATTAGAACGACATTTCTCAATGCCGGGTTATCGTTAGTAGAAATAAATTTAAGTGTCGTATCAAGGCTCATGTGACCTCGTAGGCGGTGTTCGTAGTTCGGCTCGTCCCGGTCTACAAGTTCCATGTCATAGTTAGCTTCAACCATGACATGCTCAATGTTCAGCTTTGAAAAATTGTACTTGCAGTATTCCAAGTCAGTTAAGAACAACAACTGCCCCATTTCCTCATGCTTGATTAAATAACCGTAGCACTCAATTTCTGTGTCATGCGGTACATTGAACGGTGTTACCGTAAAACTGCCGATTTGCCGTACTGTACGTGGTGGAATGGCTATTGTACATTCTCCGGTAATGATTTCCAATGCTGATTGCGTTTCAAAGGCTGTATACACCGGGATACCAGATTGCATGAAATCTTTTATGTACCGTGCATGGTCTCCTAACCATGCTCATGTGAGACGATGCATCCAACCATATCAGAAACTCGCCAATTAATCATTTTCTTGAAATCCGTAAATTTCACACCTGCTTCAATGGCAAGAATCTCACCACTGCTGCTAATTAAAGCGTAACTGTTGCCTGCTGATGATGAACCACAACATCTTAAGAGCATTAAACCACCTCACTTTCAATACTTAACTGCCCCGAAACAATCTTTGAATATTCTTTTGCCAAATCTTCAAGTGTTATCTTCTGGACTGTAATATTCATTACATTGTCTTTCCCATATTCTTAATAATTCGGGAAACATATGACTGTGACAATTTCATCTCTTTAGAGATTTCGCATTGCGTCTTGTTTTCTACAAAAAACATTATGAAAATACGCTTTTCTCTCAAATTCAGCGTTCCAAAAATCTGTTGAACAAGCATAGAATTTATCACATCTTTCTCGTGATCCCTACCGTCCGCCATCAGTTCGGCATATGGAACACTTTCGCCATTTCCTATGTCTACGTTATCATCCAAAGAGAACGCTGCTCTTACCGACTTTTTACTCTTTCGGAATGACATAAGCAGTTCGTTTCTTACAATCGGAAAGGCATAGGTTGAAAATTTATAGCCTTTAGAAAAATCAAATGTATTAATTGCCTTTAACAAGCCAATGATTCCGGTCTGAAACATATCTTCATCATCCACTGGAATACTTAAATTTTGCATGACAGAGAAAACAATCCCATAGTTGGCAAGAATCATTTGCTCCTTTGCATACTCCGAATGATATGTATTCCATAATTGCAATGCTCCCTGCTTACTCAATTCAGGCTTTGGAAGATTCATGCGTCCACCTCTAATCCTTCATGAAATCCGGCACATTCTCGTCATTTTCTGCCGGTTCAACAACTTCTGCTTCGACTGCTGCACTCTCAACTTCCTTTGCTTCTGCATCTGCAACAATGAAGTCCTCTGAATTGGCATTTTCGGCAATTTCTTCCTGCGTCTGCACATAAGTTTCGTCGAGCTGATTGAATGACTGTTTTGCCATGCTGTTAAAATCTTTACGATATTTCTTTACTGCATTGTTACGCATCTTACGGACTATCATTGATTCTGGTGTGTCAAGCCATGCTGCACTGATATAAGGCTTTGCAATCTCACATTCCAACATTTCATCAACTGTTGAGCATTTTCTTAATGCGTCGAAAATTTCTTCTTTCTTTGCGTCAATCTGTTTCTTTTCTTCCGGTGTTGCATCATAACGAGTTCTGTCTTTTCCTTTTGAATTTTTCCCTTTAAGAATGCCGAAAGTCTCATTCATAAGATTATTTCGTACATGAGCAAACAGATTTACTTTTACTCCGTCTCTTTCTGCAATCAAATACTGATATGTTCCGTCATTCAGCTTGATAGGATAGACAACACGAACCACCTTCTGCGACTGTCCCTTTTCTTCCCATTCTGGCGGTGTCATTTCAATTCCTTTGTGCTTTGGATATTCGAACACATCGCCATCTTTTACCAACCAACAAGGATATACTGTCTCAACATTTTCTCCATAGTTACGGAGCATAGCGTCGTTTCCATCTCCCTCAATTCCCATCTCAACGACCTGCAAATAATCACTACCAACTTTCTTTGTTCTAAGCTGGAAGTAACACTCTCTTGGAACTGCATTTGCATTAAGTTTCAGACTTGCCGCCTGTCCTACAATTTCACGAAGATTTGATGTATCAAGACCATTCAAATCTTTTACTTTGTCGCTATCCTTAACAAGTTGATAAATACTTGTCATAGCAGCCATAGCGCACTGTTTTGAGTATTCATCAAATGTAACTCCACACAATTCAAAATCCTTTGTTACAAGGTTTGTAATTGAGTTAGTCCATTGACTTACCGCCGTATTTACTTTCTGAACTTCCAAATTATTTGCTTCTGCCATAATTACTTTTCCTCGCTTTCCTAAATCTCATTAAATGCCTGTACTGCGAACAACTCATTTGCAGTTCTTCTATAAACGTCCCCATCTACTTTCACGATGTAATCTGTCCCTTCTTTCACAAGTTCAACCTTGCAAATTTCTCTTCCTGTACGAACTGTCTTTCTCTGTAAGATCATTTATTTTTCCTCGCTTTCCTCATATTTCCTCACAATCGCCACCTTATCAGCACCATAGGTTTCCACCCATGCCATATCTGCCGATTCGTCAGTAACTGTCAGCTTTGCCCCTTTTGCATTTACGACTGTATCTCCGGCTTTTACAGAATCCTCGGTCTTAAAGGTGTAACTGCGACCTGGTATTGTATATTTTGCTTTGATATAGTTCATTCTGGCACCTCACTTTCTTTACTATCAATTTCCATATCCAATGTGACCGCAACGTCTCTGATGAACTCGTTCGGAATATAAATTCCTGCCTGCACGCATACCGCATATTGTACCTTTGCAATACTCGCAATATCAGAGCCTTGCTTTTCCATTGTCTTTGTGAGAACTTTCAGCAAGTTAGCTACGCCGCCATGTGATTGCGGTGTTTTTCTTGCCGATAATCCTCGGATTTCTTGAATATCTGTTTTCATATTCTCCATGAATTTGTTTCTCCTATCATCAAACCAACTATCAAAAGCGTTCCATAATTCCAAGAAGCAATCCGTTTCTCGTACTGCATTTTCTATAGTTTTGTATGTCTCGGAAATAAATAGCTTTATTATCTGCTCCGCATGGTCTTGAAAATACCTTTCACATTTTCCTTTCAGAAAATATTTGTAACCAAAACCACGCTTGCCAAGCCAGCAATATGTGTACCACGTATCTCCTTGAAAATATGTGTCGTACTTCCTATCCCATGAGGTAAAGCGCGGTTCCTCGCCTTTGTGATAAACCAATCGCATAATGCATTTTTCTCGAAATACTTTTTCGCACATATCTTTAAACGCATCAATGCACGCTCCCTCGGTGCCGATAATAATTACCTTCTTGCTATTCATATACATATCAATGATTTCGATAGCCTTTTCGTTTATTGGATAGTCCATATCACACTGCTTCAACTTTCAACTGCTTGTCCTCTGATACTGTAAGAAGAATTAACTGCGTATCAACAGCCGGTACATATTCGTCATTGATACTTTCTGCACCATCAAGGAAGATTGGGACATGCATATCAAAGAACTTCTGAAAACTGTTGCAAATATCAATCTTTGCTTCAATTTCCCTGCCAGTGTTTGTTGTGTCTCCGAATACCTTATAAATGCCGGTTTCTTCATCAAGTACCGTAGGAATACAAACTTCCTTATATTCTCCGTTCTTCTGGAAATCGAACAACTTCCAACGTACAATACCGAAATGCTGATTGATTTCCTCAACAAGCAACTCATTCTTTCGCTTTGAAACCTCTTTGAGCTGATAAAGAATCTTCTCGGCATCTGCCTTTGCTTGTCCATACTCACGCTGTTTCTGTTGCATATCCGCAATCTGTTCATCAATGCGAACATTGTTTTCAGCCTGCGCGATGATCTTATTCACATTGTCAAGTTGTGCCTGCAAATCGGCTTTTTCTTCCTCAAACTGGAACATTAGCTCGTCATGGTCAAGAGAATCAGTTTTTGCAAGTTCCACAAGAACCTTGTCATGTTCGGCTTTCAGCTTCACATACTCGGCATTCTGCGAATAATCAGCTTCTTCCGGCAACTGTGACAACTGTTTGGAAAGTTCTTCTTTCTTCGCAAGTGTTTCCTGTTCCTGTTTCTCCAAGGATTCAATAGACTGCTGCAACTCTGCATTCTTTTTGGTCAAATCCTCGATGATGCGTTTCTGTTCAAAACCTTTGGATTTGATATTTTCCATATTTGAATTTGTCTGTTCAATAAAATTCCTTTTCGCATCAGCAAGTTTTCTAAATAAATCTTCCTTTGCTTTTTCCCTTCTTGCTTCAAAATCTGCCTTAATCAGCTCGATTTTATCATCCGGCAGTTTCTGTCCGCACAAAGAGCAAACAGTCGTAGAATCGTCAAATACCCACTTAGATTCATCGAACTGATATGGTGTTTCATCAAATGCCTTGGCTTTCTCGGCATTGTATTTTACGCCTAAGTCCTTACGTTCAGCATCGGCATCAGAAATAGCCTTTTCGTTATCGGCAATCTGTTTCTCTTTCAAAGAAATAGTCGCCTTGAAATGGTCTAACTCATTGATGCAACCGCACATGGCAGCATCAATATCAGTTCTCTGGTTGAACAACTCTCTGTTCATAGTCTGCATGATGCCGGACATATCGAACTGCAACTGCATTTCTCTGCTTCTCAAATCTCCAATGGTACTTCCGGTATTTGCAATCTTACCGTCTATCTCCGCAATCTTTCTTGCCAGATCAGCCTTTGCCAACTCCTGCTCCGCCACATCAATATCAACCTTTGCTTTCTCCAGACCGATAATCTGATTAGGAATCGCATCTAACTGTTCAACTGCTTTCTTCTTGGAAGCATTGTTCATGGCTTCAATCTCTTCAAATTTGTAGGATTCAAGCAATTTGGCAACATCCGCAGTTTCTTTATTCATTTGCGCAATCTCTAAATCTTTTTTTTCGCTTGCCATAGCGAATAATGATTTTCTCATTTCGTCCTGCTTTTTCTTCAACGACAAGTCTTTTGTAAATACATTCGGGTGTGAACAAATGAGAAATTTGCCAAAATCAAACCCTAATTCTTCCAGATATGCCTTAAAATCACGTTCTGTCTTAGGCACAGAATTAATCTCATATGTATTTGTGATCGTAACTTTTGAAACTCCATTTGCATCCGGCTTTCCGACTTTGCGTTTCTGCATCTTGGAAAGAGTAATCTCTTTTCCGTCCACATCAACATCTGCAGTAACGGTTGGAATGCAATCTTCTATATTGTCCGGTCTAATGTTTGGGTTACTTACAAGTTCATAGTTCTTATCAGACATCAGCCAGTACCACGCCGCCCCGATTGTGGTCTTTCCTCTCCGGTTCATGCCGGAAACCCTTGTTGTCTTTCCGAATTCGTATGTCTTATCCTTTACACCTTTGAAATTTTCAAGATGTAACGACTTTAAAATCATTCTCATTCTGCTTCACGCTCCTTTTTCTCTCTATATTTCTGAAATGCCGCATCAAGAAGTGTTCTATCTTCAACATATCCAAGTGCAGTTTCAATTAACTCTGAATTGATTGATGTTGACTTTGAACCAAGCAGCTCAACATCTTTTCTGTGCTCATTTGCTATCAGTCTGCAGGCTGTATGTAACTTTTCCCTGCTTGCGATCAAATCTGCATATTCCTCTGCCGGAATTGTAATCATATTCTCTGCCATATTATTTTCCCTCCAATACATCTATTTTGCTTACAGAAACCTCGTAGGCTGTCCGATGTTCCTCTGTTCCATCTTCATATTTCTTGATGTACTCACGACTCTGAATACGTCCAATAAATTGCACATGAGTCCCAACTGGAAACGTAGATGCAAATCTCGCATTCCTACCCCAGCAGATACATGGGATATAATCTGATTTTCCGTAGGAGCGGTTGACTGCGATCAAAACATCTGCAACCTCACGTCCAAGCGGTGTTTTCCGGTAAACAACATCTTTGCAGATGAACCCATCAAGCATGATTTTATTTTCGTCCTCATACTCATCAGTGATTATTTCAATATCACGAACAAAAACAGACAATATTAAACGATTTTTGCTCTTTTCGTGCAGATTAAAAGAACGTAATTGACCGGAAACGTTTATCACAGTTCCAATGCATTCCTTACTCACGTCAAATAATCTTTCTGAAATTGTCAGTGGAATCACATCTGCAATATCGCTTTTTCTGTTCACATCAAGAAACAGGTTGTAAAACTGTTCTCCATATACCTCATGGCTATATTCCGGTTCTGAAACAATTTTCCCGGTAAGTAAAACATTATTGTTTTTCATTTTTTCATCCATATTTGATTTTCCTCTTTTCTCGTGCTAAAATAGGCGCAAATAGCTTATGCTATTGCTTTGATTGGGAATCATTCAGCTTTGGTCGGTTCGGATGATTCCTTTTCTTTTTCATAACTTCTTTATAATAAGGAAATTTCTCTTTATCTTCGTTGCTGTCGCAGATATAAATAATTCCATCGTCTGTTTCTTCATCTTTAAAAACATGATCCTCGACTATTTCTTCTGCTTCTGTCCATCCTCCTTCAATTTTTGTTCCAAGATAAATCAGCAACAAGCCGATTAATGCTGGAACTGCAGTTATTGGATTATCTACAACATCCACACTGATCCCAAGAAAAAAGAGTAGTGCACCAACTGATTCAATTAACTTTGCAAACTTCTTCATAGGCACCTCACTCCTGCCACTTATAGGAACCGTTGACAATCTCCTCACCATACAAGGAAACAAAATCTGTTATTAATGCGATAAACTCTGAATTTGTCGGTTTTCCTTTTTCCACTGAAACCGTGTAACCAAAAATTTTGTTGATTGCATTTGTATTGCCATTTGTCCAAGTAACTTCAATTGCGTGCCGGATTGATCTTTCTACTCTCCATACTGTATCGCTGTTTTCTTCTGCAATTTCAGTGTAAAGTCCTTTAACAATGTGGATAAGTTTACTTCTGTTTTCAAGACATTTCTCAACCGCACTGATTATGTAACCGTAACCCTTAAGGCTATGTTTTACGCCGATCTGATCTAATGTCTTTCTTAAAGCAATGTTCATTTGTCTATCCATGAATACCTCCTGTTAATCCTTTCCAACTCCGTATCTGATTGCCATTTCCTTCACAATGGCTGTATATCCCTCGATCAACTTCTTATCCTCTGCAATAATATCCACATAGGATAATTTGTCTCTGGTTGATTTACAGATACCCTCGTCAGCCATTCTCCTGCGCTTGTTAGTCAGCCGCTGCTTCAGATTTACACCCATTCGCTTTGACAACAGTTCGTAGCTTTCGGCTCTTACTTGGCTGTATGCCTGTCCGCCACCAAGTTCAATGCTGATTTTTCTTAAAATATTTCCGGTATCATCACGCCATGATGTTGTATCGAGTGCAACCACTTCTCGGATGCTCTCAACTCTTTGTTCCACATGGTTTAACTGCTCTGCCTGCCGTTTCTGTTCTAACTGCTGTTCTGCTACAGAATTGAAAATCTTCTGGAACATCTGCAATTCCGGTGATAACTGATTGAGGTCGATTACCTTTTGTTTCACACGTTCTTCCAAGGTCGTGAAATAATCTCGTGCCTCTTCTGCTTTCGCTCCGTTTCCTTTCATGGAAAGTTTCTTTGCAAAATGGGCTGTGAGTTTGTAATCTGTTGTAGCTTGCCCACCCCATTCTTCATTAATGACGAATGCCCAATAATCAACGTTTTCCTCGGCAAATTCGTTTTCGGTGATATTGCTTTTGCACCATCTGGAATAGTTGCGGCTGTCCATTTCCAAGAACTTATACAACTTCTTTGCTGTAGTCATTCCGTTTTCATCAACACAAAGCGCAATCTCAATGGGTGTCTGCATTTTGGTTGTTTCTAAGTCGTTCATTCTTCTCCTTTCCGGATTTTTGCAATAAAAAATCCAACTACCGCTTGATAGTTGGAAAATACTGGTTGTCTCTATTTTGCTTTGTTGATACAATTAATGTACGGCGGCGGCCATCATGAAAGGAACTGTTATCATGAAAATCGTTAGTATACTTATCTCATTATTGGCATGGCGTGTTACCGGTTACGACTTCTTCATAATTCTAACCATAACATCCATGACAATCGACCTATACAAAGGAATTAAAAAAGTACAAAAGAGATTAAATAAAATACTAAAGATGATGCGGAAAATAAAGCAATAATGTAACTCATTTCCTGCCGCCGTCGCATATTAATTGTATCAACTGATTTCCTGTGTTACAAACACATTTAATCTGCAAGTTTCGACATCTTTCTCAACTATCTCAATATTCAGTTTCTTTTTACTCCAAGAAATACTCAATCGTAACTCCGAAGTAATCTGCGATCTTTTTCAACTTATCAGCCTTTGGCTTGCTTTTTCCAGACTTCCAATCTGAAAACACTGTCGGCGCAAGTCCAATGTCTTTTGCAACTCTATATGTAGAAATTCCTCTTGCCTTTACGAGTTGCTCAAACTTCTGGTACATTTAATCCCTCCTTTCTTGGTTTTAGTTAGGATATTCTGTATAATTGCGTTGTAACTATTTTTGTGAATGTGAGGTGATTTCATGAATGAATACCGTACCATTACTGGCTATTGCCAAACACAAAAGAGAAATTACTCCGTTGTACTTACTTGCATAGACACCGGAGAAGGAAGTTACTTAAAAGGAACAGTTCAATGTGACTACGTTAAACACGGTGGCACATGTAAACAATGTTCCGTGCGGAATGATTTTCCAGATGAGTTCCGCTAATTTTGAGATGAGCCGTTATATTCGGCTCTTTCTCTTTTTTTAAAATATCCTAACTTTGTATTGAAAATAGTTAGGAAATCCGTTATAATATAGCTTGTTCAGAATTATATTACTTATGGATTCCTTTTTAGTTATGAATCCATAAAATCAAAAGAAAAGTATTTATGATTTCATAACTATGTTTATACAATACTATATCATAGTTTGTTTGTCAAGCATTTTTATTTATGATTTCATAAGTATTTTTTAAGGAGATATTATGTACGAAATTTTCTTGAAATTGCTTAGTGAAAAAGGGGTCACAGCATATAAAGTCGGAAAAGAGACTGGTATAGCTGGTTCTACATTTACCGATTGGAAAACTGGAAGAAGCGTCCCGAAACAAGAAAAATTACAGAAAATTGCTGATTATTTTGGTGTAAGTCTTGATTATCTTATGACTGGTTCAGATAAAAAATATTCCACCGAAGATGCTCTACTGGATGTTCGTATTTCAGAAGATTGGGAATTAAAAGAAGCCATCAAGAAGTATTACTCTCTTGATGACCGAAGGAAAAAACATGTTTTAGAATTGATTGATTTGTTGAGTGAAAAATAATATGGGCGAACTTATTAAATATCTTATAATTTTAGCCGTAGTTGTTTCATTGTTTAAATACTGGTACATTATAATACCATTATTATTTATTTCAATTTGTATTGCACATTGGGTAAAATATAATTGTATTATAATTAATCAGGATTATGATAACCTAAATGGATATGAATTTGAGCAATATTGCGCCGATGTGCTAAGGAAAAATCATTTTTTTAATGTATGTGTAACAAAGTCAAGCGGCGATTTTGGGATTGATATTTTAGCTTCAAAGGATGGTTTACATTATGCTATCCAGTGCAAAAAATATTCTTCCAAAGTTGGAAATCATGCAGTACAAGAAGTTTATTCTGGAAAAGATTATTATGGCGCTGATGTTGCCGTTGTACTTACGAATAATTACTTTACACCGGCTGCTATAAAAACCGCAAAACAACTTAATGTTTATCTTTGGGATAAAAAGATATTGGATGGATTGGTTCGAAAAGCTTCAAAGGAATCAGATATAGAAATTCAAAATGATAAGCGTTCTGAAGATGTACCGCAAGAATTTTCTTCACTTAATGAAGTTCAACAAATTTCAGAACCATATAATATTGAGCCGAATATTTCTCAATGTAGAAACGTCACACCCATTAATAGTAATGAATCTATAAAGGAGACATCAACTATGTATGATTTAGAAAAAGGTATTTATCCCGCCGGTGAATATATAATCGGAGAAGATATTCCTATTGGACAATATATAGTAACACAGCGCAATAGTTCGATAAGTGCTTCCATTTCTATTTATAAAGACTATGCAACATATTTAAAAGACGAAGATAATACATTGTCATATAAAATTTTTACTGCTGATTATCATTTAACACTTCGTATAAGTGGAAATCTTTTATTGGTAGAAAATGCTGATTTACAGAAAATTAATTAATTGTGAGGGCACTAACGCAGCGCCCTTTTAATTTTCTCTGGAATAAACTCACAAAAATAATTTAATAATTCGTCATTCCCAAGACCATCTATAATAGCTTTTAAGAAATCTTTTTTTTCTTCTATTGTTAAATTTTCTATGCTAACTTCTTCCATATCCAACTCATTCTCCTATGTACCATGCGCCAGTTTATAAGTTCCCCGAAAATGTCCTTGTCTAAATTATAGAACATTTGTTCGTATTTTTCAATAAAAACTTTTTTTCTCTACGTTCCGTCCAAAATCATCATTCCTTTCTTAATCGCAAACCGAATACGTTTAGAACAACAAAAAAGCCACCAGATGTAATTCGTTAAAATTACACCTAGTGGCATTAAACTCGCACTTTGATTCGGTTAATTGATTTGTTAAATAAAATTTATCATAAATTTAAAAAAAATGCAAGTACTTTTTTAGATGTAATTTGTAATTATATAAATTATTATACTTGTAATCGCACATTAGTAAATGCATTTATAGGATTTGTTCTCATATGTGGACAACTATTTATAAGGGGATTCGTAAAGATTTGAAATAGATGTGTTGAGAGCCTTTGCAATCAGCTCCATTTGATTCATATTGGGGCATCTGATACCATTCTCGTAATTGTCCAAGGCGCTCTTACTGATTCCGGTACGCATTGACAATTCGCGCAAGGTCACGCCCCTTTTCGTTCGTTCCTGCCAAATTAATAGTTTCATGAATACTATTATATTGTGTGAAACCAAGGAAATATACTGGTAAATATTGGTAAAAGCCGACATGGGACTGACCTATGCCGGCTCACTTTTATCATCCGATATAAACTTTCCCGTCTACCCCAACAGCCAGACATGCGATCGTGGCGTCCAGCTTGAACCACACGGATCCGTCATCGAACTTCTGAACCTCCACTGGTTTAATAATGCATCCCGGTTTCAGGTATCCGATTCCGTTTTTGTTCTCGCAAATCTGCTGGAACGGCTTGGAGATATAAATAAGTTTACCATGCTCGCCGTAATAACCGTTGCAGACCGGAACAGATTCTTTGACGCGATACCAGTTCCCGGCTTTATATTCCGTCTTGGTGGCTGTGGCAGCTTGTCCAGTAATTCCATGAACAATAGCTTCTGCCATGCGTTTGTAATTATACAATTTTGCGTCGTCCTTATCATCCACAAAACAGCACTCAATCAGCATTGCCGGATTATTTGATCTGCGTAGAAAATACAGCTTCGGGTTGGCCTTTACGCCACGGTTTGTAAAGCCCAGTGCTGCAATCTGCTTAACGACCGCTTCTGCATACTTCTTTGCCTTGCTGCTGGAATTATATAGATAAACCTCTGTTCCCGTGGTTCGTCCGTTACCGGCGCGATCATTTGCTCCGGAATTGAAATGGATTGACACGTCCAGATCTGCCTTGTGAGTATTACATTTTTTCACAATCTTTACCAGTACATCATTAGCACTGGTTCCATCATTAACGGTGCAATCATAAACTGTATGTCCTGCCGCCTTTAACAATCTGATAACCTCATCCTTTACTTTTCTGGCTTCTGTGGATTCCTTAATAACACCCACTGCTCCGCAAGCTACTTTTCCGTCCGGGTTATGTCCGGCATGTACATTGATAATCATATTTTATTCCTCACTTTCTACTTCCGGGATTCCGGTAATTGACATTAACATAGACAACACGCCCGCCAGCGCGGATGCTGACAGAACATATTTCCAGTCAACCTGTCCCATCGCTGCCGCCGCTCCGATTCCTGCGATTGCAGCCTGCGCCATGGTCTTTACTGCTCTGATTCCTGCGGCTTTCAACCATTTCTGTGTGTCTACGGATGGTTTGAATACTGAATTTTTTAACATATTATTTTTCTCCTTCCTCAAGATCTGCTATTCTGTGATTGATTACTCTGATCTGTTCCTCCATTACAGGGACGCGCTGTGCAAAGTTATTGTGCAATCTTACTTCACGCGTCAGCTCTTCAATCTTGCAATCTGTGACTGCCTGCGCTGTTTCCAGTTTGTGTTCGGTCTTTTTCTGACTGTTGCTGACCGTCAATGCTGTACCGATTAGCGCAAGTCCTCCTGTGATTAATGCAGTTATAATTGATTCCATTTTCTTTTTCCTCTCTTTCTGCCCGAAGGCTTGTTATTTAAAAGAGCCGGCTACACAACACACGGTCATGTAATCGGCTCTTAGGCTCTTGATTTTATTATATTTCTACACAAGTTTTCTTTTGTGCCAAGTTGTCCGCTTTATTCGTAAAACAGCAGTTTAAAGAAGTTAATGTTAGAGAGTTTTATTATACAATTAGTTGTAGGAAAAGGCACATATGGATGGCATGCAACTAATGCGATATATATCGGTGATTTCAGATCGCTTAATATAACACATTTAGGCGTGTTTGGAGCAGCTATCTTACTTGATTCATATTATAATAATCCTACTTATGATAATAACGGTATCACTGTTAATGGTAACAATGGGCTTATCTTTGTAAAATTCTCTGATTATAAAATTGTAGAATTAATACCGACTGGCACAACAATTTATATTCAAGGAACTGTATCACGCTAAAATAACAACAATTTGAGCTCTAATACGTGAAATAACACACGTTTTATCTCCATATACCTTAATTACATTATTTTCTTTATCAACAATTATTTGAAGTAACTGATCATCGGCAAAATGAGTAATAATTGGCGTCACGTCATTTAATGTAAATAATCCAGAAATATTCAGAATTTCAGTGTAATTATATGCTGTCATCGGTATTTTTGTCACATCTATTGATATAATTGCGAGTTTGAGCAGTTTACTGATATATAAAATTGAGTAATTTTCTTTTACATTAATACTTTTATTTCTTAAGCCGATTGCGGTAAAACTTATATTCCCTAAACTGCTGCTTAACGATGATATTGCCCCGGTACAAGTACCATTCCCAATCTTAGAAATGTCTGTCGTTCCAAGCATTTTATAGAGATACCGCACATTCTTGAACATCTGTGACACCTTCGCAAAAATTGAAGAGTGTTTTTCACCGCTTGATAATTTTGATACAGTCGTCCACGCTGACGCTGATCCGTCTGCCACATCACTGCTCGTAAATGATACGATATTGTTCGCTGTATCTCCACCTGTCGCTACTGCCCCAATGTTTGCTGGAGTGAGATTGACATTTCCTCGCCGATAGGATGCTTCTTTTGCGCCCTTAACCCCCGTCACAGGCGTTCCGGCAAGCACGTCCCACTTTTTATCCGATGTTTTATAGATGTTCGCTCCCGCCGGTACTGTATTCCCTGCTCCCTCTTTAAAATCTGCGGTGGTCGTAAATTCATCTGAAATATTAAACATCCATCCTGCAACACAGTCCGCAAGCTGTGGCAAATCCGCAAAAGCCACCGTTCCTCTCGGCTGCAATCCGCCCTTAATAGCTTCAGACACATCTTTTACCTGTTCATAATAGTACTTTGCGTTGTCAGAATCCTCGCCCTCTCTGCTTCCTGTACCACCAACAGCATAACTCTGTG
>ERZ772805.1490-NODE-1490-length-18712-cov-4.978936_pt1:0-2500 | contig 18712 bp, 12 predicted proteins | sample MGYA00511344_ERZ772805 | MGnify/ENA primary metagenome ERZ772805 (study PRJEB29015, sample SAMEA2737730) | human gut metagenome | biome: human gut; feature: human-associated habitat; material: faeces | place: China | collected 2012 ...
TACTTTTAAGATTAAGAAAGCGAATTAGCTAAATTAAAAACTATTCAATCTAACTAATCTAACTAATATTAATGAAATGTGGAAGCACTAATAGACTTTCCATCAGTCTGTATACAAGGTTTTTCTTCCGCCCGTTCTCTAACTAAAAATGGAATTCCCTATCCAACTTATCCTTATCCAATCTAATTCGAGACCCAGTCAGTAGACGGACACTACAATAGTTGTGTAGTGAAAGAACTATCATTTCTAAATTTATGGATTCCTTTTCACTACTTGAATCCGAGACGAAAATATTTACATACAGCATTTTTTAGAATAAACCTACTGATGCTTAGAATTTATAATCAAACGCAAGTCTCAAGACTCCTTTTCCCTAGCTTGCTTCTATTGGAAAAAAGTTTTCTATAAAAAACGTAATACAATATTTCATTTCAAATGTCTTATTGCTTAGGCGACACCCGGATTTGAACTGGGGAAAAAGGATTTGCAGTCCCCCGCCTTACCACTCGGCCATGCCGCCAAATAGATATAGATATATAAATATATGAAGTATATGAGAATACCCCTTTTTTTTCTATTGAAAAAAAAAAAAAATATCGAGACAATTCGCAACCGTTAACTATTCATTTATGAATTATTCTTTAAGATTTGAATCTAAAATGGTTTTTTTCTTAATGAGATAAGAAAAGAAAATTGATACATAACCAATCCATATTGCTTTTTTATTGAAAAAAAAACTTTCTCCATTCCAATTATAACAGCAACTGTCAATATATGTAAACCCTAGAACATAAATTTGAATAGTTACACAGATATTATCTAATCGGGTATCTTATCCATCCATATATATATAATACCGATACTATGCGGAACGGAATTATCAAGAAATTGTCGTGCTTCTCCCTATTTTACAATTTTTCTATTCAATAAATTGAATAGAAAAATTGTAAAATAGGGAGAAGCACGACATGTTATGTGTTGTCCCAAACAAATATGACTGCAATTTACAATCCGAATTCATTTTTTCTGGTATCCAATTGAATTGGAATATGGAATATCATAATAATGATAGAACCGGGATGCATTTTTTTATATTCCTTAAAATGAAAAAAATCTTGAAATCCGGGTCGAATTTTTCAATTCATTTCCATTTTGAGATTATAATTTAGATTCTATCTGTTTGTTTTGTTGCAAATTCCTTCCTTCGAAGTTGAGTATAAAATTCTATTTTATTTATTCCTCTTTTCATAATAGGTATTTCATACACGGGATTAGTTAAAATTTCATGTAATTCAGTATAAAGAACAGAAATTCCAGTATTGCTAAATTGATTCATGTGATTTGATGAAGAATGGCAGCAAATCGGTGGAATATTTTTCGATAAAATTCACGGGGAAATTGAAAATGCTTGGGGATGGAAATGAAGGAATGTCTACACTACCTGGATTGAATCAGATACAATTTGAAGGGTTTTGTAGGTTCATTGATCGGGGCTTACCAGAAGGGCTTTTTAAGTTTCCAAAAATTGAGGATACAGATCAAGAAATTGAATTTCAATTATTTGTAGAAACATATCAATTATTAGAACCCTTGATAAACGAAAAAGATGCTGTATATGAATCGCTTACATATTCTGCTGAATTATATGTATCTGCGGGATTAATTTGGAAAAGTAGTAGGGACATACAAGAACAAACTATTTTTGTTGGAAACATTCCTTTAATGAATTCTCTGGGAACTTCTATAGTAAATGGAATATACAGAATTGTAATCAATCAAATATTGCAAAGCCCTGGTATTTATTACCGTTCAGAATTGGACCCTAGCGGAATTTCGGTCTATACTGGCACCATAATATCAGACTGGGGGGGTAGATTAGAATTAGAGATTGATAGAAAAGCAAGGATATGGGCTCGTGTGAGTAGGAAACAGAAAATATCTATTCTAGTTTTATCATCAGCTATGGGTTCGAATTTAAGCGAAATTCTAGAGAATGTTTGTTATCCTGAAATTTTCGTTTCTTTCCTAAATGATAAGGATAAAAAAAAAATAGGGTCAAAAGAAAATGCCATTTTGGAGTTTTATCGACAATTTGCTTGTGTTGGTGGAGATCCAGTATTTTCTGAATCTTTATGTAAAGAATTACAAAAAAAATTTTTTCAACAAAGATGTGAATTAGGAAGGATTGGTCGACGAAATATGAACCAAAAGCTTAATCTTGATATACCTCAGAACAATACATTTTTGTTACCACGAGATATATTGACAGCTGCGGATCATTTGATTGGAATGAAATTTGGAATGGGTATACTTGACGATATAAATCATTTGAAAAATAAACGTATTCGTTCGGTAGCAGATCTATTACAAGATCAATTTGGATTGGCCCTGGTTCGTTTAGAAAATATGGTTAGAGGAACTATATGTGGAGCAATTAGACATAAATTGATACCGACTCCTCAGAATTTGGTGACTTCAACTCCATTAACAACTACTTATG
>ERZ772805.1490-NODE-1490-length-18712-cov-4.978936_pt1:5000-18712 | contig 18712 bp, 12 predicted proteins | sample MGYA00511344_ERZ772805 | MGnify/ENA primary metagenome ERZ772805 (study PRJEB29015, sample SAMEA2737730) | human gut metagenome | biome: human gut; feature: human-associated habitat; material: faeces | place: China | collected 2012 ...
AAACGTCTTCCTAGTTATATCGCAAATCTTTTAGATAAATCTCTAAAGGAATTAGAAAGTCTAGTATACTGCGATGTGTGATTTGATAAAAATTTTTATTGTACAGATTCCGAATGAGAAACTGTCATTCCATTTAATTTAATTGGGATGCCCTGAATCTGACATGTCTCTTGGAATGAGTAACATGAAACTCAGAATTATGGATGTATTGAATACTCCCTAATAAAAAGGGAATTGGTCTATGGTCAATTCAGTAACAAAAAATATGAAATTATAAATATAAATTTCTAACTGTACGTACCTCGTGAAAAAAAAAAATATTTTTTCTTGTAGAATTAGCGATTCCATCTTTTTTAGAAAGAACTGAAATTATGTTCAAATAAGCAAATATATCGTGGTTGCAGAAGTCTATACATCGCATATAGGCTTAAGGACATCCTGACAGAACCATCGAGGCGACGTTTGGACCTAAAAGATCGAATGGAATGATACATAGACAAATAAATCTCTTATGAATTTCGGGATACTCTTTTATTTAATTAATTTAATTAATCCATTTTTGAAGATTCCGCATTCGAAGGGGAGTAGACTACTCAAGAACTTTACTTTTCATTTCTTTTCTGCCTTAATTGAGAATTGGATAAATAATTAAGAAAATAAAAAAAAAAGAATATGTCAATGAAATGTTGATTGGTATTTATTGAGAACTTGAGTAAAGAGTAAACCTTTTTCTTTTAGATTAGAGTTTTTTTATAGATTTTGAAAGTGAAAACCCTTTGTTTTTTTTATTTGTTATAACTACTTGAGCCGGATGAAAGGAAACCTTCACGTCCGATTTTGAAAGGGGGAGATCTTATTGGATTGGATCCTATCTCAATTTTTCGTTTGCTAGACCCGTAGTTAAAAAACCCACTTTCTTACGATTACGAGGTTCATTCGAATATGAAATCCAATCTTGGAAACACAGCATACCACTTTTTTTTACTACCCAAGGTTTTGATATATTTCGAAATCGAGAAATTTCAAGTGGAGCGGGTGCTATCCGAGAACAATTGGCCGATCTGGATTTGAGAATTCTTATGGATTCTTCGTTGATAGAATGGAAAGAATTAGGGGAAGAGGGATCCCCGGACAATGAAAACGAATGGGAAGATCGAAAAGTTGGAAGAAGAAAGAATTTTTTGGTTCGACGCATAGAATTAGCTAAGCATTTTCTCCGAACAAATATAGAACCAGAATGGATGGTTTTATGTCTTTTACCAGTTCTTCCTCCCGAATTGAGACCGATTATTCAAATCGATGGGGGTAAACTAATGAGCTCTGATATTAATGAACTATATAGAAGAGTTATCTATCGGAATAATACTCTTATCGATTTATTAACAACAAGTAGATCTACTCCAGGAGAATTAGTAATGTGTCAGGAGAAATTGGTACAAGAAGCCGTGGATACACTTCTTGATAATGGAATCCGCGGACAACCGATGAGGGACGGTCATAATAAGGTTTACAAATCATTTTCTGATATAATTGAGGGCAAAGAGGGAAGATTTCGCGAGACTCTACTTGGGAAACGGGTTGATTATTCGGGTCGTTCTGTCATTGTTGTAGGTCCATCACTTTCATTACATAGATGTGGATTGCCCCGCGAAATAGCAATAGAACTTTTCCAGACATTTCTAATTCGTGGTCTAATTCGAAAACATTTTGCTTCGAACATAGGAATTGCTAAGAGTAAAATTCGGGAAAAAGAACCGATTGTATGGGAAATACTTCAAGAAGTTATGCAGGGACATCCCGTATTGCTGAATAGAGCGCCGACTCTGCATAGATTAGGTATACAGGCATTCCAACCCATTTTAGTAGAGGGGCGTGCTATTTGTTTGCATCCATTAGTTTGTAAGGGATTCAATGCAGACTTTGATGGGGATCAAATGGCTGTTCATGTGCCTTTATCTTTAGAAGCTCAAGCAGAAGCTCGTTTACTTATGTTTTCTCATACGAACCTCCTGTCTCCGGCTATTGGGGATCCTATTTCCGTACCAACTCAAGATATGCTTATTGGACTTTACATATTAACGAGCGGGAATCGTCGAGGTATTTATTCAAATAGGTATAATCCACGGAATTGCGGAAATTTTAGAAATCTTAAAAATGAAAGAATTCGAGATAATAACTATAAGTATACGAAAAAAAAAGAACCCTTTTTTTGTAATTCCTATGATGCAATTGGAGCTTATCAACAAAAAAGAATAAACTTCGATAGTCCTTTGTGGCTCCGGTGGCGACTAGATCAACGCATTATTTCGTCAAGAGAAGTTCCTATCGAAGTTCACTATGAATCTTTAGGTACCTATCATGAAATTTATGAGCATTATCTAGTAGTAAGAAGTACAAAAAAAGAAATTCGTTCTATATACATTCGAACCAATGTTGGTCATATTTCTTTTTATCGAGAAATCGAAGAAGCTATACAAGGTTTTTGCCGGGCCTATTCATATGATATCTAATCATATGATATCTAATCATATAGATCATATAGATGGTTGGTATCTAAGATAAGAAAATTTATGATACCGATGTAAATTCAGGTCTTCATGGTTTAACGAAAATCATAGTTTTTCAATTTCTACGCAAATCAAGATAAAGAAAAGGCAGTTTTCCAATCATTGACTCAAACCCATTGTTGAACCGAATCCCACTGAGTGGAATATGGAGGTACTTATGGCAGAACGGGCCAATCTAGTCTTTCACAATAAAGTGATAGGTGGAACTGCCATTAAACGACTTATTAGCAGATTAATAGATCACTTTGGAATGGCATATACATCACATATCCTGGATCAAGTAAAGACTCTGGGATTCCGTCAAGCTACGGATACATCCATTTCATTAGGAATTGATGACCTTTTAACAATACCTTCTAAAGGATGGCTAGTCCAAGATGCTGAACAACAAAGTTTTATTTTGGAACAACATCATCATTATGGGAATGTACATGCAGTAGAAAAATTACGCCAATCCATTGAGATATGGTATGCTACAAGTGAATATTTTCGACAAGAAATGAATCCTAATTTTAGGATGACCGACCCCTTTAATCCAGTCCATATAATGTCCTTTTCGGGAGCTAGAGGAAATGCGTCTCAAGTACACCAATTAGTGGGTATGAGAGGATTAATGTCGGATCCACAAGGACAAATGATTGATTTACCTATTCAAAGCAATTTGCGCGAAGGGCTTTCTTTAACAGAATATATAATTTCTTGCTACGGAGCTCGTAAAGGGGTTGTAGATACTGCTGTACGAACATCAGATGCTGGATATCTTACACGCAGACTTGTTGAAGTGGTTCAACACATTGTTGTACGTCGAACGGATTGTGGTACCATTCAAGGAATTTCGGTGAATACCCAGAATGGAATGATGCCGGAAAGAATATGGATACAAACATTAATTGGTCGTGTATTAGCAGACGATATATACAGAGGTTCACGATGCATTGCCGTTAGAAATCAAGATATTGGAATTGGACTTATCAATCGATTTAAAACCCTTCAAACCCAACCAATATCTATCCGAACTCCCTTTACCTGTAGGAATACATCTTGGATCTGTCGATTGTGTTATGGCCAAAGTCCTACTCATGGTCACTTGGTGGAATTAGGAGAAGCTGTAGGTATTATTGCGGGCCAATCCATTGGAGAACCGGGCACTCAACTAACATTAAGAACTTTTCATACTGGCGGAGTCTTCACTGGAGGTACTGCAGAACAGGTGCGAGCACCTTATAATGGAAAAATTCAATTCAATGAAGATTTGGTTCATCCTACACGTACACGTCATGGGCATCCTGCTTTTCTATGTTATATAGATTTGTATGTTACTATTGAAAGTGGTGATATTATACATAATGTGACTATTCCACCAAAAAGTTTTCTATTAGTTCAAAACAATCAATATGTAAAATCAGAACAAGTAATTGCCGAGATTCGCGCAGGAACATACACTTTTAATTTAAAAGAAAAAGTTCGAAAACATGTCTATTCTGACTTAGAAGGAGAAATGCATTGGAGTACCGATGTGTACCATGCATCAGAATTTAGATATAGTAATGTCCATATCTTACCAAAAACAAGTCATTTATGGATTTTATCAGGAAAATCATACAGGTCCGGTTCAGTCTCTTTTTCAATCCGAAAAGATCAAGATCAAATGAACATTCATTATCTTTCTACTGGAGAAAGAGATTTTTGTAACCTTTTAGCAAGTAAAAAAAAAGTAAGACATAAATTGTTTCGTTTCAATCCTTCTGATAAAAAAGAAAGAAGGATTTCAGATTATTCAATATTTAATCAAATCATATCTATAGATCATTGTCATTTTACACATCCTACTATTTTCCATGATACTACGGATTTATTAGCAAAGAGGCGGAGAAATAGATTAATTATTCCATTTCAATTCCAATCGATTCAAGAACGAGACAAAGAGCTAATGTTAGCTTCCAGTATCTCGATTGAAATACCAATCAATGGTATTTTTCGTAGAAATAGCATTCTTGCTTATTTCGATGATCCTCAATACCGAACACAGAGCTCGGGAATTACTAAATATAGGACTATAGGTATAAATTCCATTTTTAAAAAAGAGGATTTTTTAATTGAGTATCAAGGAGTTAAAGAATTTAAGACAAAATACCAAATTAAAGTAGATCAATTTTTTTTCATTCCCGAGGAAGTGCATATTTTACCAGAATCTTCTTCCATAATGGTACGGAACAATAGTATCGTTGAAGTAGATACACTAATCACTTTAAATATAAGAAGTCGAGTAAGGGGATTGGTCCGATTGGAGAAGAAAAAAAAAAAGATTGAATTAAAAATATTTTCCGGGGATATCTATTTTCCCGGAGAAATGGATAAGATATCCCGACACAGTGCCGTGTTGATACCACCAAGAACGGTAAAAAAAAATTCAAAAGAAAAAAAAATGAAAAATTGGATCTATGTCCAATGGATCACAATTACGAAAAAAAAGTATTTTGTTTTGGTTCGACCGGTAATTTTATATGAAATAGCGGATAGGATCAATTTAGTAAAACTTTTTCCCCAAGATATGTTCCAAGAAAGAGATAATCTGGAACTTAAAGTTATTAATTATATTCTTTCTGGAAATGGAAAATCCATTCGGGGAATTTCTGATACAAGTATTCAATTAGTTAGGACTTGTTTAGTCTTAAATTGGGATCAAGACAAAAAATTTTCTTCTATAGAAAATGCGCATGCTTCTTTTGTTGAAATAAGTATAAAAGGTTTGGTTAGATATTTCTTAAGAATTGACTTAGTGAAATCCCATATTTCATATATAAGAAAAAGGAATAATCCGCCCGGTTCAAGATTTATCTTGGATAATGAGTCGGACCGCACCACCATCAATCCATTTTTTTCTATTGATTCGAGGGAAAAAATTCAACAATCACTTAGTAAAAATCATGGAACTATTCGTATGTTGTTGAATAGAAATGAAAAATGCCGATCTTTGATAATTTTGTCATCATCGAATTGTTTTCAAATACGATCATTCAACCATGGAAAATATTACAATGGGATAAAAGAGGGAATTAATCAAATTCAAAGAGATGCTATGATTCCAATTAAAAATTCGTTAGGTCCTTTAGGAATAGCCCCTCAAGTTGCCCATTTTGATTTTTACCGTTTAATAACTCATAATCAGATCTCGATAATTAAAAATGGGCAACTTGACAAATTAAAAGAAACTTTTCAAGTATTCCAATATTATTTCCTGGACGAAAACGAGAGAATTTATAAACCTGATCTGTGTAGTAACATCATTTTAAATCCATTCTATTTGAATTGGCATTTTCTCCACCATAATTATTGTGAAAAAACGTTTACAATAATGAGTCTTGGTCAATTTATTTGCGAAAATGTATGTATAGTTCAAACGAAAAATGCACCACACCTAAAATCGGGTCAAATTCTAACAGTTCAAATGGATTCTGTAGGAATAAGATCGGCTAACCCTTATTTGGCGACTCCTGGAGCAACGGTTCATGGCCATTATGGGGAAATACTTTCTGAAGGAGATATATTAGTTACATTTATCTATGAAAAATCGAGATCGGGTGATATAACACAAGGTCTTCCAAAAGTAGAACAGGTATTAGAAGTTCGTTCGATTGATTCAATATCGATGAACCTAGAAAAGAGAGTTGATACTTGGAATGGGCGTATAACAAAAATTCTTGGCATTCCTTGGGGATTCTTGATTGGTGCTGAGCTAACGATAGCGCAAAGTCGTATTTCTTTGGTTAATAAAATTCAAAAAGTTTATCGATCCCAGGGAGTTCACATTCATAATAGACATATAGAAATTATTGTGCGTCAAATAACATCAAAAGTCTTGGTTTCCGAAGATGGAATGTCTAATGTTTTTTTGCCCGGTGAACTAATTGGATTGTTGCGAGCCGAACGAGCAGGGCGTTCCTTAGAAGAGGCGATTTGCTATCGAGTTCTATTATTGGGGATAACAAAAACATCTCTGAATACTCAAAGTTTCATATCTGAAGCAAGTTTTCAAGAAACTGCTAGAGTTTTATCAAAAGCCGCTCTCCGGGGGCGCATAGATTGGTTGAAAGGTCTGAAAGAGAACGTTGTTTTAGGGGGAATGATACCTGTTGGTACCGGATTCAAAAGAATAATGAACCGTTCAAAGCAAAGGCAATATAACAAGATGACCTCGGAAACAAAAAAAAAGAATTTATTTGAGGGCGAAATGAGAGATATTTTGTTTCACCACAGAGAATTCTTTTTTTTTGTTTCAAAGAATTTATGCGATACATCGCAGCAATCTAGTATTTAATAATTCCTAAAATAATGATTCTTAAGAGCGGATTCATCTTCGGTCATTTTATTTTGTATAATAAAAGAAAGATAATAAAGAGAATAATCATATTAAATATTAAATAGAAAAAATGGCCCGATCATTTATCAAAGGCCAATCTTCGGTAGAAGAGAAGGTTCCTTTGGAACACTTATTTCTATTTCAGTATACCGGGTCTCTTTCTTTCATTTCAAAAAATTTATAGAATTTCGATTTTGAAATGAAAGAAAAGTGTGGGGATAAATATAAATGACAAAAAGATATTGGAACATAATCTTGGAAGAGATGATGGAAGCAGGAGTTCATTTTGGCCACGGTACTAGAAAATGGAATCCTAAAATGTCACCTTATATATCTGCAAAGCGTAAGGGTATTCATATTACAAATCTTATTAGAACTGCTCGGTTTTTATCAGAAGCTTGTGATTTAGTTTTTGATGCAGCAAGTGAGGGAAAACAATTCTTAATTGTTGGTACAAAAAAAAAAGCAGCGGATTCAGTAGCACGGGCTGCAATAAGAGCTCGGTGTCATTATGTTAATAAAAAGTGGCTCGGCGGTATGTTAACGAATTGGTATACTACAGAAACACGACTTCAAAAGTTCAGGGACTTGAGAATGCAACAAAAGACGGGGAGACTCAATAGTTTTCCAAAAAGAGATGCCGCTATATTGAAGAGACATTTAGCTCATTTGGAAACATATCTTGGCGGCATTAAATATATGACGGGGTTACCTGATATTGTAATAATCGTCGATCAACAAGAAGAATATACGGCTCTTCGAGAATGTATAACTTTGGAAATTCCAACAATTTGTTTAATCGATACAAATTGTGACCCGGACCTCGCCGATATTTCAATTCCAGCTAATGATGATGCTATAGCCTCAATTCGATTAATTCTTAACAAATTAGTATTTGCAATTTGTGAGGGCCGTTCTAGCTATATACGAAATTCTTGATTAATAATAAAATAAAAAAATTATTGGATTTAGTTGGAGGGGTTCATAGATTTAGGGAATCGATTACTATACTAGTAATAAATTGTACAAAAAATAAAAATATAAATAATATAAATATAAAAAGAACAAACACAAATTTTATGTGATTAGTCGCGGTATTTAAAATAAAAAATGAAAGTAGACAAATAAAAAAGGAAAGGAGATGTTTGAATAAAAATAATTCCCCTTCAAGTTCTTATTTTTTGAGAGGACAGGACAATATGAATGTTTTATTATGCTCTATCAACACATTAAAAAGATTATATGATATATCTGCTGTGGAAGTAGGTCAACATTTCTATTGGCAAATAGGGAGTTTCCAAGTACATGCCCAAGTACTTATTACTTCTTGGGTTGTAATTGCTCTCTTATTGGTTTCAGCCATTCTAATTATTCGAAATCTGCAAACCATTCCCGCTTTCGGTCAGAATTTCTTTGAATATGTTCTTGAATTCATTCGAGACGTGAGCAAAACTCAAATTGGAGAAGAATATGGTCCGTGGGTTCCTTTTATTGGAACTTTGTTTCTATTTATTTTTGTTTCTAATTGGTCGGGGGCTCTTTTACCTTGGAAAATCATACAATTACCTCACGGGGAGTTAGCTGCACCCACAAATGATATAAATACTACCGTTGCTTTAGCTTTACTTACATCAATTGCATATTTCTATGCGGGTCTTTCAAAAAAAGGATTAGCTTATTTTAATAAATACATCCAACCAACCCCAATCCTTTTACCGATTAACATCTTAGAAGATTTCACAAAACCCTTATCTCTTAGTTTTCGACTTTTCGGAAATATATTAGCTGATGAATTAGTAGTTGTTGTTCTTGTTTCTTTAGTACCTTTAGTAGTTCCTATACCTGTCATGTTCCTTGGATTATTCACAAGCGGTATTCAAGCTCTCATTTTTGCTACTTTAGCTGCGGCTTATATAGGTGAATCCATGGAAGGCCATCATTGACCAGTTTTCTACAAAATAGTCCTTTTCGTTTAGCTTGCCGCACATATATTGCGGCTCAATATAATCTACTTAGTAAACATCTATATCTATCTACCTATATCTATATAGATATAGGTAGATAGATATAGATAGATATTCGATTAGCATATATTAGCATATATTAGTATATATTGGATATTCAAAAAAAAAATAATAAATAAAAAAATTAAGAGCCATAATTAGAATTCTGTATGATATTTACGTTTACGGCGTGTGATAAAAAGATACTATATAGAACTAAAGGAGATTCCCGTTTCAGTTACATTCAATTCAACGATTGACCAAAAGAGAATTCAAAAAATAACATTTAGATCACCCAAATTCCAATATTTCTATGAAACAATAATTAAATCTAACGAATTTATTTCGATTGATTGTATCCATATGGGGTAATAATAAAAGGGGGAGGAGAGCTTAAAAAAACAAGATAACAAATAAAGTATAAGTGCGGGGGGTCAAACTGGGTGTATATAATCGGATCACTATAAGACAACTCTTTCTTTTGAGGTTTCAAAGAATGATTTTCGAATTCGATTGAATCTAAAACACAAAAGAATTGGTTTACAGGATAGAAGAAACCCACGTATATGTGATAGGATATTCTATATGAACTAGTTATATATGAACTAACCATATCCATATATATTATATAAAATAACTAATATTTTATATCTAAAATTGCCCCGCTACTACTGTAAATTTCGATAGGGATTAAAAAACAAAGCCTTTCCGTTTCATCTCGAATTGTGAATTGAATATTCAATGACTAAAAAAATGGAATAAAAAAACGAAGAATTCAAAGAATGATTCCAAATTGAAGGTAGGATAAGAACAAAGGTTCTACATATTCACAAAAAAAAACTATGTATGTAGGTAGAGACGAAAAAATAAATCTCGAAGTAATTCGTAGAGTTCAATAACTATTATTATTTTCAATTCGGAATTCTTATTAATTACTTTAAACCGAATAAATCTTGATAATTGAAAAATTAAGTCATAATTTATTGGTTGATTATATCATTAACTATTTCTTTATTTTATATTTAGGTTACGAGGAAATTATCATGAATCCAATTATTTCTGCTGCTTCTGTTATTGCTGCTGGGTTGGCCGTAGGGCTTGCTTCTATTGGACCTGGGGTTGGTCAAGGCACTGCTGCAGGGCAAGCTGTAGAAGGGATTGCACGACAACCGGAGGCAGAGGGAAAAATACGAGGTACTTTATTGCTTAGTTTGGCTTTTATGGAAGCTTTAACAATTTATGGACTGGTTGTAGCATTAGCACTTTTATTTGCTAATCCTTTTGTTTAATCCTAAAAAAATAGAAATACATATCCTTTTTTCCGTGGACTTGCTTTACCGGTCTTGCTTTTTCGAATTCTATTTATATTAATATTTCACTCCTATAATTCTTTATCCGTTCGGACAAGAACACAGGGGAAGGACTAATTGAAAGGTGAAGAATTCACATACTGATTCGCCCTCTTTCTTCTCTTTTTTAGTCCAATGACCCCCCCTTTTTTTTAAGATAATTTTTCTCAAGTGTTAAAACTTGAGAGATTTTGCAATGGATATAAGAACTGGTATCTAATTCGAATAAGTATCATTCTTTTAGGGAATCTTCCAATTGATTGACCAATCCAAATAATATATGGATATATATATATAGATAGATCTATCTATATATATATCTAACTAATATAGGAATCTTAGAAAGATAATTAGTCTATTCATAAGAGGAGATGAGATCATATGAAAAATATAACCGATTCTTTCCTTTGTTTGGGCTACTGGCCATCCGCCGGAAGTTTCGGGTTTAATACCGATATTTTAGCAACAAATCCAATAAATCTTAGTGTAGTGTTAGGTGTATTGGTTTTTTTTGGAAAGGGAGTGTGTGCGAGTTGTTTATTTCAAAGAATAGATTGGATCCAACCAAACTGCACTTTTTAGTTATAACTAAGAAAATGTGCATAATCCCGCGAATTACTTCTGAAAATTACTTCTGAATTAATGAAATTTTTTCAATAATTTAAGAAAAAATATTTAAGAACTATAGCATTTCGCGATTTATTGGTAATCCACTTTGATTCTCTATTAACCAATAATTTTGGACTATTACCATGGTTAAAGTGAATAGTTTGAAGTCTAGACGCAGTGTAGTACTCTTTCTACCACTATGTTAATACAGAAATGAAATGGTTTCGATAAAATTATTAGATTTTTTTTTCGATATAGAACACTCATGTCGATAAAATGGCTTGAATCCTATTTACTTACGGCAAGAAATTGAAAAACGGGTTAATTTAACCCTCCCTTTTGTACAATGCGTAATCGATGACCTATGTATAAATGAATAAGAATTCTTTGGATTTGAAGAAAAAAAACAACTTTGCTGACATATATTTGTTTGGTCAGAAGAGTCCTCCGAATATTCTGGTCTTATATTGGTAATTGTTTTCAATATTTTAAAAATAAAAATAGCGAAGAGAGGATAGGCTCATTACATAAAAAATTGGTAAATTTCCCATAAGTAATTGAGTGTGAGAGCCAAATGAATCGAAAGATTCATGTTTGGTTCGGGAAGAGATCCTAGACATTTTGAAATGAATGGAAAGAGAGTCTACTTTCATTAAGTGATTTATTAGATAATCGAAAACAGAAAATCTTGAGAACTATTCGAAACTCAGAAGAATTACGGGAAGGGGCCATTGAACAGCTGGAAAAAGCCCAAGCCCGCTTAAGGAAAGTCGAAACGGAAGCAGATCGTTTTCGGGTGAATGGCTATTCTGAGATCGAACGAGAAAAATTGAATTTAATTAATTCAATTTATACGACTTTGGAACAATTAGAAAATTACAAAAACGAAGCCATTCATTTTGAACAACAAAGAGTGATTAATCAAGTCCGACAACGGGTTTTACAACAAGCCTTACAGGGAGCTCTAGGAACTCTAAAGAGTTGCTTGAACAACGAGTTACATTTACGTACTGTCAGTGCTAATATTGGCATGTTTGGGACGATGAAAGAAAAAATAACTGATTAGTCTTTCTATTATAAAATAGAGTATAGGCATTATTTTTTTCTTCTAAAAAAATAAAATTAAGAAATTTTCATGGTAACCATTCGTGCAGATGAAATTAGTAAAATTATCCGTGAACGCATTGAGCAATATAATACGGAAGTAAAAATTGTAAATACGGGTACCGTACTTCAAGTAGGCGACGGTATTGCTCGTATTTATGGTCTTGATGAAGTAATGGCGGGTGAATTAGTGGAATTTGAAGAGGGTACTATAGGCATTGCTTTGAATTTGGAATCCAAAAATGTTGGTGTTGTATTAATGGGTGATGGTTTGATGATACAAGAGGGAAGTTCAGTAAAAGCAACAGGAAGAATTGCTCAGATACCTGTAAGTGAGGCTTATTTGGGTCGTGTTATAAATGCCCTGGCTAAACCAATTGATGGTCGAGGAGAAATTTCAGCTTCGGAATCTCGATTAATCGAATCTCCTGCTCCCGGTATTATTTCGAGACGTTCCGTATATGAGCCTCTCCAAACAGGACTTATTGCTATTGATTCGATGATCCCCATAGGACGTGGCCAACGAGAATTAATTATTGGAGACAGACAAACGGGTAAAACAGCAGTAGCCACAGATACTATTCTCAATCAACAGGGACAAAATGTAATATGTGTTTATGTAGCTATTGGTCAAAAAGCATCTTCTGTGGCTCAAGTGGTGAATACCTTACAAGAAAGAGGAGCAATGGAATACACTATTGTAGTAGCTGAAACAGCGGATTCTCCAGCTACATTACAATACCTCGCCCCTTATACAGGAGCAGCTCTGGCTGAATATTTTATGTACCGTGAACGTCACACTTTAATCATTTATGACGATCTCTCCAAACAAGCACAGGCTTATCGCCAAATGTCTCTTCTATTACGAAGACCACCTGGTCGCGAAGCTTATCCAGGGGATGTTTTTTATTTACATTCACGTCTTTTGGAAAGAGCCGCTAAATTAAGTTCTCAGTTAGGCGAAGGAAGTATGACTGCTTTACCAATAGTTGAAACTCAATCGGGAGATGTTTCAGCTTATATTCCTACTAATGTAATTTCCATTACAGATGGCCAAATATTCTTATCTGCCGATCTATTCAATGCTGGAATCAGACCCGCTATTAATGTAGGTATTTCCGTTTCCAGAGTTGGATCGGCGGCTCAAATTAAAGCCATGAAACAAGTAGCTGGTAAATTAAAATTGGAATTAGCACAATTCGCAGAATTAGAAGCTTTTGCCCAATTCGCTTCTGATCTCGATAAAGCTACTCAAAATCAATTAGCAAGAGGTCAACGATTGCGCGAGTTGCTTAAACAATCCCAATCAGCTCCTCTTACCGTGGAAGAACAGATAATAACTATTTATACTGGAACGAATGGTTATCTTGATTCATTAGAAATTGGACAGGTAAGGAAATTTCTTGTTGAGTTACGTGCTTACTTAAACACGAATAAACCTCAATTCAAAGAAATCATATCTTCTACCAAGACATTCACTGGGGAAGCAGAAGTCCTTTTGAAGGAAGCTATTCAAGAACAGATGGAACTCTTTTTACTACAGGAACAGGTAGAAAAAAATTGATTAATCATTTAATAACTTTATAATTTCACTTTCAAATTCTTATAATTAGTATCTTTTAATATCTTTTTATTTCATTTGAATATAATATTAATATATAAATAAAATGAATTCGAATGAAAATAGAAAAAAAAAAAAAAAAAAAAAGAATAAATAAAA
>ERZ772805.1504-NODE-1504-length-18569-cov-6.794804_pt1 | contig 18569 bp, 12 predicted proteins | sample MGYA00511344_ERZ772805 | MGnify/ENA primary metagenome ERZ772805 (study PRJEB29015, sample SAMEA2737730) | human gut metagenome | biome: human gut; feature: human-associated habitat; material: faeces | place: China | collected 2012 ...
CCTTTTTGCCCTGATTGAGGGTTACCGAGCCTCAAAAAAGAAGAGGGGCGAATTGCTCCGCCCCACCGATAAACTTGCCCTGGACACGAAAAATTACACACTCCCGTGCCACCTCGTAGACTTGACGACATTGCTCTCTCCCGTTACGCCTGTTATCTGATCGTACAGAACGGAGATCCCAGCAAGCCCGTCATCGCTCTTGGACAAACCTACTTCGCCGTCCAAACGCGACGCCAAGAGCTCTCCGATCAGAACGCGTTCAATCAACTGAATGACGACGAAAAGCGCCTTGAAGGAAACACGTCTGACAGGAAACTTCCTAAGAAATAACTCCTTCTTGTCGGCGAAAGCTTCTTCCACCTCTCCCGCTTCGGGCGCCTCATCTGTTGGGCTCACTCTTGCTACTTGAAGCCTCTACAGATCTGCATACAGGACGATAAATTTGCCCCATAACGAGAGACTGAGATTTGTCTCATCTGAATACGCATTGTCCCCAGAAAGGAAAATTCTTTCTGGGGACAGCACTTTGGGCCTTTGCCCTTTTCCTGCGTACCGCGCGTTTGTCACGGAACGCCCACGAAGAGGACTTCCGCACAAATCGTTCGGTTATCAAGCCTTCTGCTTACCGCAGCAGCATTCACCTTCTTCATGATGATGGTGGTGATGGCCTTCACCGCCGCAGCAACATTCGCCTTCTTCATGATGATGGTGATGATGGCCTTCGCCGCCGCAGCAGCATTCGCCTTCCTCATGATCGTGGTGATGATGGTGACCGCCGCAACCGCAACCGCATTCTTCCTCATCGTGGTGATGATGGTGACCGCCGCAACCGCAGCCGCATTCTTCGTCATCGTGGTGATGATGGTGATGACCGCCGCAACCGCAGCCGCATTCTTCCTCATCGTGATGATGGTGGTGACCGCCGCAGCCGCAACCGCATTCTTCACCGTCGTGATGATGGTGATGGCCGCCGCAACCGCAACCACAGCCGCCAGCGGAACGGTAGACGATGCGGATCGGATCGAACCCTTCTTCGACTTCGGTGATTTCAAGACCGATCATCGTGAGCATCTTCGCGACGTTTTCCTGCGCAACGACGGCAAAGCCCCCTTCGGCTTCGGCAACGCGCACGCCGCGGTTGATCAGGGCGCCCGCCGCTTCACGCATGAGGTCGAGGTCGCCCGTGACGTGAAGAACCTTTTCCACGGCCGGACGAACCGCCCAGAATTCGCCCTTTTCGTCCACGAACACGTCGTTGACTTCAAGCACGCGGCGTTCCGTCACGCCGAAGGTGATGACGTCGCCGTCCACCTTCACTTCCTGCGGCCATTCCACGCGTTCGGCCAGAGTGAGCGAAAGCGTGTGCGCACGGTCAAGAATCGGCTGGGCCGGAGCAGCTTCGGGAGGAAGCAGTTTCGTAAGAGTCGTCATGATTAAATTTCCAGACAGAAATTGGGATGATTGGGCAATTTTAGGGCAGAGCGGCGGAAAGCGCATCCGACAATCGGTCTACGGCGACGACCTCGAGCCCTTCGATCGGCGTACGCGGCGCGTTGGCGCGCGGAATGATCGCCTTGGAAAATCCGAGCTTGGCGGCTTCGCGAAGACGTTCCTGTCCGCGGGGCGCCGGGCGGATTTCACCCGCAAGGCCCACTTCTCCAAAAACGACGAGTCCCTTCGGAAGGGGCTTGTTGCGGATGCTCGAATAAATGGCGGTGAGAATGGCGAGGTCGACGGCCGTTTCCGTGATCTTCACGCCGCCCACGGCGTTGACGAAGACGTCCTGGTCAAAGCAGGCGACCCCCGCGTGGCGATGAAGCACCGCAAGGAGCATCGCGAGGCGCTGCGCGTCGACGCCCACGGCGAGACGCCGGGGGCTCGGCAGATGACTCGTATCGACGAGCGCCTGCATTTCGACGAGGAGCGGGCGCGTCCCTTCCTGCGTGACGAGAACGGTGCTCCCGGGCACGTTCGCCTTGTATTCGGAAAGGAAAATGGCCGAAGGGTTCGTCACCCCCACGAGACCGTGGTCGGTCATCGCGAAGACGCCGAGCTCGTTCACCGCCCCGAAGCGGTTCTTGAAGGCGCGGATGAGGCGGAAGTTCGAGTGGGTGTCCCCTTCGAAGTAGAGCACCGTGTCGACGATGTGTTCGAGAATGCGCGGCCCCGCTAGCGCCCCGTCCTTCGTGACGTGGCCCACGAAAAAGAGCGTGATCCCGAGGCGCTTGGCGGTGCGGGTGAGCCGCGCCGCGCACTCGCGCACCTGCGAGACCGATCCCGGCGCGCTGTCGAGGTCGCCCGAGAAAAGCGTCTGAATCGAGTCGAGGACGACGAATTCGGGCTTCACGCGGTTCAGAACCGATTCGATCTGCTCGAGCTGCACTTCGCTCATGAGCTGCAGCCCCTTGGGTTCGAGCTGCAGGCGCTTGGCGCGCAGAGCGATCTGCGAGGGACTTTCTTCGCCGCTCACGTAGAGGGCCTTTCGTCCCATACGCACGATGCGACTCACCACCTGCAGAAGAAGCGTCGACTTGCCTATCCCCGGATCGCCCCCGATGAGGGAGACGCCGCCCGGGACGAGCCCGCCCCCCATGACGCGGTCGAATTCGGAAAGGCCCGTCACGATGCGGGGCGTATCCTCGATCGTCACGTCGCCCAAATCCTGCAGCGTCCCCGTCGTTTCGACGAAGCCCTGCGCGACCCGCTCGCTGCCGTAGCGGCTCGCCGCGCCCTGCGTCACCTTGAATTCCTGAAGCGTGTTCCACGCCTTGCAGTGCGGACACTGACCGCTCCACTTGAGGGCCGTTCCGCCGCATTCGGTACAGACGAAATTCGTTCGTGCCTTTTTGAGCGCCACGGATCAGTCTCCCTTCACGACCACGGAAACGCGGCGCGCGAGCGCGCAGATGAGTTCGTAACCGATCGTCCCGCAGGCGGCGGCGACGCGGTTGACGGGAAGGTTCTTTCCCCAGAGTTCGACGACGCTTCCGACGCGTGCACTCGGAACGTCCGTCACGTCGATCGTGAGCATGTCCATCGAGACGGCCCCGGCGATCGGCGCCGTGCGGCCTTCGACCCAGACGGGCGCGCCGTCGGGCATGGTGCGCGGATAGCCGTCGGCGTACCCACAGGCGACGACCGCAATGCGCGAGGGACGCTTGGCGATCCAGCGCGAGCCGTAGCCCACGGCTTCGCCCGGCGCGATGTCCTGAAGCGCAATGATCTTGGCGGAGAGCGTCATGGCCGGACGGATGTCGAGTTCTTCGGAAGAAATGTGCGAGTCCGGGCTCACCCCATAGAGCGCGACGCCCGCGCGCACGGCGCATCCCGACACTTCGGGGTGCCAGAGAATGCCCGCGGAATTGGCCATGCAGGCGGGCGCCCCTTCCTGCGCGAGACGTCCCATGCGGGTGATCTGACGGCCCACCGACGCGGGACCGTCGGCGAGATACGAAGGCTCGGCGTTCGCAAAGTGCGTCACCACCCCTTCGACGCGCACGCCCGGAATCGCCGCGAGCTGATCGTGCACGACGCCCACTTCCGAGGGAAGAAAGCCCAAGCGGTTCATGCCGGAATTCACCTTGATGTGCACGCCCACGTCGCGAAGCGGACGGCTCTTCAAAACGTCGATCTGCCAGAGCGAATGCACGACCGTCTCGACGCCGAGCTCCTGCAGGGGTTCGATGTCGTCCTCGTCGAAGAAGCCTTCGAGAAGAAGAATGCGCTTTTGCCACCCGTATTCCCGCGCGCGGCGCGCGTCCGTGAGGTCGATCGTCGCGAGCCCGTCCGCGTCGGCGAAGGCCTTCACCGCGTTCTCAAGACCGTGCCCGTATGCGTTGGCCTTGACAACGGCCCAGAGCATGCGGTCTCCCGCCGAAGCGCGCATGCGCGCAAGATTGTGACGAAGGGCGGCCAGATCAATTTCGGCGTAAATCGGACGCGGCACGAAACACCTCACGAAAAAAGGATGGACGAAAACGTCCATTATAGGAGCCTCAAAATTCCGAGGAATTCGCTCGGTTACGCTTTCGCACCATTTCACCTGGCCCCCCAAAAGGGAAAGCCGTCCGGAGGCGGCTTTCCGGGGACTCAGTCGAATTCGAAGGAGTAGAGCATATCGAGCGCCTGATCGACCCCGGTCGCCGCCTCCACGTAGAGTTTCGGAATCACGCGGTAGCGAAGCGTCAGAGTGGCGAGCGAATCGAAGATCCCCACGCCGTACTTCACCTTGAGGCCGGGGAGCACGTAGCCGCTCAAAACGAGCTGGGAGTTGTCCCCGGCCGCGGGCGCTTTCGTGCGACTTCTTACACTCTTTCGCTAGGGTCCGCCCCGTGGAACGCGCTACACTTAGTGGTTTCATCAATACGGACTTCCCGAGTTTCATGAATCGAGGTTTCTACACGATCATGGCGGCGCAGTTTCTGTCGTCTCTCGCCGACAATGCGCTTCTCATCGCCGCCATCGCGCTTTTGACCGATCTGCAGGCTCCGGACTGGATGACGCCGCTTCTGAAGCTCTTCTTTGTGGTGAGCTACGTGTGTCTCGCGGCCTGGGTGGGCATATTCGCGGACTCCATGCCCAAGGGCCGCGTGATGTTCATCTCCAACAGCCTCAAGGCCCTCGGTTGCCTTCTGATGCTCTTTGGAAGCCATCCCCTTCTCGCCTACGCGATCGTGGGCGTGGGCGCCGCGGCTTATTCGCCCGCGAAGTACGGCATTCTCACGGAACTCCTCCCCGCCGAAAAGCTTGTCGTCGCCAACGGCTGGATCGAAGGCCTCACGGTCGCCTCGATCATTCTCGGCGTCACGTTGGGCGGCGTTCTCATCCGCCCGGACGTGGCCGGAGGCCTTCTCGAAATCTTCCACCTCGAAGCGGTGGGGCTCGAGCGCTTTGCGCAGGCGGCCATCTTTGCGATCGTCTTCATCTACACCTTCGCCGCGATCGTCAACCTCGCCATTCCCGACACGGGCGCGCGCTATCCCAAGCAGGACTTCCGCCCGATCGAATCGCTCAAGCACTTCTGGCAGAGCAACCTCCTTCTCTGGCGCGATCCGCTCGGCCAGATCTCGCTCTCGGTCACGACGCTCTTCTGGGGCGCGGGCGCAACGCTGCAGTTCCTCGTTCTCAAGTGGTGCGAGCACGCCCTCGGCATGAATCTTTCGGAAGGCGCCATCATGCAGGCGGTCGTGAGCCTCGGCGTGGCGCTCGGGGCCGTCCTCGCCGCGGCCAAGGTGCCTTTGAAGCGCTCGCTCTCCGTCCTCCCGATGGGGATCTTCATGGGCGTTCTCGTGACGTGCACGGCCTACTTCACGCGCGACATCGCGCCGGCGGGCGGGATCTCGCTTCCGGGCTTTGAAATCTCCTGGGCCGCCCTCATCGCGGGCCTCGTCATGGTGTCGGTGGGCCTTTCCGCAGGCTTCTTCCTCGTTCCCATGAACGCGCTTCTGCAGCACCGCGGCCACGTCCTCATGAGCGCGGGCCGCTCGATCGCCGTGCAGAACTTCAACGAGAACCTCTCGATTCTCGCCATGCTCGGCGTCTACGCGATCCTCATCAAGCTCGACCTCTCGGTCCCGGCCACGATGGTGATCTTCGGACTCTTCGTAGGGGGCTCCATGGCGCTCGTGATTCTCAAGCACCGCCTCAATCAGAAGAAGGAGGACAGCCTCCATCTGATCGGCGAAGCGAAGCGCCACTGATCGACACCGCAGAACAAAACGTCGCCCGAGGTCCGCGAGGATCCCGGGCGATGTCGTTTCAGGCCGCCCCCGAAGGGAGATTTCTCGTCAGGCGACGAGGCGCTTGACGCCCGGCCCTTCGATGCGGCTCACGCCCCGACCGCGTTCGGGCGTGACGACGATCTGCGTCTCGACGCGCTCCTTCACGGCCGCGACGTGACTGATCACGCCGATGAGGCGTCCCGTCGTGCGGCGAAGGTCGTCCAAGACGCCGAGCGCCGTGTGAAGCGTCGCTTCGTCGAGCGTCCCGAAGCCTTCGTCCAAAAAGAGCGTCTCGACCCGCAGACGGCTTCCCGAAAGGTTCGAGAGTCCGAGCGCGAGCGCGAGGCTCACGATGAAGCTTTCGCCCCCCGAAAGGTTCGTCGACGAGCGGACCGTGTCGGCCATGTCGTGGTCGATCACCGCGATCTCGAGCGCGGGTTCTCCCACGGCGGCGAGTCCGTAGCGGCTCTTCATCATGCGGAGCACCCGGTTGGCCGCTTCGATCAAGACGCGGAAGGTGATCCCCTGCGCGATCGTGCGAAGACGCTGTCCCTTGGCGTCGCCGATGAGTTCGTTCAGGGCGAGCCAGCGCTTTCGCTCCTCTTCCCGGAGTTGCCACTCCGATCGGAGTTCCTTGGCGCGTTCGCGCCGCGCGTCGTCGGCGCGGATCACTTCGAGACTGCGGCCGCGTCGCTCTTCGACTTCCCGCTCTTTTTCCCGAAGCGCGTCCAGCGAAGTGAGCGCTCCGTCGCGCGAAAGCGACGCGGCGTCCGCCCGACCGCTCATTTCGTGGAGCGCCAGTCTTTCCTTTGCCGTCTCCTCTGAGAGATGTGCGATCCGAAGACTCCGCTCCCGGACCTTGAGAAGCAGAGCGTTCAACTTTCTCTCGTCCTCTTCCGAAAGAAGTGCGGCGCGCAGATCCTTCGACGAGGCAAAGCCCGACTTTTCCTTTTGCCGGCGCCACTCGTCCTCGGCCGACAGGAGACGCTCCCGTTGTGCAATCAGTTCTTGTTCCGCCTTGGCGAGACGGGTTTCGAGCGATTCCAAAGTCTTTTCGCACGCGCGCACGCGTTCGGCCGCGCTTGCGGCCGCCGCCTTTCGGGCGCTTCGCTCCGTCTCGAGGCGTTGAAGTTCCGCTTCGGGCGGCGCCTTTTCCCAGGACGCGCGCCAACGGGCGAAGTCCTCGTCGAAAAGTCGCCGGCCGTTCTCCAAGCCTTCGGAAAGCTGCGTTGCAAGCGCCTGCGTCGTTTGGGCGCGCTCGGCGAATTCCGCGAGGAATCCCGCGGCGCTTTCCTCGGCCGAGCGCAGATCGTCGCGCTCGCGAATCTTCTTCTCGCGGACCGTGCCCCGCTCTACGAGTTGAGCGAGCGTCCCCTCGGGATCCTGCGTGCCGAGAATCGTCTTCCAGGGAGTCGCAAGCGTCTCGACGCCCTTGCGGGCGGCCTCGGCGGCGAGGCGCTTCGCCGCGTCGAGCGAACGCACTTCTTCAAATCCCTTTTGCGCTTCCGCCAAAAGGATTTGATCCGAAGCGAGCGCTTCCTTCTCTTTGGTCCAGCGCACTTCCGCCGCCCCCGCTTCGTCGCGGGCCGCGGCCTCGGTTTTCCGAAGCGATTCGAGCGTCCGAACGTTCCCGAGGAGCGTTTCGCGCTCCCGGGCGAGCCGTTCGAGCGCCGCGAGACCTTCCGCGCGCACGCACTCGGAGAGCCGTGGCCAATCCGCGTCGATCGACGTACGACGCCCGTCGTGCAGGTCTTCGAGCGCCTTTCTTTGCGGTGAATTTTCAACGGCCGCGATGAGGGGCGCATCCTCTTCCAGATCCAGGAGGCGCCTCGCGACGCCGATGCGCTCCGTCAAGAGCCGCATGCGCACGATCGGGTCCTTTCCTTCGCTGAGTTCGGCCGCGGCAAGGGCTTCCTTCGCCTTCAGGAGCCGCTCGCGAGCGGCATTGCGTCGGCTTTCCACGTCTGCCAGACGACGCTCCGCGGACTTTGCCTTGCCTTCAAGGAGCGTGCATCGATCCGAGGCCAGGCGTAGGCGCTCGGCGGCATCTTGGGCCTCCGCTTCACTGCGGCGCCACAAGTCGATCGCGCCGCGCAGGCCTTCGGCCGCTTCGCGCCAAGTTTCCAGGGCCGCGCTTCGCGAGAGTTCCGCCTCGAGTTTGCCGAGTTTTTCCCGCCGCGCGGCCGACTTCTTTTGGGCGGCCGCAAGGTTTTTCTTCGCGGCTTCGGCGTCGCTCACCGCCGTGCGGGCGTGCTTTTCCGATGCTTCAAGCGAAGCGCGCCGCGTCTCAAAGCGGGTCTTTTCCTCGCGCCAGGCTTCGACCGTCGGGCGGAAGGCTTCGAGCCGCGCCTCGGCCGCCTCGGATTCCGCATTCGCTTGAGGAAGCGCGAGACGCTCCGCTTCGAGCCTCTTTTTCGCGGCGTCTCGATCGTTTTGCGTGGCGAGGCGCTCCTTTTCCAGGCGTTCCGCTTCAGTACGAAGCACATCGCGCCGCTCGAGCGACGAGAGCGCCTTCACGGCGCGATCCGCCGCGTCCTGACGACGCTCGGCCGCCTCCACCGAAGTGCGTTCCCTTTCCTCTTCTCCCTTCAGGGCGAGAAGCTCCGCTTCGCGTCCTTCCAACCGCAGACGGGCTTCGTGCCAAGCCGTAACGGCGCGCAGACGCGTTTCTTCCTTTCGGATCGTTTCGACGAGCGAGGCGTAGTCGCGAAGCACCGCCTCTTCTTTGGCGCGGTCTTCGTCCGAAAGAAGTTCCAGGAGCTCGAGCTGCTTCTGAACATCCGCAGCCGCGCGGTCGGCTTCGCTCCAGCGGCGGTAGACGGCGCTTCCGATGCGGGCGTAGATTTCGGAGCCCGTGACGCGCTCGAGAATTTCCGCGCGCTCCTGAGGCTTGGCCGTAAGAAAACGTCCGAAGGCGCCCTGAGCCAAGAGCACCGTGCGCGTGAAGGCGGAAAAGCCCATTCCGAGAAGTTCCGAAATCTTCTGCTCCCACTCCCGCACCTTCTCGGCAACGATTTCCCCCTCGAGATCGTCAGGCGAGGAAAGGCGCACAAGTTCCACAGACTTCCCGTTCGACTTCACGAGCCGCATGCGGCAGCGGCTCAGCCAATAGACGCCGTCCACCTCAAAGACGACGCTCGCCCCGCATTCCTTTTCGCCGCGCGTGATGAGAACGCTCTTTTTCTCGTCTTCGTTCGCGGCCACGACGGCGCCCTCGGTGCGGGGCGTCACGCCGAAGAGCGCGAAGCTCACCGCGTCGAGAATCGAAGTCTTGCCGCTTCCCGTCGGCCCCACGATCGCAAAGAGGCCGCCCCGGGCGTAGGAGGGCGTCGTAAAGTCGATTTCGTAGGCGCCCCGAAGCGAATTGATGTTTTTGAAGCGCAGTTTGAGAATCTTCATGGCCGTCTTCCCCAGGTCAATCGTTGCCGCCGATCATCGCGTCGCGCGCGACCTCGGCGAAAAGCGTCCGCAGGCGTTCGCTCTCCTCTTCGCCGCGCGCGGCTTCGCGAAGCACCTCGTCAAAAACGGCCTCGGGCGTGAGCATTTCGAGCGTCAGTCCCTCTTCCGAACGGAAGACGTCGACCGTCGGGCTCGCGAGTCGGAAACTCACGAAACGCAACCCAAGAGCCGCGCACTTGTCGACAAGGGGTTCGAGGAGGTCGCGCGTGGGCTTCGGGTCCGTGAGTTCCATGCCGACATAGCATTCGGGCAGTTCCGAGGCGACCTTTTCGAGTGCCGCCGGCAATTCCGACGAATGGCCGCGCAAAATGCGGACCGCGCGCTTTTGCGGTACGTCGTGAAGGATTTCCTCGACGCCCGACTCGGTAAAGTTCACCTCCACGATCTGATGCAAGTAGTCCTGGTGCTTCACGTCCAAAGAGATCGGTATGCCGCTGTAGCGCGCCGGCACGGCGCCCTCGAGTTTTCCTGCCCGATGGAGGTGTCCGAGCGCCACGTAGTCCCAGTCCGATCCGAGACGAGAAAGGTCCGCCATGCGGATCGATCCCACCTGGGGATCGGAGAGCACCTTCTCGCGCCGCTCCTTCGGGATGCTGTCGCGAAGATAGAGGTGGCCCATCGCGATCTTCGGCACGTTCTCGGTCCCTTCCCTCGCCATCGCTTCGAGGAGCTTTTCATGCGCGAGCGCATAGCGCGCCTCGATCCCCGCTTCGTAGAGGGCGAGTTCGTCGAGCGTATCTCCGAGGGCGAGCCCCTTTCGCACTTCGCCTTCCTTGAGGAAAGGCACGGCGGCAATGGCGGCGAGAGGACGTCCGTCGCGGTCGCGCACGACGATCGACTGCTCTTCGGGCGTCGGCCCCGCGACGATCGTGCGCACGCTTCGGAGCACTTCGGCCGAAGCGGAGAGAAAGGACTGCGAATCGTGGTTGCCCGCCGTCACGACGACGGCCTGCAAGGGCGTCGACGCGGCGCGCTCGAGAAAACCGTAGTAGAGCCGCTGCGCGGCGATCGGCGGCATCGAGACGTCGAAGACGTCCCCCGCGATGAGGAGGATGTCGGGACGGCGCTCCGTGATTTTCGCGAGAAGCCAGTCGAGAAAGAAGACGAAGTCCTCGGTGCGATCCCAGTCGCCGAGCATCTTGCCGAGGTGCCAGTCGGAAGTGTGGAAAATGCGCATGAACCGTCGGTCGTGAAAAGAGAGAAACGCTTTCGATTGTACGACGGCGAGCGCAAAGGGCGAGGGCGAAGGAAAGAGGATTTTCCGGCCGCGGGGAAACTCTTTCAATTTCCCCCGAAAGTCTGTGCGGGAATGCAAAACGGGCGCAACGCTCCTTCTTCGGAGCACTGCGCCCGCCGGAATGTCGAAAGGTCGTCCTCAGGGCTCGTCGGGCCGGCAGCGGGGATCGAGCCTGAGCGTGTAACCCGAAGGAATCATGCGGCGGCTTTCCGGAACGGGAAGATCGGGGCGGGCAAAGCGGGACGCGCAGTATCCGGCCTCGCGACCGAAGACGACCGCGGCGGCGATCCCCATGCCCGAGACGCGCTCGAGACCGTTGAGGCCCGACATCACGTCGCCCGCGGCGTAGAGCCCCGGAATGGGCTTCCCCTCTTCGTTTTGCACGTGCGCGTGTTCGTCGGCGACGAGTCCACCCGAGGTGCCGTGCACGGCGGACCGGACGGGAAAGGCGTACAGCGGTACGGCGCTAAGGTCGCTTTCCATCGTGCGTCGCCCGAAGGCGTCCTTTCCCTTCAAGAGACCCTCGCGGTAGGTGCGAAGCGTCTCCTTGAAGGTCTCGGGATCGACGCGCATGCGTCGGGCGAGTTCCTCCTCCGTCGCGCCCGTCACGGCCGCAAGTTGATACGAGCTCTCCTGCAGAAGGCTTTCCTGTTCGACGATTTTTTCGTCCGCGATGAGCCAGGCGACGTGTCCGGGCTGCTTTTCGGTTTCGGCCACGACCGCGCGGCGCTTGTCGAGTTCGTTGACGAAACGCTTCCCCTGCTGATTGACGAGGATCGCGCCGCGGCTGCGCACCGACGAGGGAATGATGTCGCCCGTCGTCGCGATCGTGGTCGGATGAAATTCGAGGAGTTCGAGGTCGCGCACGGCGGCGCCCGCCATGTGTCCGAGGATGAGGCCATCGCCGGTGCAGCCCGGGGCGTTCGTCGTGAAGTTGAGCGCCGTGTACTGACGGCTTTCCTTGCCGGCGTGCATGCGGACCATGTCGGGATTGGCCGCGTAGCTCCCCGTGGCGATCACGACCGCGGGCGAGCGGATGATGAAGGTGCCGCCGCGCATGTCGGTGACGCGCACGCCCGCGACGGCGCCCTTTTCCATGAGGATTTCCGAAGCGGGCGCAAGCGTTTCGATGGGAATGCGACGGTCTTCGGCGCTGCGCAGGAGGGCCTTGACAACTTCCACGCCCACGGTCGTTCCCTTCGTGTCGGTACGGAATCCCGCCCATTCGCCCCCTTCGCGCACAGGAACCGGACGCGCCAGCGACGCGCCCATCGAAGTGAGCCACTCGTAGGCGTCGTCCGTCATCAAAAGGAGCTTTTCAATGAGCTCGGGGTCGTTTCGTCCGCCGCCGCTCCGAACGATTTCCTTGTAGAGCGACTCGACGGAGAGTTCCTTTCCCGCGACCGCCTCGGCGCGCTTTCCGATCGCCGTCACGTAGTCGGCCGCAAAGACGGAACTTCCCCCCACCACGGGCATCTTCTCGAGCACCATGACCTTCGCGCCCGTTTCGGCCGCGGCGACCGCGGCCGAAAGGCCGGCCGCGCCCGAACCGAGCACGACCACGTCACTGTGATACACCGTCTCGCCCGCGCGCGCGACAAGCGTCGCGGCCGCGCAGAGCACGCCGAAAAGAATCACCCGCAACCCGGAAAAGATACGCATAGGAAAGCTGTTGTTATTTTGATGTCGCCGAATCCATTGTCCCCTGGGAAACACAGGGACGCCTCAAATCTGTAAGAGTTCTTTCTCTGAAAATTTGCCTATTTCCTAGAGGAAAACCCTGAGCGAAGGATAGCAAATCTTTTCGTTTTCCGCCTATGCCGAGAAAACGATTTCCAATCGGCCAGCCTCGATCAGGCGCGCGTCGAGAGCACCCGGTCCGCCCACACGAGGCCGATGATCGTCTTTACGTCAGTGATGCGGCCGTCCAAGACCATCGCCGTCGCTTCGCGCCGCGGAACGCGCACGAGTTCGAGAAACTCGCCGTCGTCGAGCGCCTGTTCGCCCGCCTCGGGCCCCTCGGCGAGGAACATGACGATCCCTTCGTTCGAGTAGCCGATCGCGTTGTGGAGCGTCCCGAGCTCCGTCCAGCGGCGCGCCGAAAAGCCCGTTTCCTCATGAAGCTCGCGCTTGGCGCAGACGAGCGGCGCCTCCTTCGGATCGAGCTTTCCCGCGGGAAGCTCCCAGAAGCTTCGTCCCATGGGATGGCGCCACTGTCTCTCGAGAAGCACCGTGTCGTCCTCAAAAAGGAGCACGATCCCCGCGGCGCCGGGGTGCCGCAGAAATTCGCGCGAACGGCGCGCGCCGTCGGGCAAGGTCACTTCGTTGCGGATCACGCGCAGAAAGCCGCCCCGCCAGGCTTCTTCTTCGGAAATTGTCGTCTCCTTCAGGGGATCGTCGGCACGCGCCGCATCGGGAAGCGTCTTCAAAACGGGAATGTCGGTCATCTCGGTTGTCCTTTCCGTCATTTGGCCGCAAACGCCGCGGCCGTTGTCCTACAATCTTGGCACTTTATCTTAGGGGAACCGAATGAGCAAAACCATCCTCACGATCGACGAATACCGCAGTCTCGAGACGCGCGCGGGCAACATGCTCGGCCACGACGCCCTCATGTTGCGCGCCGGCACGGCCGCGGCCGACTTCATCGCCGAACGCATTCCCGCGGGCGGGCGCGTGACGCTCCTCGTGGGCCCGGGCAACAACGGCGGCGACGCGCTCGTCGCCGCCCTCGAACTCAAGAAGCGCGGGTTCGCAACGACCGTCGTCCTGCCCGGCGGCCGCCAGCCCAAGTCCGAACTCGCCAAGCGCTTCTTTGCCGAATGGTGCGAAGCGGGCGGCGCCGTGACCGACGATCCCTACCTCACGGAAAAGGCCGACTGCGTCGTCGACGGCCTCTTCGGCATGGGCCAGACCAAGCCCGTCGCGGGCGACGACCTCGACGCCGTCCTCTGGTTCAACGAACGCCGCGGCCTCAAGGTGTCGCTTGACGTTCCCACGGGGCTCAATCCCTACACGGGCCGCTGGATCGGTCCGCGTCCGGGCTGCCGCGCCGACGCGACGCTCACCTTCCTCGCCACCAAGGCGGGCTTCTACATGGAGGAAGGCGTCGACGCCGCCGGCGAAATTCATCTCTTCGAACTCGACGTCTCGATTCCTCTTTCGACCCTCTCCGTCGTGGAAGAGGACGAATTCCCGCACGTGCTCCATCGCCGCGCCCAGAACGTCCACAAGGGCGACTTCGGCCGCCTCGTCGTCACGGGCGGCGCCCGCGGCACCTTCGGCGCCGCGATCCTCGCCGCGCGCGCGGCCCTTACCATGGGTGCGGGGCTCGTCACGGTGGACGCCCTCGCAGAAGACATTCCGGCCTTCGATCCGCTCGAACCCGCCCTGATGTTCGCCGTCGAAAAGCCCGACTATTCGAAGTTCGACGTGACCGTTCTCGGTCCGGGCCTCGGCCGCTCCGAAGCCGCCCGCGCCCGCGTGAAGGAAGCGCTCGAAACGGCGCACGCTCTGGTGCTCGACGCCGACGCGCTCAACATCATCGCCGAGGATCTTCCTCTGCAGGATCTTCTTCTCTCCCGCCGGGAACCGACGGTTCTCACGCCGCACGCCATGGAGGCCGCTCGCCTTCTGCGCCGCGACGTCAAGGACGTGACCGTCGACCGCGTGGCGGCCGCCCGCGAACTCGCCGTGCAGACGGGCGCGATCGTCGTTCTGAAGGGTCCGGGCACCGTCACGACGCTTCGCAGTTCGCGCGCCTGGATCAATCCGACGGGTTCGGCCATGCTCGCCACGGCGGGCACGGGCGACGTCCTCGCCGGCATGATCGGCGCCATGTTCGCGCAGAAGTTCGACATGGTCGAAGCGACGCTCTCGGCCGTGTGGCTCCACGGCCGCGCGGTTGAAGGCATCGAAGCGGGCGTCACGGCCTCTTCGGTCGCCCGCCTCGCCGCGGATCTTCTCGACAGAATGCGTCAATCGTAACTGTTCGTAGGTAGCGCATCCGATGATTTGCATCCGGGGCTGCGCTCAAAAAACCTTCGGGGAGACGAAAATTCCGTTCGATCCGGGCTTGTGAGCCTCCCAACGTTTTGTTACGGGGAAGGAAATTTCGACATACCTCCTCCCGAGACCTTTGTTAGAGTAGCCTTCAACAGGAAGGACAAACACCGGACTGTTGGACTCCAGCTTAGGTTGAGTTATTGAGGGTTTGAGAGGCCGTGGGCATACGCTCACGGCCCTTTTTTTGGTTCCGCATGCGCCGCTCGGCATTTTCGTCGAGTCACACTGCGCCATGCCTGCACATCGAATTTTTCCAGATCGTAACCGTTCGTTTGCGACCGACGGCCCCGAGCGTGAGACAAGTCCGTCCCGCGTCGGCTTTCCCTGTGCGCAGAAAGTTTCCCGGCTCCTACACTTTGTTACGGGCTACGGCATTTCGAAATATCCTCCGCCGAAGGCTTTGATAAAGTAGCGTCAACAGGAAGGACGAACACCGGACTGTTGAGACTCCAGCTTAGGTTGAGTTATTGAGGGTTTGGAAGGCCGTGGGCGACATCGCTCACGGCCCTTTTTTTGATCGAGGACCCGTGCACGGATACGATCGGAGATTCCTTCGGAGCGCCTCCCGGCAGCCTCTGTAACGAAGCATGAAAATCCTCCCCTGCCGAGCAAAAAATGCGGGAACAAATCTCTTTTCCCGGCTTGCCCTCCCTGCACCGTTTTTCCAGGATTCCGAGTCCCCACACAAAAGAAAAAGTCCTGAGACAGAACGGATTTCCACGTCAACACTTTGTTACGTGCTTCGGATTTTCGACATATCTTGAAGAAGGCCCTTTGGTAGAGTTACCCCGTCGAGAGGAACGACAGCGTCCTTTCGCGACTCTGCCAAGGTTGAGTATTTTGAGGGTTTGGAGTGGCCGCGAACTTCGGTTCGCGGCCTTTTTTTTTTCATGAAAGAGTTTGACTTTCATCATGTAGGGTGAAGGCGTCGCCTTCATCCCCATCTTGTGACTCTTTACGACTTTTTTGGGGGCCGTCCCCTCGTCTTTGACGTCGGGGGACCGCGTTGGTCGCGTCGAGCGCCAACGAACGCGAGCTGCCACGTCCGAGCCACTCAGCCCGGTCGCTCGGCTCCGCCTCGCGAAGTCTTCGGCCCGATACTTGGTGATCGGAGAACCTCGGTACGGGATCACGCGAGGCTCTAGAGAAGAATCGCGTATTTGCAGGAAATCTGCCCGGGCGTCTATGATTTCCTCACCGACTCGGCTCTGCCGCTCCGATTCGTTCGACTTTTCATCTCCTTCATGCCACGATCCTCTTATTCGCCGCCGCATTCGAGCCCCCGTCCTAGAATTCACCCATGCGCTCCTCCGGACCCAATATCCGATAACCGCTCCTCGGCGCCCCGCCGTCCCGCTCAGCCCTCGTCCTCGACGCCGACGTCTTCACCGAACGGCGCGGGCGCAACCTCGGCCTCCTCGGCCGGCACTCCTGCGCCGTTTGCCAAGATCGCGGGTTTGGTGGAGCGCGTCACCTTCCACAACGGACAAAACGGCTTCTGCGTCCTGCGGCTCAAAGTGAAGGGCGAACGCGACCTCGTTACGCTCGTCGGCCACACGCCCTCCGTCACGCCCGGCGAATACGCCACGGCTTTCGGTCAGTGGATCGTCGATCGGGAATACGGGCGGCAGTTCAAGGCAGAATGGCTTCGCATTCATCAACCGACGACCGCCACGGGTATTGAAAAGTACCTGGGCTCGGGGATGGTGAAGGGAATCGGGCCTTTCTTCGCCAAAAAGCTCGTGCAGGCCTTCGGGACGGAGGTCTTCTCCGTTATCGAGAACGAACCCAATCGCCTGAGGGAAATCGAGGGGATCGGGCGCAAGCGCCTCGAACGTATCACGGCCGGCTGGGCCAGCCAAAAGGTGATTCGGGAAATCATGGTCTTTCTTCACGGTCACGGCGTCTCGACATCAAAGTCCGTGCGCATCTACAAGACTTACGGCAACGACGCCGTCCGGGTCGTTCAGGAGAATCCGTATCGCCTTGCGCAGGACATCCGCGGGATCGGTTTCAAGTCGGCCGATACCATTGCGAAGAACGTCGGGATCGACCGGCATTCCCCGCTTCGTGCCCGCGCCGGGATTTCCTATACGCTCCTCGAAGCATCGGGGAACGCCGGGCACTGCTGTCTTCCACGCTCGGAACTCGTCCAAAAGGCGGTGGAACTTCTCGACATTCCGGAAGACGTGATTCAACCGGCGATCGACTTCGAACTCGAATCGCAACGAGTCGTCGAAGACGTGTTCCCGGAACCGGGGAGCGTCTATCCGATCGGTCTCTATCTCGCGGAAGAGGGCGTCGCCAAGGAAGTGCGCCGTCTCGGGCGCGGACGCTTGCCATGGCCCGCGGTCGATTCCGAGAAGGCCGTACCCTGGGTCGAAACGAAGCTCGGCATTCGATTGGCCGACAGTCAGCGCGCCGCGGTTTCGACGGCACTGCAGTCGAAGTTCAGCATCATCACTGGGGGACCCGGCGTAGGCAAAACAACGCTCGTGAAGTCGCTTCTCACGATCCTGGAAGCCAAGCACGTACGGATTCAGCTTTGCGCCCCAACGGGGCGCGCGGCGAAGCGTCTTTCCGAATCTTCGGGACGGGAAGCCAAGACCATTCATCGCCTCCTTGAAATCAATCCGGAAAACGGGGAATTCAAACGCAACCAGGAAAATCCTCTGGAGTGCGATCTGTTGGTCGTCGACGAGAGCTCCATGATCGACATCCAGTTGGCGAACCACCTGCTCACGGCCGTACCGTCCACCGCCTCCGTCCTGATCGTAGGCGACGTCGACCAACTTCCGTCCGTGGGACCGGGCGCGTTCCTATCCGACCTCATTGAGTCCCACACCGTTCCCGTCATTCGCCTCACGGAAGTCTTCCGACAGGCGGCTTCATCCTGGATCATCAAGGCGGCGCACCGCATCAACGCGGGGCAGATGCCGCAGTTTCCGACGAAGGACGATCACGGCGACTGCTACTTCGTCAAGGTCGAGGAGACGGAAGAGGTGGCGGAGCGAATCGTGGATCTGGTGAAGCGCCGTCTTCCGAAGGCCTATGGAGTTGATCCGATTCGCAACATTCAGGTTCTCTGCCCCATGAACCGAAGCGGCTCGGGGGCGCGCGCCCTGAACCTCCTTCTGCAGGAGGCCCTGAACCCGCCAACCGACCAGTCGGTGGAGCGATTCGGCTACAAATTCGGGATCGGCGACAAAGTGATGCAGATCGAAAACAACTACGACCGCGAGGTCTACAACGGCGACATCGGTTTCGTGGTTCGAAAGAACGAGGAGGATAAGACGCTCACGATCGACTTCGACGGACGGGAAGTTGCCTACGACTACGCGGACCTCGACGAACTCGTCCTCTGCTACGCGACGACTATCCACAAATCTCAGGGAAGCGAGTACCCGATCGTCGTGATTCCGCTTTCGATGCAACATTTCGTGATGCTGAAGCGCAACCTCGTCTACACGGGCGTAACCCGCGGAAAGAAGCTCGTCGTGATCGTGGGACAGCCCCGGGCCCTGGGCCTTGCCGTACGCTCGAACGACGCCCTGAAGAGAAAGACGGGGCTCCGCGCCCGATTGATCCAGCAGTGGTCGGGCGGCTGAGAGCGTTCGAATCGGCAAGAGCGTCACCCGGGACGATGGCGGCCGCCCCGGGAAAAGCCTCGTGCACGCCCTCTTTTTTCATGAAAGAAAGGTTTTGACCTTCATCATGTAAGGAGGGAGGTCATTGTTTTTTTTCTTTTCCGAACGAAACTCGAAGACGGGTGCTCAGCAACCGAATACGAAAAAACCCCGACCAGACCGTCGAGGCTTTGAAAAGGATCGCCGAGAAAAAAAAACAAACGATTTACTTAAAAAATCGCTTGCTTGCACACTCTAGCAATACAAAAAATCTGGCAGGCCCACCGAGACTCGAACTCAGAGCTGTCCCTTAGGAGGGGACCATTCTATCCTGTTGAACTATGGGCCCTGCCGGAGAAGGCGAATTGTAGCAGGTTCCGCGGCCGATCACCGCGGTTCCCAGCAGAGACGGTAAACAACCCTCGACTAAAGTCGAAGGCTTTGCAACTATTGCCGAGACAACGT
>ERZ772805.1507-NODE-1507-length-18515-cov-2.954117_pt1 | contig 18515 bp, 6 predicted proteins | sample MGYA00511344_ERZ772805 | MGnify/ENA primary metagenome ERZ772805 (study PRJEB29015, sample SAMEA2737730) | human gut metagenome | biome: human gut; feature: human-associated habitat; material: faeces | place: China | collected 2012 ...
CGCGTAGTCACTGATTAGAATGTAAGACGTGACACACATTGTGGCGTTAAAGATATCGTCTCCTATAAAGACCTAAATTCCCCAAATTTATAAACATAACAGGGAGCCGATAGCAACAATACGCCCACGTTATTTGTATATATAATCTATATATAAGACGTGGGCCGTTGCTTACTACCTGTTATGTTGGCGTGGGGACGCCGGGTCTTGGTAGTTGTGACGGCGCCACGTTTTTTTATGCGTATATGGTATGTTATATATTTATAACCCCTTATGGCTCTCATCCGTGATGGACTGGAGTCATTACTTAAAGATATTACACTAGGTTGTATTCATAAAATAACTTTATCAAAGTCATACCGCTCTTTCGTGAGAACCAGAGGTATATTTATGCCAATTGGCATAAAATATAGTTTGAATAAATATTTCCCGCTTCCCTTGGGTGGTATTGGGAAGCATTTTAATACGGATATACCCACCGTTGCTATTCCGGGAGGATCGGCAATGATGATTAAGTATGTCTTTGTTTAGATATGGATTTAGATATTATAACGTTCCTGTCCGTGAGAATCGGATCGTTTAAGGTTGTCTGAAAACCATTCATATAGATTATGTTAAATAATAAAAACTCCCTTGTCCGTGAGGATTTGGGGAGTTTTCTATTTTTTACTATTCCTCGGGATAACACTAAAAGTAAAATATGCTGCAAAACATGCCTCCTGCGGGATAACGGATGTGAAGATTGGATAATTTTGTAAAAAATCCAAATTAAAATAAAGTTATGCCAATATATAATTATGCTAAATGTGATACATGTGATTATGAACAAGAATATAATCCAACTAATTATAAATACATATACCCTAGGATTTATGGGTTGGAAGACTTGCCATACCCAGAAATAAGGCACGCTTGGTGCATAAATTGCAAAACATTTGTACCTATACAAAAAGGCATAAACATTAACGATATAAAAAACACAATAAGCATAGAAAATAAGAAATTAGAGAGACTGAATAGAAAGATATTCAAATTCAATAAAGACAAGCAAGATGCACAATCATTAATTAATAAAATAAATCTATACGTTAAATTTAAAGAACTAATTAAATGCAGCACTGTAGACTCATGTATAGAGTGCGGTAGCACAAATCTTATATATAAGGATATAATAAAAGATTTTTGGGTTTGTCCAAAATGTAATAAAGGAATTTTAAAAATACATAGAAAAAAATATGATATATATTTTAGGTTAGCAGATAAAGAAATAAACCCTGTAGGCATTCAATATGAACCTTTTGTAAAAAAAGATTATGGATGGAATAGATTTGATAAAATGTTACTTTGCGCAAATGAAATATTGAAAACAGACTGCCTTTTTTTAGTGTCAGAAAACGACTTAAATACATTCAAAATACTTAATAACAACATCGCATGGGCTATTATAGATAGAGCATCTTTAGTATATACGCTATTAGAATATGATAAAACATATGACTATAGATTTATTAGTCGTATAAAAACGCCATTAGTTGAATATTTTAAATTATCATGGAATGACAGACTAGAATCCGAAGATAGAATAAGGAAAATGATATCCTATTTCAGACAAGAACTAAGTTTCAAAACATTCTTGCCAAATGGTATTATATACACCTTGTTAAATCCAGCAGAAGAACCTGTTATAGACATTTCAAAAACAGACATTAAAAGATCTCTTACATATTGGCGTATAGTACAAAATAAAACTAAAGCATATTTTTCATTTTATAAAGACAAGACAATATTATGATTATTACATTTTTAAGAACAATAGGATCCATATTGCTAAGTCACATAACAGCATATTTGCTATGGTTATTATTCTATTATTTGACACCCTACATTATGGGCGTGGGATGGATGCTCTTTATTGTATATATATTAATAGCCGGTGGACTCATGACTACTATGATCGGAAGTGTAGCTACTTTTATAGCTTATCCTTTAATATTAGTATCTAAAGGATGCAAAATAGCTAAATACGCATCAATACCATTTATATTATACTTCGGTTGTTGGTCTTCCTTAAAATTACCGTATAGCATAAATGGCGATTTCAGTGTATTACAATGGATATTAGCAATCAGTCTAAACATATTAGTACTAATTACATTCATATCTATAATCGTAGCACTATTCAATGTAAATGAAGATTAATACTATAAAGCGGATGGCACCAACGCCATCCGCCACTTCACCTATTTACCATTAGCTATCTCATTCATCATAGCTTTCAAATCATATAACTCCATTTCCAATATTTCATCATCTACCTTCTTCAAATACTCACCCATTGATTGATACAATTTGTTAAGATTATTAAACTCTACATATCCACGATATTCATCGCTCATCATAAGATCATTCAATTTTTTCTGATACTCTGCTATATCAAAACTATCGTTCTGTGGATTAGACAATTCTTTACGATATCCTCTCAATCTTTGTCCGATCTTATCCATTTCTTCCAAATTCTCATAATAAGCGTTATCTATGGATTTCTTTTTCGTCCGCTCATCACCACTTTTTATAAGACGGTTTCCGACAGGGATATTCCTCCAGTCAAAATCACGACTACCCCAAGCGGTTTCAGCGGATTTGACCATCTGGGAACGTGTAGCCTCAATACCTCCGAAATAGCCGTCCAATATATGTTCTATAATGGCTGGGTTTAGGTTAACGGTACCCGTAGTATATTTATCTCCTCCGGTCAGTTCATTGGCATATTTAGTCATTGCCAATATAGCGGGATCCACGCTCTTAAAAGCCTTTGTCCATTCCGGCATACCCTTGTTGAAGTCGTTATCCTTATATAAAGGCAAACCTGTCCAATCCTTGTTATCTCCGGCCTCAATCAATGGCTTTACCGAGCTTGGGACGAAAGCGGAGAATCCTCCACCTCCCTCCATCATGTCCAAAGGAAGAACCTGTGACATTTGCTCCGCTATCTTCATGGCCATCTTTTTATCGGTATACTTCTCCTTTCCGGAAACTATTCCAGAAGACATTTCTCCTAGTCCATATATAGCCCTTAACTCTATGGGCATAGGAATTGTAATCCAATTTCCTCCACCGTTACGGAAACAGATATTATTACGTCTCACGTATTCCGGAAGATCGTAGTAATCATCATCTTCATCATCCCCAAATGCGGCCGCGAGCATAGGCATGATCGTGCCAAGCAAATAGAAAGAGGACGCTAACCCCAAGAATTTTTTGGGATTATCCTTGGCCAGCCTTCCGAAATTATACATACCTTGTACACCAGCGTTCCAAAATACATACATGGATCTTGACAATCCGGACGTGAAAGCGCTAGCGTTACCTATCTTGGTCTGCCCCTCAGTATTCAAGAATTTTGAACCCGCCCCTTTCTTATTGAAGTTTACGGATATCTCCTTAGCGTCATAAATGGATTTATCCATGCTTCGCCCCATTTCCCTAGAAGTAAGAAATGCGGCGAACCTAGCGCAATTCTCGACGCTCTTATTGAACAAGTCCATCCATTCGCCTAGTATTTTCAAAGCCTTTCCGATAGATACCTTTTGCTTGGAGTATTGAAGCTCTTTTTGGATCGCCTTCTTCTTGGCTTCCACGTCTCTCAAATTGGTGTATCCAGTCTCTCCTCCTCTCATTACAAAATCATGATATGCCTTATTCAAGGGATCGCTCATATCCAACGTACCGTTCTCATACCCCTTGACCAGACGATACATATTGATCGGGTTTACCATAGCGAAATTCTTATTGAACTTCCAAGCGTAAACAGGACTTTCCTTGACCCATACGGTAGTATTCGAATAAAGTGCGTCACGAAGGAAGTTACTTACCATGAAGTTAGGGTTACGTGTCGTAAAGTTAGCCGCCAAGTTACGGTTCAGCCATCCGGCGTATCTCTCCACGGTACCGAACCATCCTTTCGTATTATCCGGATTTGTAAGCCCGTTCAACGCTTGAGCGGCCCTTGGGTTCCCGTTTATGGTAAGCACGTATTCTTTGCCAGCTCTCTTTACGATCACTTGATGCTCCTTCAAGTCCTTTGGCAATATCTTGTAAGGTATCCCTATAGCATCCCTTGAACGCCTGACATTAGATCCTTTTTCATTGGATAGCTCCTCCATGCGTTTGTTGAAAGATTCCACGATAGACTCCACCTGTTCCGGATTGGCGTTAGATGGTATATCCGGGAAAACGGCGATCCACTCACCGGAAGCCTCGTCAAGACGAACCCACATTTCGCTTACGCTCACGAGATCCGTCTTATGGTTTTGCACCATTGTCAAAAACTTTTGCTTCATCAAGTTCCTATTCCCTTGCATGATTCCACTCTCTGCCATATTAGCGATCGTCGCTATAGGATCGTCAGCCTTGCTCTTTCGCCCAACGACAGTCTTTATAGGGGCGTTGAACGTCTGGCTTTCGGATGTAAGATAAGCGTAAACCTCATCTGCCGTAGTCTCCTCCCATCCACGCAAAGGCACATAGAACTGATACATATCCCTGATCGAATCAAACGTATTTTGGCTCATAAGCCCGCTATCCCGTTGCTTTGCCAATATAGCGTCAGTGGCTCTTTTGACAGAGGCCGATAATTCCGATGTATCATATCTTGACTCGTAATCCAATACGTATCTCCTTGCGGAATCCGGATCATACCCCGTGTTATCCTCGTTAGGATACATAGACGTGAATCCGCTGAAATCATCAGAAAGATTAGCTCCGTATTCCTCGGCAAGCCTATCCATTTCTGATTGCTGCTCTTCCCAAGACCCGCCGTTCTCACGTATCTCATTCCTTCTCCCGATATACTCGTCAAGCAGGGATTTATATGTTTCCGCGTTTTGTGACAACGCTCGTTTAACGGCCATTTCCCTGTTACGCTCAATACCATGCTTGGTTATAAGGTAATCCCTTATCTCATCAATGGAGGATCCCATCTTTTCCAAACGTGAGATCGCTTTTAAGATAGGCTCGAAAGCCGCTTTCCTATAAGCGTTGAACTCAGCTTCATTAACAGAGGAAAGGGCATTCTCGGCCATATAAGCGTTCTCATAATCCAATATACGACTCCTCGTTGCCTTTGCCACGGCATCCTGCAATGTTTTAAGCCCTAGCATAGAATCCTGAAACGCCTCCTGAAATTGATAGGATGATGTAGATAGGGTACGCTCATATTGATCTTTGGCGGAACCTACCTGTTTCTCTACTACTTGGATATCATTATCAGCGAACAATACCGACTCATTCCGTGCGTTCTCCCTAAAACGGATTGTTTTCTCTGCGAAAGCGAAATCATCCGTCTTTTCCCTTACGCTTTCTCCAACGCCTCTACCCTTGTTTTCAGCTCCTGCACGTCCGATGACAGTCCGCTCACCGTCGATTCCATCCCGGACACTTCCGTTCCTATCGCCCGTATCTCCTCCATCAAGTTGGTCTCCATAGTTGTCAACTTGGCCGTCAGTCTCTTTTCCATTTCGGTCAGTTGCGTTTTTAATTCCGTCAATAGCGTTTTCAACTCCCCTTGGTTTGTCGATATGGTCTCGTTCACTTTCGTTTCCGTTCTCATCAACGCCATCGATTGTCTCGAGTTCCCTTCCAGTACCTTTTGTTTCAGAAGGTTGTTTTCCTTTTTCAGGTTCAATATCTCTTGCGATTGATCCATTTTCGTTCAAATTTATATTGTTAAGACTTAATCTATTTCTCATCACGATATCCTCGGCCACATCCATCAAGTTTCCTTGCTCCAAGTTCTTATAGCTTCTCCAGAGGATATAACGAAGGTCATTATCCGATAACTTGAAATCAAGGCTAATACCGGCCTTTCTCAACATATCAAGAAAAGAGTCCTTGATCTTTTCCCATAACGAACGCTCGGCCTTGTTATCGAAACCACGTTCCGCTAATTCAGCGATGTATTCCTCTGTAGCCTCACGCAAGTTAAGAGGATTGCCTTTAGTCCGGTCAATGATATTTTTCCGGATATCCTCGTTGGCGTTCCGATACACGTTATCAAGGAAAGTATCGAAATCATCCCCGAATAGCTCACGTAACCCATGATGCCCTACCACCTCATGGAGGAAAGTCCTTTGAGCGTCACCTACGGACGTGGAATTAGGTGATACTATGACTATCTCCCCGGTAGAAGTATCATACCAGCCTTTGGAATCTCTCTTACGGGCCAACATATTCTCATCCGTATCGGTTATATCGTCCACGTCATGGATTACCCTGACAGGGGTATTAAGCTTGTTTGACCAACCGTTGATTGAGGATTCAATAGAACTTACATTATCTTGATTATTAGTTGTATCTACTCCCATGAATCGAAATCGAGTCTCTCCTTCCTCTTTTACCAACGTACCATCAACGTCAAGAGTTGATTCTAACTGAATATCCTCAGCTTTAGCTTTTTCAACTAATTGTCTCTGCAGATCATTAACCTCTGCCTGAGCCGCATTAAGTTCATCCTCTTTTCCCCACGGTTTCTTAACGGCTTCCTCTAATCCCGCTATCTTGTTTTCCTCTGCCTTTATTTTAGTGGCTATATCTGAGACGGATTTAGCGGGAATCCCCAACTGCCTGTCAATGCTAGCCATCAAACCCCTGCCGCCGCTAAAATCACGATTCTCAACCAGTTTTTCCTTTCCTAAATATAAACTATAGACCATCATTCCTTCATTGAAATGCACGATTGCCTCGCCTTTTCCTCCATTGAGACTGATTTTCAGAGGAGGGGTGTTTCTGTCAAGCGTATATCTATCATAGTAATCATCAATAATGGGCGTAAGCTCATTCGATATACCATCGCTGAAAGTATTGCCTTTAACAGTCACGGACTCAACCCCATCAGGGAAGTTCTCTTTTACGATATTGGCGTTCCTTTCCATGATATCCTTCCGGCTGTTGTATTCTTGTATCCTAAGTTTGGATTTAGATATAGAGTCACGCATGGAAGACTTACTGTTAAGATCGCTCCTCTTGGAGTTTTGCAGTTTCTTTAACTTGTTCTGTGCCACAAACAGTAGTTGGGCGGTCTTATCTCCGGATAACGTCGCCGCCATCTCACTAAAGGTCATTCCAGACGGATCACTATCGTCTTGCTCCTCCATGACACGAGACGATATATCGCCTTTCATCATTTGGTTGATGAAGTTTTGTTTTATACGAAGCCTGTCATAGGCGGTAGCGTCAAGGGTACCTTTAACGCCATATGTGACGATGTTCACCGGTTTATCCCATGTGGCGTATAAGTTTCCTTGTCGTAAGATACGACCGTTGCGTTGCTCAAAATCCATAGGCCTGATTGGAGCGTCAATATGATGCAGGGCGAATAGACGATCTTGCACGTTGACACCCACTCCCATTTTCTCCGTGCTTCCAATAAGAATGCGCACATCCCCATTACGGACCTTATCGAACAAGGCGTTTCTCCTTTCTCCCTCATAATTGCCAACGATAGCTATCTGATTAGACGGAATACCTCCCTTGATAAGCTTTTCCTTTATATCGTTGTACAAATTAAACTGAGGAACAGATAAATCGACATCGAATAAATCCATTTTTGGAGTCTCAGAAGGGGATTGATAACTATCACAGAATATAAGTTGCGTGCCTTTGTCCTTATCGCTTTCCTTATATAATCTCAACACGTTATCGACCACCTTGTTTGTCTTGCTATCAGGATTGTCGGGAAATGTAGGATTAAGCAAGCGAAGGTCAATCGCAGCCTGTTTAGCCTTGCTGAACACGACCAAGGGTAGCGCGCTCTTATCCTTCTTCTCTTTTCCTGTCAATTTGTTATAATCCTCTAATTCCTTGATAAGGGTTTGCATGACATCCTCCAAGTCCTCGTTCTTCTCGACAATGACATTGGTCATCTTATTGTCTTTCAACTTAGGGATATTCTTGTCTTCCTTGAACTCCTTGACATCCTCTGTCAAGACAACGTCCGTATGGCTCCTGAACGCCTTTATAAGCTCCGGGACATTCGTATAGCTCTTGAACCTCTCGGCTATTTTAAAGTTACCGGTAGCGGTAAACTCCAATGACGGCTCAACCGTTCCAAAAGTGGTAGCGAACTCGTCAAAGCTATTGATATTATATGCGTCTAGGATATCGGGTGCCACGAAATTCATCATAGTCCAGACTTCTGCCATTGTATTAGTGATAGGGGTACCGGTTGCCAGAACCACGTTTCGACCACCATTATTCTCAGATATCCATTGGGCTTTTAGCAACATACTATTAGCTCTTTGTGATGCGCTCGTATCGATACCTTTAACGTTCGACATCTTGCTTGGAAACCCGATCTTCTTATAATTATGCGCCTCGTCAATAAACAAAGCGTCAACACCCATTTGCTCAAACGTCATGACGTTATCAGTCCGCCTGTCAAGAATACGCTCCGTCTTGGCCGTGATAGTCTCCGCTGTCTTAGCCTTGCCCTTTACGTTTTTCCCTTTCTTTATACCTTCCAGAGAATCACGCATACTCTTGGCCTCCCTTTTCAATCTCTCCTGTAAAGCCTTGTCTTCTATGCGATCGATAGCCTCCTCAAAATCATCTATACGCTTTTGGATATATGCCTTTTTCCTCTCCTCGCTATCCGGGATAAACGCCATGAATGACTGTGGGACAACGATAGCGTCAAAATCTCCGGTAGCTATAAGATTGAACAGCCTTGTCCTATTATCGGCGTTACGCTCCTCCTTTGTCGGAGATAGAATCTTAGCGGAAGGATACAGTTTATAAAAGTCACGGACGAAATCCTCTAGGGTAGCGTTTTGGACAACGATCATGGGTTTCTTCGCTATACCTAGCCGTCTCATTTCCATAGCGGACGTAATCATGGTAAAGGTCTTTCCCGTACCGACTTGGTGAGCGAGTAACGTGCTCTCGGATAGACAACGTTGCACCGCCTTGCTCTGGTGATCCCTAAGCGTTATATTCTTATTAGCGTTAGGATAATGCTCAAAAACCGGTTTGTCATACTTTTTTAGTACATAGTTGTTATATTTATCATTATACACGTCCTCAATACGACCATGGAACATCGTTTTAGAATCAATATACTCCACGAACTTATCGGACATGTCGGATATTTTCTCGGCAACGGCCTGTGTCTCCTGCTCGTTTACGACCCTTCTCGTTTTCTGCTTACCGTCCTCATAATATTTAATCTCGTCATAAACCTTGGGTTTACGTTGGTTAAGAGCGGCCTTGAACACGTCTATAGCGTCCATTCTCTCAGTCTTGAATTGACCGGCTTTAGCGTAATCGGTTATGAACGCCCTCTTATCAAGAATATACTCACCGATCTCCGGGATAAAATTAGCGTTAGCGTAAGATATACCCAGTACATTATCAGCGAAATTATTTATAAACTCAGACGGGATCCATGTAGTCCCCAGTCGATAACTTATCTCACCATAGGGTATACGTTCTGGCTGTACGGCGTCCAAGTCATCCACGTTTTTTTGAAACTCCGGATGATCTTCCAAGGCCGCCTTAGCCTCTACCAACTTATCTTTTACGTTTCCAGAGAGATATTCGCTCTTATCTATTATATTGCCGGTAACAGGATCCCTATAAGCAATTCCCTTCTCTAGTATCTCGTTTGTCACGTTCACCTCATCCATACCCGTTATCTCCGAGATATAAGGTATATCAATATTACCTTTATATGACTTGCTTATATTGACGGCATCCAAGACATTATCCGCTTTTGTCGGTAGCTCGAATGGATAACTTACACGCTTATTCAAGATACCATCCGCTTTCGAGACTTCCCATACCATAGATTTTCCGGTCGTGGAAGGTACCCTTCTAACGGTCTCCAAAGAGAAGGGTAATCCATGCTCAACATCCTCGGCGAAAATATCGTCCAAAGCCTTGTTCCTGTTAAGTGTCCCATATTTGGACACGAAAGCATCATATACTTTGTTTAGCCTTTTCCTCGCGGGCTCGGGATCCACACCCTTTGTTTGCTCATCATGGATAAGATCGTATAGATTTTTCTTTATATCATTGTAATCATTTACCGCATCCGCTATTTTCCGGGTCTTACCATTATGAACGAACGTAGGATTTGCCTTAATCGGTTTTAACGAGTCCCCATCTAAAACAAAGACATTGCCATTCTGGACGGTAATAGTACCATCTTTCAAAGTGGAGTCACCCACAACCTCCGGCCCTTTAGTCTCTACAACACCTGATAGGATATTCTTTGGTAAGTTATCAATAGCGTTAAGTAGCTCCTTGCTTAAATCGGCCCCGGGTTTGGCTTTCAATGTCTGGGACGCTCCACTATATAGACCTCCGCTACCAGCGTCATAAGCGGTCATCATATCACCTAACATCATATCGGGATGATTTGAGAAATACTCGTTAACCATGATAGGCTTGCTCCTTTTATCCCCGTCCTCCATATAAGTTCCTTCACCTATTTGCGTTGTAGTAGTGAACCCTATCCCATTCGAAGGTTCCCCATACTTTCTTTTACGGAATATAACGATGTCAGCCGTGACACTCGTGCCGGCCCCTTTCTGGAAAGCGTCATTAGGCAATCGGATAGCTCCGACCAGATCATAACCGTTCCCACTCACGTACTCACGGAACTTACTATCGGCCCCATCCATCGTAGCCGAGGACGTGACGAATACGCCGAGACCACCTTCTTTCAATTCCAGAAGCCCCTTTAGGATAAAATAATTATGGAGATTATAAGAGGAACCAAGTTTTTTCCTGAATTGCTTATCTAAAACCTTATCATATGGAGCGTTTTTCCCGAATGGGACGTTGGTGATAACTAAGTCTTTCGAGTTTGGAGAAAACGCTTTCTCATATCCCTGCACCTTTATATTAGCGTCAGGATATAAAGCCTTTGCCATACGACCGGACAAACTATCTATCTCGAACCCGCTTATACTTGATTTTTCAGATATAGACTTAGGCATCATACCGATTATGTTACCTATACCCATGGCGGGTTCACTGATATTGCCGCCCTTGAATCCAAGTTTCTCCGTTATTCCCCATAAGCTTTCCACGACCTCGGACGGGGTATAATGAGAGGTTGTCGTGGAACGGACGGCACTGTCGAACTCTTCTTTACTTAATAAGGATTTTAGTTTCTCGTAATAACGTAGATACTTATCATTCCAATTTCGATCCTTAGTCCAATTGTTGTCACGTGCGTTGTATTTGCCTTCGTTCAAGGCTTCGGCCAAACCTCCCCATCCAACGTACCTTGACATCTTGGCTTGTTGTTCCGGGGTAGGTTTTCCTTGGCCGTCCTCTACGTCTTTCAGCGTTTCTATCGCCTCAATATTGGCTTTTAGCTTGGATATATCACCGGAAGGAAGCTCAATACCCTTCTCCGGGAAGCTGAAATTGTTTTGATTCCTTACAACAGGCCGCTTGTCGCTGTCGCTGATAGGTATTCCTCGGCCTCGCTCCGTGTCAAGCACATCACTTCCATGCACGCCTCCACGGTCTCCTCCGCGTTCAGATCCTCGATCCTCTTCCCGTGCTTTTCTTCCCACGCCTTGATCCGCTCTTGAATTTCCTTGCTCATTGTCTTTAATATTATTAGGAGTGAATAAATCGTTACCATACAAAGGTAATGGTTTGTCCTTGTTGTCCGTTCGCTTTTTCCGGCTATTTTTTATTTTTTTCTCTGCGGCACTCGCTTGTACGGCAATCTCAGTCTCTTTAATCACGGTCTCAGCGGCATCCATTATATCCGGGACAGGCTTATCAAAATTAGCTACATCAAACGAACGGACATCCTCATAAGTGGTCATATCCTTATCCCATCCGTTATCTCCTACTTCCGGCAAATCCCTCGCTCCATTGTAGAATGATTTAAGATACGGTCGTATAGCGTCACCTAGATCATCGATCATTGCCTTTGAGTAATCAGAGAACTTACGCAATCCTTTCTCTATATGATAAACTGCCATTTCAGTACCTATCGCCAGTATCTCAGGATCAATACCCATATTCATTTGACCGCCGAGTTTTGCCCGCATTCGTTTTTTAAGTTCCTCATAACGCTCTTCGGAAACAAGTTTGTTTCCGTTAGTTTTTTTCGCTACAGTTTCTTTTTTATATACAGTAAGTCCCGGATTTCCTACAACTATATGACCTCCACTGGACTCAACGATATCCCGTAATGATAAGTTAGGGTTTTCTTTGGTCATTTTATAGTCTGAAAACGGTTTGGTCTTCCGGATTGAAGAATCAATCCATTTCTTGAACTCATCCAACGCTACCCCGGTAATGTTGCCTAACCCTTGCCAACCTTCCTCATAGTTTGACAAGTAAGCGGACCTAGCGTCTTCCAAGGAAGAGAATCCCATCATAACCTTATGCTCGTCGAATGAACCATCAGTATTCACCTGATCCACGACATACACCATGTCACTATTCATATCCGGACCTAGGAATACGTCTATATGATCACCATCCACACCTTTAGTACCTCGAATGTAACCGTAAGTGTTATTCATAACCTGCGACCACTCCTTTCCGCTAGCGTCCTTACCGGAACGGACGGAACCGGCGGGCTGCTCTATGGAAACATCGAAACCGTTTATCTTTACATGACCTTTCTTGTAATTCCCGGCCTCTTTCTGCGCCTCGGAAGGGTTAGTGTCAACCTTTAGCTCCTCATCGTGCAATCTCTTAGCCTCCACTATGCGCTCGGCATAGTCCAAGGGGTTCTCATTCTCCTTTGGGGAAGGAGCGACAAAAGATTTAGCCTCTTTCGCATCTTTTTCAAACACTTTATCTTGCAAGATAGAAATCAATTTCTTATCTTCGCTTCCAGAAACGAGGGAAGTCGTTTGATTAAAACCGGGAGTTGTCCCGAATAGTGAATCAATCAATTTCCCTTTTTCTATTCTAGTCAATTTATGATCATAATACCTATCACCATCTTTAGGTTTTACGAAAACCGCACGAACCGTATAATCAACGTCTCCGATCCTTAATCCGCATACATAATAATCAAAAGACTCCGCATTTACCTTTGAGTCCGTATTTTCTTGTGATGTCACAAAAATAGCGTTCTCTATTATCTTAGGAATAGCCGCTATACTTTGAAGTTGTTCCACATTCTTATAATCATGGTGCAATACTTCCTTGATCGCGTTCTTTCCCAAGAATATTGTTTTACCGGAATCCTTGTTTATATATTCACCCCTTAGAGATTTCCCATACTCCAAAGCATTTTTCTTATACTCTCTTAAGTCTTCGCTTGGAGATATCTCATTTCCTGTTATCTCTACAGGAGAACTATATCGTATTTTATCTATAATGGATGCGCCTTCTTGTGTAGCTCCATCCGTGCGATCAATACCGGTGCCAACTTGTTCTCTTGCCTCAGTTTCTCCAGCTCGCCCGGTCTGATCAAGTTGTTCTCTTGGCAGTACCTCGCCGCCTCCCTCGCGTAAGCCATCGCCTCCGCTTTCGTCATTTCCTTCAATGTTTTCATTTTCTATCGGTTTATTTTGCGCTAAGATAGCGTCTATTTCATTTTGTTCGTCAATTATGGCCTGTATTTCATCCACGATTTGCGAATCAAGCTCGCCTCGCTCCTCATCAGTCAATTGTTTCTCCGAGAAATCACGTGCCATGCTTTCCTCATACGCCTCGTATTCTTCCGGGGACATATGATAATTCTCCTCGCACCACTCAGCGTAAGCGTTGTACTCGGCCTGTCTCTCACGCTCAGCGATCGCCTCACGGTTCCGCTTGACATAATCGATCAAGTCTCCACGTGTATGAGCGGAAGACAAGACCTCTATGATAGCGTCCCTTCCGGCGTTCGTATCGTTCTCATCGAAGAAGTTAGTGCCATTCTCCCTATCGGCAAGCTCCAATATCTCACCTGCCCTCTCTATATTAACACCGCCTTTCTCCGGAGAGGCGAACAATCCGAACATTCTTGCAGTCTCATTATTCCCGGCACCGGTCTCTTTCTTGTAACTGTCACGTGTCAATTTGATCGCCCCATTAGCCAGCATCATGGCCGCAAGCTCCTCTCCGCTCATAGGATCACCCATCACGGAGATCTCCTTCGCTATGACATCACCCGGCTTCTTGCTGGCCTCCTTGATATCATCATCAAGATTAGCCCAGAAATCAGCCTCGACCTTGATCGCCTCATATTCTTGTCGGGCTTTTATCAATGCGGCCTCGGCCTTATCCTCTTTTCCGATAGGGGCGTCATCGTATGCCTCTTGCGCCTTTTCCAAGGCATCGGACGCTTTTTTAAGGCTTTCATCGAAAGACTTTCTCGTCACCTCGATCTTCCTTGGCATCTTATCGCCATATTTATCATGGAGGAAATCCAAGGTCATATCCGTACCAGACGATACGAAATCTGGCGTACCATCTTCTCGCATGACCATGGAGGGATTCTCTACATTGCTAGGTTGTGCTATCTGATCAATGGCACCTTCCGTCTCAATCTCACTCGTTGGCTGGTTGATCGCATCTTCCACAGGAGGTGCAGAGGTTATCTTGGCATCAGCACTTGCTACATTATCATTCTCTGGCGACACCACATTAACTTGTTGAGCGTCATATATGGCATCTTGAAGATCAAGAATCTCATTCTCTGTTATAGGCATTGCGGGGGAAGAGCCATTCTTGGCTGTCACCTGCCCGGTTTCTCTATCATAAGCCGCAGGTTGAGCGATCCAATCACCGTTCTCATCTTGTCCTTGAAGGATAAACGCATTATCCCCGTTCCATACGATCAACCCCGGCTTTGGTAATTGCGTCTTGGGATTATGATGCATGGTCATGTCAAGCTCGGACTGGCGGGTAGCCAATAATTGATCCTCATAGGTCCGTCTCATATGACCGGCATCTTGCTCTACTATATCGCTCAACCTTTTCACCGAGACCATCCGATCCTGTCCGTTATCGGAAATAACGGCCTTATCTCCCTCGATACTCCTAACGTACACAGGTCTTTCCACATTTCCCTCGCTAAGCGTAGCCGTGGTAACGATAGACTGACCATCAGGATTCGTGGTAACATAAGGAGTAATATTATTGGCAACGTAAGTTTCAACCTCATTGTCTATTTCCTCGCCTATACGATCCTGCAAACCGGATATCCTGAGATAATCAGCGTAGAATTCCTCGGCTAACGGACGGGCATCCGCATTAACTCCATCAAGAAGACTCATCACTTGGGCCTCGCTAGCTTTATCATCCACATAGCTTTCTATCGTACTAGCCAAACCCGGAACCATTCCAGATAGGGAAAGCCTTGTCTCTTCCATCTTTTTGCTCGCCGTCCGTATATCGCCCGGATCAGTCATATTTCGACCTTCTTCCTCTGCCTCGGCAAACCTAGACTTAGTTAATAGAGGAGGAGTTTCAACGCCTTGATCTGTTACATTGGAATCGGTGATAGGCTGCTGAGCCTGTTTGCCTCCTATTTTATCCGCTACGTATTGCGCACCTTTAGCCAACGCTCCGGCCCCAGTAAAATAAGCGCCGCCTCCCATTCCATAGACAAAACTCTGCAATACACCATCGGTCAAATCCCTTTCCGGATCCGCACCTGTTATCTTATCCGTTATATTCTCCGCTAGCGTGGAAGATACCTCTTCGATACCTTCATTTACAGGCTCGAAAAACATACCGAATTTTTTATAGAACTCTTGCATCTTACCCATTATGCCACGTTTGATAGCCTCTTGCGCCTTTTCCTTTCCTAACGTCTTGAATAAGGTTGACATCCAAGCCTTGGATACGCCAGCGCCCAGCATCTCAGACAAGGATTCTGCCGTACCAGTAAGAATAGCGTTAGATACCTTTGCGAACTCTCCCATGTTTGGATTATTCTGATCGAGATCATCATATTTCTGGCTAGCCACTATTGATCCTATACCTGCGAGTCCGGCCGCTGGAGCTCCGGCCATTGTAGCGGCCATGGCCCCGATTGACATCGGAAGCGACTCTACGCCTTGCAAGGCTATATCGCCTATGGCACCCATATAATTCCCTTCTTTCCAAAGATCGGTGAAATCCTTGCCATTGTATCTGTTTGACCTTGCCCGGGAAAACTCCGCATCAGCCTTAAATCTATCTGAGATATCCTTGAATGCCCCGCCACGTGGGATCAGTCCTCCCGTTGCGGATTCCAGTCCTTTGGACACCTTATCCAATACCCCAAAGATACCGGCACCAAGATCGGCTCCTCCTGCGTTTAGCTTCTGTATAGCGTCTCCTACCCAAGTATTCATGAAAGAAGAATCCTTCTCATACTCCGTAGGAGGTGGAGGAGTAGCGGTCTCAATCTTTCCTTTTTTACGCAAGGACTCAAAATTATAATCGGCAGAATTATCCCATGGATTAACATACTCGGATTGATCTGATTTGGGAATATCAACCTCTTGTCTTAGGGATATAGGAGGAGGATTAACACTTGATTGGGAAACATAGTCTGTCTCTTTAATATTCTCGTTATTAATTGGAGCATAGCCTAATTTACTCTCGAATTGGGAGAAATCTCCTAAATCTTGCCATCCATCTTTTTTCAAGACATCATAAAGCATTTCACGCTTACCTGAGTCTTTCAATTTCCCCTCAAAAGAGGAAAAATCGCCCAAATCAGTATATCCATCGCTTTTTAAAGCGTCATATAATTTTCTGGTATTGTTCACTTCCATAATTTTACCAACCTACATTTTTAGAACTCGAATTATTATCCCAACCTATACTTTTCTTGTTAGTACTAGTAGAAGAACCTCCCGATCCAATTATCTGATCAAACTCATCGTATAATTCCGGGAAATTCTGAATATTACTCATGACAATAGCGGCTTGTTTGGTCTTTTGGTCTCCACCTTCACCAAACTGCCACGATATATCCGATATACTCTTATTCTCTTTTGGATGATCTTCCGCATACTCCAACATCCTCTTATACATATAAGCGATAACCCCATCTTTATCCTTACCGGACAAAGTGAAACGTTTACCGTTTCTGCCGATGATGTCAATAGACTTATCCGCCCCAGAGCCATTAGCTTTAGCGGTACGATATTGCTCAAGACTACGGAGATTGGATTGCCTTATACCCAACTCTCTCTCTTTATATGCGGCATCCTGTTTCAGCTCCTCCCTGTCATTCTTTATTGCGAATTGAGCGGCACTTTGCGCGATCTTGGCCTTTTCCAAATCATTCTGGGCTTTTCTCGCTTGATCCTGTCTATAAAGCTGCAATGCCCTTTGATAATTATTGATGTCGTTTTGCCTTGCGGCCAGATACCCGGCCCCGTATCTTTGCCTGATAGCCTCCAACCTGTCAGAATAGGATTGTAGTTTAGGATCAGCTACGGTGGGTAGTTTCTGCGAAGGTGCCTCTCCCGCGAATGCCAAATTGGAGAAGGAAGACAACACATTGCCTAGATGCCCGATTCCAGTAGCTACGGAAGCGGCCCGTTTTCTTCTCTCCTCCTCCTCTTGACTTATCGGCTTTTGAAAGAGCGTCTCATAAAGCCTTTGGTTCCATTGGTAATCGTTCATTTGAGGCTCGACAACGCTCGCTTGCGGAGCGGTCTCATCCGTATTATCCACGGTTGGAGCTATAGGGTTCTGGCTTCCGGCAACCTCCGGCTCAACCAATGGCGTAGTGGACAATTCCGGCCTTTGAACGACCGGGGTCCTTTTCCTATTATATCTTTCCTCTAATGTCATTGTTGTTTACTTTTGAATATAGACTCGAATAATCCCTTACCCTTGTCAAGATGGGCTTGCGCATCAGCCCCAACGAGGCCCATCCCTGCCTGTAATCCTTGATTAGCCGCTTGCGTGGCGTTTGCCGCCTGTTGATTATAGATAGACAGCCTTTGGTTACTGATATTATTCTTGGTGTTGAGATATTGGGATTCCACAGCATCCTTCCGTGCGGTAGCGTTAGTGGCTATACCACTAGCGGTATCGGATATCACCTCGCCCGCCGCTTTCTTGGCCTGAGCTACGGACTCATCAGTAGCTCCTACGACCGCGGCGGTACCGGAGGCCTTACGGTACTGCTCATCCGCTAATTCCCTAGCCTTGGTCAAGGCGGCTTGCGCCTCCGCGCTTTGGGTATAATCCTCGTTATACCTACGGTTAAACCAATCCTCATTCTCCTTTGCCTGTTTATCCAACACGGCGTTCGCTTTTCTAGCCGCCTTCCTTGCCTTTATTCCCCCGGCAATGCCACTCGCCAAGGAACTGGCGGCTCCAACTATCGCTCCGATCATAATCTACTGTTTTCTCGCAAAAGAGATAAATAAAGTGACTCGTGTTTGTTACTTTGATCATTATCTCCCATCGGACACCAAAAAATCAACTATTCTATACTGTTTTCTATCATCTACGAATCATTCGTACATAGTTAGGTCCGGTCATATAGGCATTATTGGCATATTTGCGAGAACAAATTTTATTGTATAACC
>ERZ772805.1516-NODE-1516-length-18426-cov-10.808230_pt1 | contig 18426 bp, 20 predicted proteins | sample MGYA00511344_ERZ772805 | MGnify/ENA primary metagenome ERZ772805 (study PRJEB29015, sample SAMEA2737730) | human gut metagenome | biome: human gut; feature: human-associated habitat; material: faeces | place: China | collected 2012 ...
CCATCCAGCCGAAGACACGGGGCTCCAGGGTCACCCACTGTGGAATGAGGCCAAAGTGCTGCGGCCAGAAACTGATACGTTGTTCATCAGGGACGAGGCTGGCAACCAGTTGTTGCAGGTCAGTCTCCGGTGCTGAGACCGAAGAGGTGGTGTTCTGAGACAATGTTTTCATATGTGAAATCCTTGTAGTGTGAATAAATGCGAGGAAGTAAAGGTCGGGTGGCTGATAACATCACGTTCATCACTGACCGTGAGACCCGGTAATATCAGGGATGAATGATATTCGGCTGAAATTCCGGACAGCCGTACGCGTAACCGTTCCGGTCACAGACGGATGGCCAGATGCCATTGTCTGTACTCAGTCTGCACAGACTGAGTTCTCCGGGACGGTAAAGCAGACGGGTACACCAGGCGCACAGGTCATCATCAGAAATGGAACGACACCCCGGCAGCGCCTCCGGGGCGTCGGGTGATTCTGGTACCTGAATCACGCCTTCAGGGACAGGCTGCATCAGCGCAGGCTCTCCAGCATCGTTTCTGCCATCACCCACAATGCGCGATTGAGCTTAATGTCGGTATCAATGCTGTGAATGGCCCGGGTATGGATACGTTTTCCTTTTACACTGCGACCGGAAATCCCCCCTTTCAGCATATTCTCCTGAATGGTCTGATAAGCACTCCACAGGTCCTTACCGTAATCCTCCCGGCGTCGTGGCGTCAGAATGTCGGCGGTGGTGACGGGCTGATGTTCGTCACCATAACGGTAAGTCAGTGCCGCCTGTGCCAGCGCCTGGCGTGCTGGTGCCGGCAGAATCAGCGACTGCATGGCATCACGCTTTTCCTCAATCCGGTCAAAAACCCCCGCCACCTCGTAAGCCCCTTCAATGACTCTGTCCACCACATTTCCCCGGTGCGGAACACGCACTTCCCCCAGAGACTGACCACAGACGCATCCGTTCTGGCAGACGAACCTGAAGTAACCCGGCAGCATCTGGTAGCTGGAGGTACCGTCATGAGAGTTGAGCAGAATAATTTCAGGGAAATGTTCTCCGTTTATCTCTCCGGCCCGCCGCAGACGCAGCATGTGTTTTGTGTATCCCCGGCGGCCCGGGTCGCGCACACGGGTCTGGCAGGCGAAGAATGGCTGAAAGCCTTCCCGCTGCAGGCTTTCCAGTACGGTGATGGTGGGGATGTACGTATAGTTCTGGCTTCGGGACGTGTGTTTATCTTCCCCGAAAATCCCCGGCACATAGTGCATCAGTTCTTCGTGTGTCAGCGGACGGTCACGGCGTATCTGGTTCGCATAACCAAAACGACTGGCTAGTCGCATAATTTGCTCCTTATCGGTGGTTAAGATTTACTGGTGTAATAAATGAAAAAGCCACGTCTCCCGGAGAAGACGCGGCCTGATGGATGAAATGAAGACGTTTATTGCCTGAGAATTCCCTCACTGGCGAGATACGAATTTAGCTGTTTTCCGGCATCAGGTTCAAAATTCCAGCACCGCCAGCGTAGCTGCCCTTCGGCATTGCGGATAACCAGCCGGAAATGCGTTCCCTGGTCATCTTCAATAAGCACATTGCGGTAAGCTGTTGTGACGGCAACCGCCTGTTCGCGTGAGAAAGGGCCTTCGGGCAATAAAACAGGGTGGCAGTCCGACATACCGGCTATTTTCCGATAAATTCAACGCTGGCGCCGGTGGCATTACCGTCAGCACCAACCGTGACGGTCACTTTGTCGTACGCACGGTCTTCAGGATTGAATACTTCAAACTCAACCTTATTGCCTTTTACTTCGTAAGAGCCAAAATCAGCGGTTTCTGTTGTTTCCTCGTCGTATTTCCGGGCGTATGCCTGTCGGGCAGCCTGCAGGACGGAATCTTTATTAATAGTGGTCGTCTGTTTCGGGGAAAAACCGGCAAGTGATGTGACAAATTTCGGACAGACCTTCAGCATATCACCGCGGGTGAATTCCATTCGTACACCAAATGCCTGTAAAACGGACACATCACGCTCTGCTATGGAGTGAACGGCTTTTTTGACCATTTCCGGCGCCTGTCCGATTTCCACCTCAACAGCCCTGAATCCCGTCTGCTGATTACACATTTGTGATGTGGGGATCAGGTTACCGTTAATACTGATACGGCTGCCCAGGAGCGTCTGTACACCATTCGGGCATCCCTGCATCAGGCCGGTAATACCAATCGTGCCATTTTTCAGCATTACCAGCGCCTGACCATCTTCCGTCATGGTCTGACACCAGCCGTTTTTGACAGCCCAGTTGCCGGCGGAGGCGGAGAATGATGCCACAGTGAACAGCAGGGGAAAAAGAGCTCTGGTATTCATGACTGACCTCTGAAATGAACGTACGGTGTTATTGATAATGATGGAAGGTATGCAGTGACTGTTCAGGGAATGACGTAGCCGTATATTTAGTTTTCTGTTCAACATATTGTCTCCATACCTGTCGGGACGGCTTTGGCAGGCCGGCGATCACAGGTTAAAGGTGTTGATAAGTTTATGGATGAAAGGGAAATGTGGCAGAGCGGAGATAAAACGCTCTTCAGCGACCAGACTGTGGATGTGGTCTCTCCGTTCAAACCGTTCTGATGTCAGGCTGACCGATTTGATGTCTGCCAGGGGAAAGACCCGCAGTTTTCCCTTCTGTAACGCGATCAGATACCAGCTTCCGCTGTAATAAATGAGCCGGCAGGGTTCCAGTGACGGATACCATCGCTCAGTCATCAGAGATATGTGGATACACTGTCTTATTGCCAGGATGAGTTGCGAGAAACACTCGGGGAACGTTGCAGTGATATCCGGCGCCGGTAGCCAGATAAGGCAGGGAGAGGGCTCCTGGTTGTCGGTAAGACAGGTTATCAGTCGTCCGTTCCGGAGCGGAAGTATCCGTGCGATCCCGGTATTCTGTATAAAAGAAAGCATTTCAGGGATCGCACCCGGGCTGCTCTGTCGTCTGAGGCTGTACCTGCCATTTCTGTACTCTAAATCCAGGTGAACCAGACGCTGATGAAAATCGCGCTGTAAAGTACGTTCTGTAACGCCAAATTCATCTGACAGTGTTTTTAGTGACAGAGATTCTCCGGCCATCAGTCGGCTGATAATGAGTGATAAGCGAACCGCCAGGCGATCATGCCGGGAACGATTATCAGACATAGATGTGCACTCCGTAAGAAAACATCTTTTATTTCATGATGTTATTATGCATCATGATGTTGAAAGGATGTGTCGCATCCGGATAATCAGGAATAAAATGCAGCAGAAAAAATATTCTTTTAATTATCTGATTTTTAAGCATGATTTCATAAAAAGAAGAATGCTCGTTAATCCAGCGACACATCCTGTCGGCGTGAGTGTGTCAGAACAGACGCTCCCACAGTGTGATCAGCAGGTGGATAATGCGGTCCCGGGCTTTACGCAGAAGCTGTAACATCCAGGCCGGAAAACTGAACCGGGCAACGGCGTCGTCAAAACTTTTCCCGATGGCATCACCAAAAGTCTGTTGTGCGTGTTTCCGGGCCTGTTCAGAGCGGTTTTCCCCCCTGATATGTGAATAAACTGCGCTGGTTGCCTGTGGTGGCAGCGCGTGGATCATCAGTGACACCAGCGCTGGAAGGTTCCAGCCTGCAGGTGCGGCTACAGGGAGTACCGGAAATGATGAAGGGAACAGGGTGGCCACCCGGGCTGTTACTGTCGCCAGTGAGAGTTCCTGGTGACGGGACGGGCATTTTTCTGTGGCATTCCATTCTTCAGCAGGAAACATGCGATCGGCATGGCTGAGAACAAACAGAAAGCGCGAGGGATCTGCGCCCTCATTCAGTAAAAACTGATGCATGGCAATATCGGCAGCATACGCACGTTCATCACTCCGCAGGATCCAGATAATCAGATCCAGTTCCGGCAGTAACTGACGATAAAGCGTTCGGTATTCCTGATCATGCTGCGGTGTTTCACCAATGCCGGGCAGATCGACCAGCGTCATTCTGCGTTCACCGAGCTGCAGGGTAAGACGATGAGCCTGGCGGGTGCAGCCGTTCAGGGGATGCGTGGCACAGATACGGGACTGAAAAATGGCATTACACAGGCTGCTTTTGCCGGTGCCGCTTTTACCCATCATGCCAATCACGGGTTCGTAATGAATAACACCGTGGAGATGTTCAAGGATTTTCTGGCGAATTTCTTCAGGAAGAAACGTCAGATATGATTTCACTTGTGCGGAGAGGGAAGAATGGCTGAATGACATACCGTTATCCTGTTGATTTCACTGAACCGGATCACACTAATCCGGTTTATCATTCAGGTAATATGGGTGTGAAAATTTTTCCATTGACGGGAAGAAGAGTATGGCTAAAAACAAAGGTATTTGTCGGAATAAAAAATGCAGTAATCCTGTTTCAGAATTTGATGAGGCAAATGCCTTAAGGTTATGCGATGATCATTATAAGCTATGGAAGCGAAATAAAGAGAATCGTCGGGTCAGGAATATTTGTCGTATAATCAGTAAATATGACAAAAGTCTGGGCCGGGAGATATTTTATGGAGTAAGAGATGCTGCAAAAAATAAAACGGGAAAGAGAATTATTGAGGACGCAAAAATATTACATCAATGCCGTGCCTCAAAGCAAGTAAGAAAAAGTTTTCACAAGGGTGTGCTTCGGTCACGGGAATGGCTTAATACACAGGAGTTACTGAGCAGAAAACATATATCTGTTACAGGTGAACTATTTAAATTTTACATAAAAGATATTATCAGATTATATTGCTATAAGTTTCTCTACAGCAGAGAATATCTTAATGAAAACGCATACAAAAAACGATATCAGAGTGATATTCACCCCAGAAAAGTTAATGTTCCGATACTGCAACTTGAAGTTGCATGGATAAATAATAATTGCCGTTCAAGTGATTCAAGCACTGATATTATTATCCTTCCGAGGATGATAAGAAGAATGGTTGTATTTAATTATACGAAGATAAATAAACAATTAGAGAAATTGTTAGGGGGGATAGCACGAAAACAAACCTCAGAAAGGAATAAAGGCGGTCTCTATACCAGAATAAAAAAAGAAAGTGACTTTCTTTCTATGGATAGATTTATGGTGGAAATAGAAAATATCATAAGGCCTGAAAGGTTTCCGACATCAATTTATCCAGTCTTTTCACATTCATTTATTGAACGAGAGCTTCCGCTACTGAATCTTGCTCGATCACAGTATAAAAGAGCAATAAGTAAAAAAGTGGCGAATTCAATTTTTTATACTTTGCAAAAAACTAACGTAGCATTATGGCTACATCTTGAAATGTTTGCTCTGGTGGCATTCATTAAACTGTATACAGGAAAAGGTTTTGAATTCATAAAAAACATGTGTGCATTTATCGATTATAATAATGGGATAATAAAATCCACACATGAAGAACTACTGGGTGAAATTAAGCATAACATTCAGGTTAATTTGAAGGTGAACCCTGATAATTTTCCTGAGCTAATAAATATATACAATTCATGTTTTAGTAAAAATATATTTTTATATGATATTAATGATGGTAATTTTAAATGGTGTTCATGATTCTAAAATAGCAAATTCATATTGCATATTAATTATCAACAAAAAACACATAATAAAATTTCAATAAGTTACCTGCTAATGGTGCTGATGATCCGCCAGTTTAGTATGGTTATATGATTTGATGGTTAATGCTTACAGATAATCACACTTTCTTATGAATAGTATAAATGAGCATGCCATAGTCGTTTGTTCAGAGATAAAATTTACTGAATGAGCTTATGTTGTGGTTATCTGTACTTACCGGATACGACGACTTATATCCCTCACATTATATGGCTTAACTTTTCTGGGGTAAAGCGATGGAGTTACAGACGCTGATTACGATGGTTTACTGTCTCGTTATCACGGGATTTCTGCTGTACTGAATACGTGAACAGGAAAATAACTCCAGAGTAAATCTGCTCTGTTTTTAGGACAGAAAACTCCATGCTGGCTGTAAAAGTGAAAAATTAACACCCAGTATGTATGGAAGTCTGAAGATGTTGAGAATGTCGGTATGATACTATATACACGTATTTTACTAAGTATTTTTACTAAGCATTTCAGTAAGTGTTATACACGTATTTTCTACTAAGTGTTTTACCAGACATACACGTATTTTCATAAACACTTCTACAAGTGTTTTCGTTAAGCATTGCTATACACATCCAGTTTAGTAAATCTTTACGTTAACTAAATCAGTTTAATGCTGCTGTAAAACCTTTCTGTTTAAGCAATCAATCTGCTATTCGATTTTACTGATGTTACGTTTAACCTTTCCTTAGATTTCGAGTTTCGACGTTAGCTTGAGAAAAGTATCTTTACGTAAAGCCCAGTGAATTAACTCAAATCCGATTGAGGTAACCTGATGCGATTTACTGTGAGTTTGCGATAACACTGTTAAATGGCTTATGGATGATTTTGTAACGGCGAGATTGATAAGGTGATTAACTGGCCCTGGTGTTTTTTCTCAGCGTAAGGTGATTATCTTCATCATAAGACTCTTTTCAGAAAAAGTGTGATGATTGGTTGTGGTGTTTTGATTCAGATGAGGATCTGCCAATGATTATGATGTATTGTAAGAAATAACGCCTTCAGAATGTTGGAGCATGCACTTACACAAACTGTTTTTCTAAAATTAAGGGAACAGTTTAAAGAGTATAAACTGTTCATCTTCTTCAGGATTAAGCTACATTGTTGTTATGACTGACAGGATTGTTTTCTTCCCCTGACTCTGGGCTTAACAGTCCCTGGCGTTGTAGATATTCACTGACTGACATTCCAGAACTACGGATCCTGTCAGAGATTTTACGAAATTGATCCTTCCATTCTGCAGGTAATTTCTTAATTTGTCTGACTTTACAGGCTACACTGTACGGGGTTCGCCCTAGTTTCTCTGCCAGCCAGAAAAGGTGTTTACCAATTTCATCGTCCGGTACATCCTCCAGAACATCTCGCAATAAACTCTCGTCTGCCTCATTCCATGCCACACCAGCATTTGGGAAACGAGGATCGATCTCTCTTTCCTTCTTCTCCTTCTTACTTTGCTCTTTTCGGGATGATACAGATACGACAGAACGTTCTTTTACCGCTGTAATTGCCATAACTGCATTGAGCAGAGATCTGCGCTCCACATCGTTCAGCATTTTTCCTTCACAGATCAAATCATTCAGGATGTCAATGACTAGATTCAGACTTTCTTCTGTTAGCTTCATATTTCAGACCTTGAAGTATGTAGATAATCAGCACAATTACTAATGTGATAAATATCAGAAGATAATTTACAGGTAAACCGGAAAATACATCTGAAGAATAAAGGCCTCAGCTTAACGTTTCAGCCAGTTTGTGAGCTGATTGAGGTACGGCGATGACATTAACGGGAATTACTCCCCTATAGCTCTGAGCTTATTTTTCACCCTGGCAACATATGGTGGCTACTGCGCATGGTTTTGGAGTAGATATCTTACTACTCGTAGAATTGTGCTTACTGGTCAGGCCAGCGCACAGGCATTCCGTGCAATCAATAGAACACTGGTTTTTTAGTCTTCCGTTACCCATCAGGATGTTAGTGCAGATTCCGGTGTATTCGATCAGTTGTTCGGCGAATCAGCGATCGATCACGATGCGATTTCGTATGTTAGGGATGCTGGTATGATTACTCGCTGAAAAATAATGTGAAAAGGCAGTTTTTCTTTAGACATTTAGCTCATTCATGCTGTTGTTTTACGTTTTGCTGTCGTGTGCAGGATTATCTTTTCGTTACGGGACGATTCATTCCGTTTTAATCATGAGCTATTGGCGTTGCTCATTGGTGGGATGCCGTAAAGTTTTACCGCGGCGATTAATGATGTGAAGTCAATCCAAATCAACGGAGATCTCTCATCATGAATCAACCAATACACAATGATTACTGGTTATCCCGTTTTGAAAGTATTCTCAACAGTGCCCTGGTGCAACACCGTGCCGTCTCGTTAATCCGGGTGGATTTACGTTTCCCTGAGCATATGCCTGTCACCATCATGGATCCCGATCCGGATTCAGCGGTGATTTCTCGTTTTTTCGAATCCCTGAAAGCCAAAATTCAGGCTTACCAGCGGAAAAAACGACGTACCAACAAGCGTGTGCGTGCAACCACCCTGCATTATTTCTGGTGTCGGGAGTTTGGCAAGGAAAAAGGCAGGAAACATTATCACGTGATATTACTGCTCAACAAAGATACCTGGTGCTCGCCAGGGGATTTCACCGTTCCTTCTTCGCTGGCGACGCTGATCCAACTGGCATGGTGTAGCGCTCTGCATCTTGAGCCCTGGCAGGGTAATGGACTGGTTCATTTTTCCAGGCGGACGCCTTTCCGTAAACCGGCATCATCTGATGCTCGCCCTTCTTCCGATGATACGCCTTTGTCGGGTGGATGTTCTGAAACCAGGAAGGCTTCAGACAAAAAGCCGGGTGAAGCCGCTGTTCTCTGGATCAAGCGTGGTGATGTGGAAGCGATGCAGAAAGCCATGGAGAGAGCCCGTTATCTCGTGAAGTATGAGACGAAGCAGCATGACGGTTCTGGTCAACGTAATTATGGTTGCAGCCGTGGAGCGGGGCGTCTACTGGATGGCAGGTGAACCCTGTAAAACGGCATCCGGTGCCAGAGTATATGTCACAGTAAGGGCGTGGTTGACGCCCTTAGCTCGTTTTCTGAAAAAGTCGTCCTGAAGTCATGCAATGTTTCCTGGTTTTCATGCATCCATCATTTGTCGCTGCGATGCCAGACTTCTGGATGCACACATGTTGTTTTACTTTTGTCAGCATCATAAATGCGCCGGGACTGGTGAATGGAGATAAGCCATTTTATTATCGACGTCAGCGAACATACTCACCATGCCGGTATGTTCCTGAACTGAACAATAAGTTTTGCGCTGATTACAGTATGTGAAGGAGGTCCGTTACAATGAATTCCGCTTATATGCAATCCTTGCAGACATCCCACCACTTCCCAGCTGATTTAACCTACAGATTATTTCCTAGTGAGCTTGCATATCTCATTGACGACTTATATGAAAGTACCCAACTTCCGCTGGAGCTCATTTTTAATACTGTACTGGCAACGCTCTCACTCTCCTGTCAGTCACTGGTTGACGTTGTTCATCCTCACACCAACATGCCGGAACCCTGCTCACTTTATCTGTTGGCAATCGCAGAGCCAGGCGCGGGAAAAACAACGATAAACAGACTGGTGATGAACCCCTGTTACGAATTTGCCGATCGACTCATTCAACAATACGAAGAGAGAAACAAAGATTATAAGACTGAACTACAGATCTGGAATACCCGGCAGAAAGCGCTTGCTGCCAATTTAAGAAAGACTGTTAACCGGGGGTATCCGGGGGAACAGGAAGAAGAGGCGCTGCGTAATCACGAAAGAAATAAACCGACACGTCCGGTTCGACCGAATTTTATCTATGAAGATGTTTCGCTTAAAGCGCTTGTGGAAGGGCTCAATGAACATCCTGAGGCAGGGGTTATTTCTGACGAGGCGGTCACTTTTTTCAGAAGCTATCTGAAAAATTATCCGGGCCTGTTGAATAAAGCATGGAGTGGACAACCGTTTGATTTTGGACGGGCTGACGAGAAATACCATATCACGCCACGTCTGACATTTTCGTTAATGTCCCAGCCGGATGTCTTTACGAATTATATAAATAAAAATGACGTACTGGCGTGGGGAAGCGGATTTCTTTCCCGGTTTCTGTTCAGCCAGACCGGAAGTCCTTCCCGGGTACGGGATTATACGAGAGGCGAGTTCAGAACAAAACCAATCCTGGAGAAGTTTCATAAAAAGATTAACGGATTTCTGTTAAGCCATAACATTAATTCCCCCGGTATGAGCACCGAAAGGAAAACATTAAAACTTGCAAAGAAAGCGTTGGGGGAGTGGCAGGAAAACCAGATTAAGATTGAAAGAAAAGCGCTTGCAGGAGGGGAGTGGGAACACATCAGAGATATTGTTCTGAAAGCAGGTTCTAATATACTGAGGATAGCTGGAATATTCACCTGCTATTGCTATAAAGATGCTGAGGAAATTGAATCAATTGCGCTTTTTAAAGCTATGCATCTCATGGACTGGTATCTGGAGGAGGCGAGCACAATATTTTATCCCATGTCTGCACGATGCCAGTTTGAACAGGATGCCTGTGAACTGTATGCATGGATTATGACCCGAATAAGGCAGAATAATTGGCGTGCTATCAGGAAAACAGACATTGAAAGATATGGTCCCAATCGTCTGAGAAGAGCAGAAAAACTTACACCTGTACTCAATCAGTTAATCGCTCAGAATTATTTCCGTATCATCAAGATGCGATCGCATCAGGCACTTTATGTTTCTGCTCTTGATAATAATGGTTACATCCTTCCTTTCGGCGCAATGTCTTACGAACCGTTTGATATTGTTCCACCCCAGTATAACCATAATGCGAAAACATATTCCGTTGTTATTCCACCGGCATTAATTCAGTCATTTACACCTGATTCCTCAGCTTACACCTTATTTTAAAACAATTTTGTGAGTAGAAAACGAAAATCATAATCCTTCGAATGAAGGTTGATGATAAGGTGTGTTGCATATCCTGCACATGTGCAAATATTCACCAATTATTGGGTGTGAATGAAAATTTCTCTGAAAAAATCGCTATGGTAGCAACAGTAGCAGCACATACACTACATCTGTGATTTGGTTTTGTTTTCATAATGACCTGCTGTCAGAGCTGATTGAATGCTGGGATGTGCGCACTGGTGGAAGAGTGGTTTTCGTTTCAGATATAACGAAAGGTAATCGAAAGATTGTTTTAAACATGGATTAAAGCTGATCATTAACCATATTGTGTGAGTTTATATATATAAGTTTGTTTGATTCTTGCCGTGATGAGTGCTGGGGTATATGACGATGTCGCTCTCTTTCTGAATAACAAATTATTATTCGTCTGTTACTGATAAGGGATGCGGTTCATGTTTTAATAGAGGGTTGAAGAAAATTAATTTGATATTTTTTTGTAAGGGAATGGAACTGTCCGGAATATGTTCAGAACGGCGGATTTCTCATTTCCATTCATTAAACATGGATAATTTTAATTTAGGTTTATTACTATTATTATACTCACTCCCTTTTTCATACAATCTCTATTGTTATTTACTTCCTGTCTTTACTCACTCTCTATCTTTACGATTATATTCACTCTATCGTTACACATTCCATTAGTATTACTCTTGTTATCGTATTCATTCCATCCCTCAATCATATTTACTGTAACTCATATGATGTTCAGGTAAGTTATTCTCTACCATTCTACTGATGATATTCATCTGTTCTCATTTTCACTGAAACAGCAATTAATTTTAATCTTATCCATCATGAGCTGTATTTTCTTAACAATGGTTGTTTATCTGAAGTGTTTTAACTATTCTGATGAACATCAATTCTTTTGTCATTACTGATTAACCGAATGTTTACTTTTTGATAAGGTATCCATGATTCTGTAACGATTAACAGAGCTGGATAAACAATGGAATTGACAGGAGAGATTCCTGATTATGTTTGTTCTGGGTTGTATTATCTAAGATGCAGGATGAAAATCATGTCAGTGGTATTTTTTATTCTGCTATCGTGAGCCGTGAATGTTCATGTCCTTAAGAACAGATTGAATGAGCGCATATAAGTTTATTGCATTGGCCTTGTACACAGTTTTTACAACCACTGAGAGCAAGTTTGTAGTTTATGATTGATTGGTCGCAATATGTTTCTTAACCTTCTGGACGTGGTGTTTTATCGCGTATTTTGCAGTATTTCGTGATGTTTTATTGAGTCTGTATTTTCTTTACTCCTCGTTTATCTCATCTCTTTAGCTAATACCATCAGATAATCCATTTCTTTCTGCATAATGCTGCGTATCGTTAATAACCCGTCGTATTCATTCTGCTACAGCATGCCTGATAAATACCATCTGTAAGTTATTACCGTTTTAGATCTGATTATGAGCGAAAGCATTAATTCGCTCACAGAGCTTAAAACATCATTAACTTTCAGGAGTCATCAACATGCCTAAATCTTACACACCAAACTGGTTTTTTACCGCTTTACTTGACAATCACATCAATCAAATGATGGCACGCTATTCCTGCCTGCGGGCCTTACGCATGGATTTCTTCTACAGGAAAGATACGCCTGATTTCTTACAACCTGATCATCGCTGGCTTGAATTGCAGTTGCGTATGCTGCTGGAGCAGGTGGAACAATTTGAAAATATCGTTGGCTTCTTCTGGGTGATTGAATGGACGGTTGATCATGGTTTTCATGCGCATGCGGTTTTCTGGATCGATCGTCAGAGGGTTAAAAAAATATATCCCTTTGCGGAGCGGATTACGGAATGCTGGCGGTCTATTACGCATAACAGCGGTTCGGCACACCGCTGTACATATCAGCCGCATTATACATACAACATCAACATTCCTGTGCGCCACAATGATCCTGAAAGCATCGATAATATTCGCGGTGCCCTGCATTATCTGGCGAAAGAAGAGCAAAAAGACGGGCTGTGTGCCTACGGCTGCAATGAAGTTCCTGAACGTCCTGCTGCAGGGCGTCCTCGTAAGCCTCACTTCTGAAGCTTAAGGCCTGAGCCTCCGCTCCTGGAAACACTCCGTCGGTAAAAACTTACCGCATTGATTAATGATGTGAACTGAAGTCAACGGAGATCATTCATCCTGAACCTGAATCCGGTGTTCTGTCCCTTATCTTCCCGTTCTGCTTCAGTTCTTCACTTATTCCATCAATCTCATCCGCAAGCCATAACACGTCAGCTCATTCACGGGCAGGACGCATTGTGGGCTGCGCATAACGGAACATATCTTATGAATGCTATTCCTTATTTCGACTATAGCCTGGCACCCTTCTGGCCATCTTATCAGAACAAAGTCATCGGCGTCCTTGAGCGTGCGCTGCGTGAGCAGTCCGGCTCACGGATACGGCGGATCCTGCTTCGTCTGCCGTGGGAACATGACAACGCCTTCAACAGCAGACAGACCTGGTTTGGTATGGATTTTATCGAAACCGTCAGTGCGCTGATGAATGCGAAACCCGGACGCGACCTTTGCTGGCTCCTGACCCGTCATCCGGAAAAGCCGGAATACCACGTGGTGCTGTGCGTCAGACAGGAGTATTTCGACGGCACCGAACTGGATCGGTTGATACTGGATGCCTGGAGTAATGTGCTGGGGTTCGCGTCACCAGGTGAAGCAAAGCCGTACCAGAAGCAGATCACCCGGGATGTGGTACTGGATCGCCGGTCACCGGACTGCGAAGCCCTGTTTAAGGACCTTATCAGGGCGTTCAGTGATTTCGCCCGCGATCGCCGTGGAGTGTGCGATCCGGAAGCCCGTTGCCTTGCCGGCAATCCCTGGTATCCCGTAGCAGGCCAGCTCTGAAAGCTCAGTTCAGCAGATTCACCCGCATTTGCCCAACCTTCATAAATCTCACAGAGGATATTCTGACTATGTTGACCTCAATAACAGGCCACGACAGTGTATTGCTGCGTGCCGAGGATCCCCTGATCGACATGAACTACATCACCAGTTTCACCGGCATGACCGATAAATGGTTTTACAAGCTGATCAGTGAAGGCCATTTCCCGAAACCCATCAAGCTGGGCCGCAGCAGCCGCTGGTACAAAAGTGAAGTGGAGCAGTGGATGCAGCAGCGAATTGAGGAATCACGAGGAGCAGCAGCATGAAACGTGTTGTGATGCCGGTACGCTGGCAATGTGCAAAATGCCGGCGCTGGTATTGCGGAAATCAGCCCTGTCCCTGGTGCTGGCGACATTACCGTTCATTTTCCTGCTGACCCTCTCCGGTCAGCCAGCAGGTTGTAGCTCTTTCCTGACTGATTCGTCATTCCATTCACATTGTTTATAACTGGCATTACACCGGTGTTGATGCGCACCTTCCCGTGTGTCTGCACTGGCTTAACAAAATTCAACAGGGTTTGAAAAGGAACATTTCGTGCAAATAACCGAAGCCTTAATTTCAGAGCCGGGAGACATCCGGCGTTTTGTTCAGCAGGCGGTGGACCACTGGCCGCGTCTGCTGGCAGTCCACTTCACGCTCCATTCGGCTGAAGGAAACATCAACGGGCAACAGATTCAGGCATTCTGTACTTCCTTTTACCGACAGGTGCACGAACGTATTACTGAGCGTAATCACACTGCCTGTCCATCCTCGCCGGTGGTATTACGCTGGTTGCGGGAACAACATGGAGGAGCAACAATACGATGCCTGTTGCTGCTCAGCCAGACGAGCATTTGCCATCCGCGGGCCAGTGCCACGGTTGATGAAGAATGTTCGCAACGGGTGGATTTATTGCAACAGACCTGGAAGGTGATAAGCGCTGGCGGACAATGCCAGGTTGAAAGGTGTTTTCGGGTTGCCCGGGGTGATACATCCGGTCAGTATGTAGCGTTAAAAACCGTCGCATTGTCTCTGGGGTTACCGGTTGTGACCGCCATTACCCATCGTCCGGTACAGCGCTGTACATTGATTACAGCTCAGTGAATCAGCGCAGTTGTGTAGTCAACGAGGTTTTCTGGCTTTTTGTCGGTCATTCAGCACCATTAGCCGGGTCTCTGCCTCTTTCTGTTCCTGTGGAGTCACTTCCCCGCACGGCTGCCCCTTCAGGTCGTAACGGGCGCCGCCAGCCATTAACGCACGGTAATAGCGCGGAGACTGCACATAAGACGCTACTGCCGCGCGTAATGCACCTGCGCTAAACGCCAGTTCTCTGATGGCGATATCCTGTATCAGGTCGTCAGGTATCTCAACTTTACGCGGTTGGGGTTTTTCCCGGTTGAATAACTCAGGCCAGTGTTCCACAAGACGATTAATACGCTTACGGTTTTTACGCTGGCGTTTTGTCATATGCCGCCACGGTGTTTTTTCAGCAGAGCAGGGCTCTGTTTATCGTTCAACTGTGGTATCCGTTCCCTGGCCTTCACGTTGTGTGCAGTGTTCATTTTATCCTGCAGCGGCGTTGCCGGTGATTTACTGAAAATGCCCTGTGGTTTACGGTTAATGGTCAGCGTTACCATCAGTATTGTTACCTCATGCTGTCAATGGAAGTAGTACCCCATCCAGAGCCTTGGCGACCCCGGGGCTGAAAACGAAACAATAACCCGCGCGCAGTGCGAGGAGCCCGGGTGTGAAGCAATCAGCAGGTAATATTAATGACAAGACCAGCAGGTTCTTTAGACAAACGAACAATATCAGCAAATACGACAGTTCCAGGAGAGGTAAAAAGTTTTTTACTTGCACAATTCTTAAAAAAATGGAGACGAACAAAAATGGGGCGACATACCTGGAAAGTATCGCTACCAGATGATGCTAAAAAGCAGAAATAGTGTTCCAGGCCTGAAAGGGATGAGAATCAGTATCTGTGTGTATTTATAACATCTTCTTGAAGAGGCTGGAGATTGTTAGTCCATTAGTATAATCGATATTCATTTTCCTGCGAATATGCAGGCTACACCAGATATATGATTGCTACCGAATTTCATCAGTTTGATGAAATTACGCATCATACTGCGGGTTTTCTCATTAACATTAACGAAAGTGAATGGACTCAGACAAGTAGTGACCGGCGCAATTTCGCTAAGTATCAAATACAAAGAACGTTCTCTTACTTTCTGCGATGGCCTTTCCTTCGGAAAGGAAGTGACGATTAAGTGTCGAAAAATGTGATACATATATTATTTTTATGGCAAATCACCTGATAGGATTTGCCATAAATGAATGAAAAGCTGAGTGTTAATAAATGAGTAAGAAGAAAATTTCTGTTGAAAATGAAGAGTTCATTACTTACCGGGCATTACTTCTGAGTATTGACTTTGTTAAAAAACTGGTCACAGAAATGTCTGATGAAGATTTAAATAAGGTTAAGGAAAACTTTGACATAGCTATTCAGCAACGTGATGAGCGAAAGGAAAATATGAAAGCTATCAAATCACTCATGGATGAACATGGTATATCTCTGGAAGATTTTTGTCGTGAATTTGGCAAAAAATCACAGGCAGGCAGAAAAAGTGTGTCAGGAGGGCATAAATACGAGTATGACGATAACGGTAAAAGAATGTACTGGAATGGGCAAGGACGTCGGCCTAAGGCCATAGCAGAGGCTATAAAAGCCGGAGGTTCTCTTGATGATTTTCTTATATCTCAGGAAGTATCATCTGGTCCTGATTATGAATAACAGCAATATATATTTGAATTTGTATTAATATCAAGTAATATATAGCAAGCACTTCTCCGGAGTTGATATATTATCGACAGGGAATGAAAATGCCTGACTTCATGCTAATATATGGCAATAAAGATAAATGAGTTATACTGTAGAGTTTTGATCTTTCAACCAGAGTCCCGCTTCACAATGTCCATACTTTCCTCTTGATGGTCCCGGAAAAACAACATCATATTCAGATTCATAGCTAATAACCTTATCCGGAAAAAGATAAACACAGACATCGTAACAGTTCAGACTCAGTATAAATCCAAGACAAAATCCCCCCGTGAATGCATTTAATAAAGACTTTAATGTTCTGTTAAAGGTGCGGATATAAAATGCATAAATAAAAGAAAGAGATCCGGTGATTATACCGGTGCAAAAATATGTTGTCCATTCAGGTACCGTATTTTGTAAAACAGTATAATGAGATATAGCGGATGCCCACAACATATACCAGCACAAACCACCTGTAATAAGATATGTTATTGCTGTGGAAAACCATTTCCTGTATTTATTTTCAGGGTAATTGTTCTTGCCCATCAACGCATTTCCAGAATATTTAAAATAACCTGTCACCGAAACGGAATAAAGGCGCAATAACCATAACGGGAAAATATGCGCCTCTGGTAATCGGCAGTGTTACTTCAGACAGTGAGTTTCCCATTCCTTGACTGCAAATGTATCCATCATACCTGAAATATAGTCAACCACTGCTCGTTTTTTGCTGATTTCAAATATACAGGAATCTGGTTGGGGTAAGGTGAATTTAAGTTCAGGAGGCAGAAATTTATAATTCTCTCCTTCATTGTAAAAGTCATATAAATCCCTGATTATTTTATTTCCCCTGAACTCATAGGTGAGGATATTACGTTTTCGCATGATGACTTTAAAGAGAAGTTTTTTGAGTCCTTCGGATAACGCATTCAGTTTCCCGAACCCCAGTTCCTGAAAACCATTCAGGTTCGTTACTACAGAAATATCTGCAACGAGGCGATTGACAATATTTGAAGTTAACTCCTTGCGGAATATGATGGCAAATTCTTCTGAGGTTTTCAGTAAGTTAGCCTGAAAAGCGGTGTTTCTCGACTGAGTAACGATTTCCCTGAACTGTTCCCTCGCTCCCCGGAATTCGTCAGAAATCTGAAACTCATATTCAATATCTTCAATCGTGACCATGTTCCTGCTAAGGGCATCTTCCAGGTCATGCGCGGCGTAGGCAATCTCATCCGCGAGATCCATTATCTGCGCATCAATCGTTTTCTCTCCGGGATTCAGATCGAGCTGATTTTCAGCAAGCAGGTTAATGTAAAAATAGTAATCATCATCATAAATGAACTTGCCGGCAGTAGCTGCAGCGCGGGGGATGGGATACTTAACAACCGAAAGTAAACTACGGTGAGTCAGATTTAATCCGTTGCAGTATGAAAATTTCTTCTCCAGTTTTCTCAGGATACGTAGCGCCTGTGCATTACCTTCATAGCCGCCGATTTCTTCAGACAGTTCATTAAGCAGTTTTTCACCGGAATGACCGAAAGGAGGATTTCCGATGTCATGCGCCAGCGCTGCCAGTTCAACCACCACCGGGTTAATCAGTTTGAGGTCTGACGCGATACTTCGGGCGATCTGAGCAACCTCAAGACTGTGCGTTAATCTGTTTCTGTTGAATTTTTCAGGATCAATTTCAAAAAGTTGCATCTTTCCCTGCAGCCTGCGAAATGATGATGAATACAGAATACGCGCGTAATCCCGTTGATAATTATCCCGGCTTCTTGTTTCACCATCGGGGGACGGGTGCTCTCTGGTATCAGCAAGCGCACTGATAAGTTTTTGTTCCTGCTCTTGCGCAAATTCTTTTAATTCATTGCAGTACATATTTCTTCCTTTCTGGAGCATGTTACCAAATCAGAATACCGGATGAACAAAACTGGTGGCTACATCCTGTAGGGATTATGTATTAGTAAGCTCTGGCCATTAGTGCCATTTCAGGTTATGTGATCCTACCCACGTAATATGGACACAGGCCTAAGCGAGGTTCTTGTTTTCAAAT
>ERZ772805.1526-NODE-1526-length-18288-cov-3.309549_pt1 | contig 18288 bp, 11 predicted proteins | sample MGYA00511344_ERZ772805 | MGnify/ENA primary metagenome ERZ772805 (study PRJEB29015, sample SAMEA2737730) | human gut metagenome | biome: human gut; feature: human-associated habitat; material: faeces | place: China | collected 2012 ...
GAACGATTTAATTGGGTGATATAGTCGTCAACGAACTCCTGAAAATTTTCGGGAGTGTAGGCTGTATACGGGATTTCGGTTCGTTGGTAAAAGTTCTTTTGAGAATAATTCAGTCCCCAAGCCAGATAGAACCATACATAAATCCACAACAGATATTCGCCGTCGCGCAATAAAACTTTCTTCCAAGGCAACTTTTTGCGGAGACGGGCATAAATAGGATAAATAATCACGCCCGCGATACTAAGGAAGATAAATAAGTCTCCTATCGCAAAAGGAAATAAATTGGAAAAAAACGACAAAACGTAAGAGATAAAAGGGTAGATTGTTTGCGAATAGATTGTTGCCAGAGCAGGAATCCATTGCGTTAGCCACACCAGGATTAAGATTGCTCCTAAGGCTAAATATCTTACATTTGGCTTCTTTTTCATCATTTGTCTAATATCAGTCAACAAAAATATGCATTAAATAGACGTCGCGCGAAAAAATACCTCTATATTTGCAAAAAATCTGTTAACAATGGCTTTATAACTTGTATAATAGGGAAAGTCATTCAACATAAACCGGATAAAAGATGGCTACATCAGAAGAAATTGAAAAGTATTGCCGGAATTGCGTGTCACGTGATTTCGTGAATGGTAAAGGTCTTGTTTGTAAGCGCACCAGAGAACTTCCTGCTTTTGAAGAAGAATGTGAAAGTTTTGAGAAAGATGAAGAGCTGGAAAGATTAGCCCCTCCCAAGCCGGAAGACTTCCCGGTATCTATGACAGAAGAAGAAATGCTTGCCGAAGAAAATCTGCCGAAGGGTGTGTTATATGCAGTTATCGCTTGTATAGTGGGTGCGGCGGCATGGGGATTAATATCTGTTTCTACCGGTTATCAGATAGGATATATGGCTATCGGTATCGGTTTTCTGGTGGGTTTCGCCATGCGGCAGGGAAAAGGGATACGTCCTGTTTTTGGAATAATCGGCGCAACGCTGGCTTTACTTAGTTGTGTGTTGGGTGATTTCTTTTCTATCATCGGATATATTGCCAAGGATTATGATATGTCCTATACGGATGTATTGTTTGGAGCAGACTATGCTGAAATCTTCTCTTTGATGACCGAGAATCTGGCTTCCATGACTATCTTATTTTATGGATTTGCTGTTTATGAGGGATATAAATTCTCATTCCGTGCACAGAATCAGCCCGAGGGTGGTAAGATTTGAATTTTAATTATTAATTTTGCACCCGTTATTTTTGAATATACATTATCATATACATAAAACAATATGGAATTAGCAAGTAAGTACAATCCCGCCGACGTGGAAGGAAAGTGGTACCAGTATTGGCTGGACAATCATTTATTCAGTTCAAAACCCGATAGTCGTGAACCTTACACTATCGTCATTCCTCCTCCTAACGTCACCGGTGTGTTGCACATGGGACACATGCTTAATAATACCATTCAGGATATTTTGGTTCGTCGTGCCCGTATGGAAGGCAAGAATGCCTGTTGGGTACCGGGAACTGACCATGCTTCTATCGCTACCGAAGCAAAAGTAGTAAATAAACTCGCTGCTCAGGGGATCAAGAAAACTGACCTGACCCGTGACGAGTTCCTGAAACACGCATGGGAGTGGACCGACGAACATGGAGGAATCATCCTGAAACAGCTTCGCAAGCTTGGTGCATCGTGCGACTGGGATCGTACTGCCTTCACAATGGATGAGAAACGCAGTGAAAGTGTAATCAAAGTATTTGTCGACCTATATAATAAAGGATTGATTTATCGCGGTGTCCGCATGGTAAACTGGGACCCGAAAGCATTGACTGCCCTTTCTGACGAAGAAGTTATCTACAAGGAAGAACATGGCAAACTGTATTACCTTCGTTACAAAGTGGAGGGTGATGCGGAAGGTCGTTATGCAGTAGTGGCAACTACCCGTCCGGAAACAATCATGGGCGATACTGCTATGTGTATCAATCCGAATGACCCGAAGAATGCGTGGTTGAAAGGAAAGAAAGTGATCGTTCCGTTGGTAAACCGTGTGATTCCTGTTATCGAAGACGATTATGTAGACATTGAGTTCGGTACAGGTTGTCTGAAAGTGACTCCGGCTCATGACGTGAATGACTATATGTTGGGTGAAAAGTACAATCTGCCCAGCATTGACATTTTCAACGACAACGGTACACTGAGTGAAGCTGCCGGTATGTATATCGGTATGGACCGTTTCGATGTTCGTAAGCAGATTGAGAAAGATCTCGAAGCTGCCGGTTTGTTGGAAAAGACAGAGGCTTATACAAATAAGGTAGGATATTCGGAACGCACGAACGTGGTGATCGAACCGAAACTGTCTATGCAGTGGTTCCTCAAAATGCAGCATTTTGCAGATATGGCGTTGCCTCCTGTAATGAATGATGAATTGAAATTCTATCCGGCGAAATATAAGAATACCTACCGTCACTGGATGGAAAACATCAAGGACTGGTGTATCAGCCGTCAGTTGTGGTGGGGACACCGTATTCCTGCTTACTTCCTGCCGGAAGGCGGTTACGTAGTGGCAGCCACTCCCGAAGAAGCCTTGGCGAAAGCAAAGGAAAAGACAGGCAACGCAGCTTTGACAATGGAAGATCTCCGTCAGGACGAAGACTGTCTGGATACGTGGTTCTCTTCCTGGTTGTGGCCTATTTCTTTGTTCGACGGTATCAACAATCCGGGTAATGAAGAAATCAAATATTATTATCCGACAAGCGACCTGGTGACAGGACCGGATATCATCTTCTTCTGGGTAGCCCGCATGATTATGGCCGGATACGAATACGAAGGACAAATGCCGTTCAAGAACGTTTATTTCACAGGTATCGTTCGTGACAAGCTGGGACGTAAGATGTCCAAGTCGCTCGGTAACTCTCCCGATCCGTTGGAACTGATTGATAAGTACGGTGCCGACGGGGTACGTATGGGTATGATGCTTTCGGCTCCTGCCGGAAACGACATCCTTTTCGATGATGCACTTTGCGAACAGGGACGTAACTTCTGTAATAAGATATGGAATGCTTTCCGTCTGATTAAAGGCTGGACCAATGCCGAAGGTTCGATTCCGGTACCTGAAGATGCTCATCTGGCTGTTCAGTGGTTCGAACAGCGACTGGACGCTGCTTCAGTTGAAATGGCCGACTTATTCTCAAAATATCGTTTGAGTGAAGCGTTGATGTTGGTTTACAAACTGTTCTGGGACGAATTTTCTTCCTACTTGCTGGAGATTGTGAAGCCGGCTTACGGTCAACCTATCAATGGATTTATTTATTCAATGGTTATCAATTGCTTCGAACGTCTGCTTGAACTGCTTCATCCTTTCATGCCGTTTATCACGGAAGAATTGTGGCAGCAACTGCGTCAACGTGAACCGGGTGCGAGCTTAATGGTTACCCGGCTGAGTGAGACATTCGAAGTGAATGAGAAATTCCTCCAGGAGTTTGAAGTTGCCAAGGAAATCATCAGTAATATTCGCAGTATCCGTTTGCAGAAGAATATTGCCATGAAGGAACAACTCAGATTGCAGGTGATAGGTAATCATCCGGTAGAGAAACTAAATTCGGTTATCATGAAGATGTGTAACCTGTCATCTATTATGGTAGTGTATAACAAGGCGGAAGGTACTGCCTCTTTCATGATAGGAACAACAGAATTTGCCGTGCCGTTGATTGATATGCTTGATATAGATGCGGAAATCAATCGTTTGCTGGCAGAACTGAAACATAAGGAAAGTTTCTTGCAGGGAATTGTGAAGAAGTTGAGCAACGAGAAATTCGTGAACAATGCTCCGGCAGCCGTAATCGAACTTGAACGCAAAAAACAGGCAGATGCGGAAAGTATTATCAAATCTTTGAAAGAAAGTCTTACCATTTTGTTGAAAAGATAATCACTTGATACTTAATTTTATGCAATACAAAGGCATCCCGCTAGATTTGGGATGCCTTTCTTTTTTAGATTGAATTTTAATGCTATCTTTGTTCTCTCTTTTAATATCACCGACAAATGAAGCAAACACTACGGATTATTATACTTTGCTACTCCTTCATTCTTTTTGAGGGGCTTCTTTTTTCCATGTTGGCAGATACCGGAAAGGCGGATAAAGAAGTATTGGTCTTGAATTCCATCAATTTCAATTTACCTTGGTCGAAACATTTTTACTGGTGCGTACATGATGAACTTCAGCAGAGGGGTGTTTCTGTTAAGGCGGAATCATTGTCTGTTCCCGCTTTGTTGGATACAATGGAAGTAAATGCGGTGATTACCCGTCTGCGCGAGAAGTATCCAGTTCCGCCTGCCGCAATAGTACTGATTGGTGATCCGGGTTGGATTGTCTGCCGTGAGTTGTTTGATGATGTCTGGAAAGATGTTCCCGTGGTAGTGACGAATGCCCGTGACCGTTTGCCGGCTTCGGTGGAAATATTGCTGTCTCACGCTCCGTTGACAGAAGCAAACAGTGTTCCGGCTAAAGAATGGAGGCGGGGATATAACATTACCACTCTAAAGCAGCATTATTACATAAAAGAAACGATAGAGCTGATTCGTCAGTTGATTCCTGATATGAAACGTCTGGCATTTATTTCAGACGACCGATATATTAGCGAGGAGACTCGTTGTGATATGAAAGAAGTCGTAACCAAGTATTTCCCGGATTTGCCATTGGAACTGCTTTCTACCACTCAACTGTCAACGGAAGCGTTGCTGGATACTCTGCACAGCTATAAATCGAATACCGGAATTATTTATTATTCCTGGTTTGAATCACACAATAAAGATGATAATAATTATCTTTTTGATCATATTCAAGATGTGATATCCAATTTTACTCCATCTCCTTTATTCCTGCTGTCGTCCGAAGATTTGTCTAACAATACTTTCGCAGGCGGATATTATGTCTCGGCGGAGTCTTTCGGGCAGTCTTTGCTGGAGATACTTTACCGGATTCTGGACGGAGAACAAGCCCGGAATATTCCGGAAACTACTGGTGGAAAGGAGAATGCCTATCTGTGCTATCCGGTGTTGGAGGAACATAATATACCTTCTTATCGTTATCCGAAAGCAGCTGTTTATATCAATCAGCCCCAAAGTTTCTTTCAGCAACATAAAGTCGAAATCCTTGTCTGCATAGCTATATTGGTGATTTTGGTAACGGCTATTACCTATTATATCCGTATTCTTCGGAAAGCGTACAGCCGTTCAAGTGAAGCTATGGAAAAGGCGGAGCAAGCCAACCAATTGAAGTCTGCTTTTTTGGCTAACATGAGTCATGAGATACGTACTCCGTTGAATGCTATTGTTGGCTTTTCAAATATGTTACCGGAAGTTGATGATCGTGAGGAAATGCGGGAATACACAGATATTATTGAAACAAACACTAACTTGTTGCTTCAACTGATTAATGACATTCTGGATATGTCGAAGATTGAAGCCGGGACATTCGATTTCTGTCCGGCGCTGATTGATGTGAATCAGACAATGGAGGAAATAGAGCAAAGTATGCAGCTGCGCTTGAAGAATGATGCGGTAACTTTCACTTTTTGCGAACGTCTGCCGGAATGTATGCTTTATATAGATAAGAACCGCCTGATGCAGCTACTTTCTAATTTTATAGTTAATGCCATAAAGTTTACCAAATCCGGCAGTATCCGTATGGGATACCGTATGAAAGATATTAATACGATCTATTTTTATGTTTCGGATACGGGGTGCGGTATGTCGCCCGAACAATGCCGGCACGTATTTGAACGTTTTGTGAAATATAACCCGTTTATTCAGGGGACAGGACTGGGACTTTCCATTTGTCACATGATTGTCGAGCATTTGAAAGGGGAAATAGGCGTTAACTCAGAAGAAGGAAAAGGTTCTACTTTCTGGTTTACGTTGCCTTACCGAAAAGGGTAAATTTTGTATTAAGGAAATAGAATCGGCAGTAGTAACGGAAGATAATCTTTCAAGTCCGTGCGCAGTTGCTTCAAAGCTTGCTGGATACGGTAATCTATTGTTTTGGGTGATACTCCCAGTGTTTCGGCGATCTCTTTGTAACTCATGTCCCGGAAACGGTGCATCACAAAAGACTCCCGATAGCTTTCGGGTAGCGCTGCGATAGCCTCCTCAATTCGTTTGGTCAGTTCTTCCATCTGATAGTAGTCCGTATCTTGCAGCATTTCCTGCATTTCTTCATAAAAACGGGTATCAGCCCGTTGGGTGGCGTCGATATGCGCGAGTTTGTTTAAAGCCCTGCGGTACACCATTTTGAAAAGGTAGGAACTCAGTGAAGATTCAATGACAAGAGTTTCCCGGTTTTCCCAAATCCATAAAAGAGAGTCTTCTACAATTTCTTCCGCATCCTCCAGATCAACAAACCGATGACCGTATGCACAAAGCATCGGATAATACTTTCGAAACAGCGTGTCGAAAGCTTTTTGATCTCCGTGTCGGACGGCTGATAATAAGAAATCGTTTTCTGAGCGGTAGGTTTCTTTCATGTATTAGTTTTGTAAATTCACTGCAAATATAGCTTTTTTATAAGAAAACAAAGATTTTCTGAAAAAAAATGGATTTTAGTTTAGGAATCTATCCGGAGTCTCCTGTCTTATAATAAAAGACAAGAAAAAGAGGATATGGACAAACTTGATAAAAATAAAATAGACGAATTACTTCCCCGCTATTGTGAGGGACAAGTGACAGAAGAAGAACGTCTGCTGGTTGAGGCTTGGATGAACGAATCGGAGGAGAACCGGCGGGTAGCCAAACAGATTCATTCGCTTTATCTGGCTACGGATACCATTCATGTAATGAAGAAAGTCGATACGGAAAAAGCGTTGTCGAGGGTAAAAGGCAGGATAACAGGTAGAAAGAAAACGATGTGGTGGGAATGGGCACAACGTGCGGCCGCAGTTCTGTTCATTCCACTTCTCGTTGTTCAGTTGGTGCACTATTGGGGAGGAGACGAACAGGAACTGGCACAAATGTTGGAAGTAAAGACCAATCCGGGAATGACCACTTCATTAACTTTATCGGATGGAACGGTAGTCTTCCTTAATTCAGAATCACGCCTGACTTATCCTTCACATTTCAACGGAGATACACGAAACGTAACCTTGCAGGGAGAAGCCTATTTTGAAGTTGCCAAGAATCCCGAAAAGAGATTTATCGTTTCCACTTCTCATCAGTCGCAGATAGAAGTGCTGGGTACACATTTTAATATAGAAGCCTATGAGAAAGATGATAAAGTGCTGGCAACACTGGTGGAAGGAAAGATAGGATTCATCTTTACACAGGATAATGTGTCGAAAAAGGTATTAATGGATCCGGGACAAAAACTTGTTTATGATTCGAGAGATTGTAAAGTGCAGCTTTATGCCACTTCCGGTGAATCGGAAACAGCATGGAAAGAAGGGAAAATTATATTCAGGAACACTCCTTTAGAAGAAGGCTTACGAATGTTGGAGAAACGATATAATGTAGAATTTATAATTAAGAATGACCGCTTGAAAGGAGACTCGTTTACAGGAACATTCACGAATCAACGTCTGGAACGTATCTTAGAGTATTTCCAACTTTCCTCCCAGATTCGTTGGCGGTATCTTGATTCTCCGAATATAAAAGATGAAAAGAGTAAGATAGAAATATATTAATTGATTTACCTTAAAACGAAAAGTAATTGTATGAAAGACAGACCCCCTTAAATGAAAAACATACGGGATGATATTGGCGTATCTTCCCGTATGGAAACCAGTAAATCTTTTTAATGCTTGTTTGGCGACAAGCTTAGATAAACTTTTTATTAACTTTAAGTCATTACAAATTTATGCAAAATTATTTTAGCATCCAATTTTTATGGGTGATAAAGTCGCTTTGGCTAACCTCAAAAAAAATCCCATTATTTATGAGACTATTGATTTTGTTCTTAGTATGTTCTATCGGACTAACTTATGCAGCCGATAGTTACGCTCAAAAGGCTTTAATCAGTATTGATGTACACAATCAGCGGGTGGAGGATATTTTAAAAGAGATTGAAGAGCAGTCTGATTTTGATTTCTTTTTCAATAACAAACATGTGGATTTGAATCGCCGCGTATCTATATCAGTTGATAGAAGTAATATATTTAGTGTGCTTAAGGAAGTTTTTGCTGGCACTAATGTGCGATATTCAGTGCTAGACAAGAAGATTATACTGTCTGTTGAGGTACAGTCACCGCAACAGGAAAAGAAAATGATTGTATCTGGTATCATATCGGATGTACAGGGAGAGCCGGTAATAGGTGCCAGTATTCAGGAAAAAGGAGTAGTCGGGAAAGGTACAGTTTCTGATTTAGATGGAAAATTTAAGTTGACGGTTGCCTCTGATGCTATATTGGTGATTTCATACATTGGCTTTCAGTCTCTTGAAGTAAAGGTGGGAAACCGTACAAACTTGTCAGTGGTATTGAAAGAAGATCATCAGTTGTTGGATGAGGTAGTCGTTATCGGTTATGGAACGATGGAGAAACGTGCAGTGACTAGTTCCATCACTTCCATATCATCCAAAGATTTAGTGACTGGAATGGGAGGCTCCACTATTGCGACAGCTTTAAAGGGTAAAATCTCCGGTATGAATGTTTCCGAGACTTCCAGTCCGAATGCTTCTGCCAGTTTCCAGCTGCGTGGAGTAGCGTCCATCAATGCTTCCTCTTCTCCTTTGATTGTGATAGACGGAATTCCCGGAGGTGATTTACGTTCTATCAGTCAGGAAGATATTCAGTCTATTGATGTTTTGAAAGATGCCTCTGCAGGTGCTATTTACGGAACAAGAGCAGCCGGTGGTGTCATCTTAGTGACTACCAAGAAAGCAAAAGAAGGTCCCATAACCTTATCATATACGGGCGAACTCTCTACCGAGCAAGTTTCCAGGAGACCGCAGGTCCTTGATCGTGATGCTTTCGTTAGGTTCGGAGTAGGAACAGATTTAGGTGCATCCACCGACTGGTACGGTGAACTTTTGAATGAAGGAGCACTCTCCCAACGCCATGTTGTCAACCTCTCGGGCGGCGGCCATACAGCTAAAATATATGCTACTATTATGGCACAGGATCAAAAAGGTATCGCAATTGGTGACAACCGTAAAGACTATTCGGGGCGCATCAATGCAAATTTTAACCTTCTCGATGATTTGCTGGAAATAGGCTTGCACACAGAATACCGGGAAGCACACCGGGATCAGCGGAGCAGTAGTTCCTATTTCGACATGGCATTGAAGATGAATCCGACGGAACATGTATATGACAGCACTAGTGAAACAGGATATAATGTATTGGTTGGTGGTAGTGAATATTACAATCCTTTAGCAGAAGTAATGTTGAAACAGGCAGATAATGTTGATAAATGGCTGAAGGCGGATGCGACGGTAAAGCTCAATTTGCCTGCCGGATTCTCGGCACAAGCCACTCTTGGCTGGGAAGATCGCCAGTATCAGCAGACACATTATACGTCCGCGTTACACAGAACCTCTTTAAATGGAAGTTATAAAGGAAGAGGATTTCATGCATATAGCAAAACAGTCAATGTCTCTTTTGAACCTACCATCAATTTCATGCGTGTTTTTGCAGACGACCATACGGTTAGTGCGGTAGCCGGATATAGTTATTGGGAAAATAACTCTGAAAACTTTAATATGACTAACTACGATTTTCCTGTGGATGGAGTAGGGGCTTGGGATATGGGGACAGGTAGCTGGCTTTCGGACGGAAAGGCGGCAATGTCTTCCCACAAATATCCCCGTGAACGTCTTATTTCATTCTTTGGCCGGGCGAATTATAGCTATAAAGACCGCTATATGCTTACAGGAAGTGTTCGCCACGAGGGCTCGTCAAAATTCGGAAAGAATCATCGTTGGGGAACATTTTGGGCAGTATCAGGTGGATGGCGTATATCCAATGAGGCATTTCTGCGTGACGTCAGTTTTCTCGATGACCTTAAAGTACGCGTTGGTTACGGTGTAACGGGAAATAACAATTTCTCTGCAGGAGCATCCACTGCCATGTATTCTTCCAATTCAATGTGGCCGTATAACGGTACATGGATCACCTCTTATGGACCGGCCCGTAACGTCAATTATGACTTGCACTGGGAAAAGAAAGCAGAGCTTAACATCGGTTTGGATTATGCGTTTCTGAATAACCGGCTTTTTGGAAAGTTCGATATATATAAAAGAAGAGTTTCCGGAATGTTATACAATATCAGTGTACCCAATCCTCCCGCCGTTTACGAGAAAACGACCATGAATTATGGTAATCTTGAGAATACCGGATGGGAGTTCGAGATAGGAGGAGTACCTGTCAAAACCAGAAACTTTAATTGGACAACTACTATGCGCCTATCACACTCCTCCTCCAAAATTACCTCTTTGTGGGGGAATAATACTTACCAGGATCGTGTAGGATTCCCGTCACCGGGAACGAACGGATCAGCCGGAAGAATTGAAGCAGGAACAAAGATCGGAAGCTATTATATCTGGAAATATGCCGGTATCACGGATAATGGAAGATGGCTTCTGTATGATAAGAACGACAATGTGATTCTTAGCGATAAGAAGACCTATGATGACAAGCGGTACATCGGTAATGCTATTCCTGCATTGATGGTATCATGGGATCATACCTTCACTTACAAAAATCTCTCTTTAGGCATCAACCTGCGTAGCTGGATCGATTTCGATGTGTTCAATACCATAAATATGTACTATGGACTTTCTGAAGTGGCAGGCCAGAATGTTCTTCGCAACGCATACATTGATAACCGGCACATCAAAGAAGTAAAGCAACTTTGCGATTACTGGCTTGAGGATGGTACATTCTTGAAGATTGATGCCATTAGCCTGGGGTATTCTCTTAACATGAAAAAATGGCAAAAGTATATAGATAAGATTGATCTTTACCTGACCGTCCGTAACGTTGCCTGTTTTACAAAATATTCAGGATTGAATCCGGAAGTGAATGTGAACGGTTTGGATCCCGGTTATGAATGGTTTAATAATATTTATCCTGAAACTCGTAGATATACCTTTGGTATGAAAATCCAATTCTAATAGTAAAGTACCTATAAACTAATATAATGATATGAGACGAAATATTCTAATTATAATCTCTTTCCTCACCCTTCTGGTGGCCTCCGGTTGTACTAATCTGGATGAGAAGTGGTATTCCGAAGTAACTCCGGACACTTATTTCACATCTAAGGAAACTGTCTACTCTTTTCTGGTACGCTCTTTCACGCACTGGCGTTGGTTTCACGGATTCGACCGTGCCATTCTTCAGGAATGTACAACAGACGAGATGTGTGTCACACAAAAAGGAATACATTACAATGATGTCCGATACGCCCAGCTGCAACACCATGACTGGACACCACTTCACCCCAACAACGAAGAAACATGGCGTGGAGTAGGTATGGGAGTAGCCATGGCTTTAGCCTGTAAAGAAGACTTAGCTGGTGTAGACTATGTTTCATTAGGTATGACGGAAGAACTGAAGGCAGATCATCAGATGCAGCTCCAGACATTAGTGGCCTATTTCTATTTGAGAGGACTTGATTTCTATGGCGGTATGCCTATTTACCGACGCTCTACCACAGAGGAATCTCCACGTTCCACAGCACGGGAAACCTTTAATTATGTGGAAGAACTCCTGCTTGCCGCCATCCCCAAACTAGAGAAAAAAACGGCAGATATGCTGGAAGAAGGTTACTTACGCCAAGGAACCGCGGCTGCTCTACTTGCTCAATTATATTTTAATGCAGAAGTCTATACAGGGGAGAGTCGCTTTGCTGAATGTGCGCAGATTTGTCAGGATTTACTAGACGGTAAATACGGCTATTACGAGTTGGAAGAAGACTGGTTCGGTCCTTTCACCTTCGAAAATAACAAGTCGAAAGAAGTGATGTGGTCCGTTCAGTCGCAATATGCAAAAGGAACTCTGTTTCAGTGGCAGTTCGAGCGTTATAATCATTATAATGCGAAGAACTATTTCGATCTTAGCGGCTATTCCTCTACGAACGGTATGCATCTCCAACCATCTCTGAAACCCAATGGTGATCCTTATACGGACAAACTCGGACGTCCTTTTGCCAAGTTTCATGCGAAAGACCTTCGTAAGAAATTGTATGTATATAAAGGAAATGGCAAATACGAAGGAATGTTTCTTTACGGAAAATTACAACGTATATCAAGAAGTGGAACAGAGGTGAAATGTACGGGACTGTATGAATACCCGGGTGAGGTTCTTGAATTTGTTGACCAGGTAGCACAATTTAAGAAAGTGAAAGACGGAGAATATTCTTCCGTAAATGAACTTCCTTCCAATATAAGTACCGGAGAAGAGAATTCGGGAATACGTTTGTGCAAACTGCCGGTGCCGGACAATACAGACAAGACACTTGCTTTTAATTCTGACTATCCGGTTCTTCGTTTTGCAGAAATCTATTATATGCTTGCCGAATGTAAATACAGAAGCGGATATAAGAAAGAAGCAGCCAATCTTTTCAACGAAGTGCGTAAACGTAACTTTGAGAATGAAGTAGACCCTGATCCGGTGACTGAAACGAATATTGACAAGTATCGGATTCTCGATGAGTGGATGGTCGAATTTCTTGGCGAGCAGCGTCGTCGTACCGATCTTCGTCGTTGGGGCTTATATACAACAGGCACCTGGTGGGATCACAAAGCTACTAATGACGATCATTATGAACTCTTTCCTATTCCGGAAAAGTCAATTTCCGTCAGCAACGTCTTGAGACAGAATCCGGGATATGGAGGCGGCGATGAAATGACGAAAGAGGAAGCCGGTATATACAGTGTTAAACAAATTGATTAATAGAACATTAAAGAATAAAACAATGAATAGTAAGATATTATTTCTAGGAGCCGTTATGATGCTGCCTACATTCGCTAGTTGCCAACAGGAAAAGCCTTTTCCGGATGATGCTGTAGATAAAGTGTATGAATACCTTCCGGAGTGGCAGGCTGGTTATTTGGACATTCATCAGATTAGCACGGGAAGAGGGAATGCAGCCTATCTTATTTTCCCGGACGGGACTACCATGTTGCTGGATGCAGGAGATTTGGGAGTACACACCGGTACCCAGGAGATTATGAAAGCAGTTCCTAATGACTCTAAACGGCCTGCTGAATGGATTGCCCAATATATAAAACATTTCTCATTGCCGTTGAAAAATAACGGTGCTATTGATTATGCCTTGCTCACTCACTTCGATACAGACCATATCGGACAAAATGGAAAACTGGCAATCGAAAAAGTAGGGCTGGACTACAAACTTACCGGAATAACTCATGTGGGTAATCTTCTGGATATTTCCACATTGATAGATCGTGGCTACCCTACATACGATTATCCGACAGCGGCTAAAGTTACGGGTGCCCATATCTCAAACTATAAATTATATGTTGCCGCTCGTGACCGGGAAGGTAAAAAGAATGAAGGGTTTGTGACAGGAAGTAACACACAAATCAAACTATTAAAAGCTCCGGGTTCCTATCCTACATTCGAAGTACGTAATATTGTGGGTAACGGTAAAATTTGGACAGGCAGCGGAACGACTTCCAAAGAGCTTGTGCCATCTACCGCTTCTTCGAGCGAACAGTTGAACGAGAACCGTTGCAGTTGCGGAATACGTATCACATACGGTAATTTCGATTACTTCTCGGGCGGAGATATCCTTGGAGTGGAAAAAGCGCCGGAATGGTTTGACATAGAAACACCTGTAGCTACATTATTGGGCGAAACAGATGTGGTAGTGGCCAATCATCATGCATACTCTGACGCTATGTGTGATACCTACATTTCCCAAGTGAAAGCGCAAGCCTACGTGATTCCCGTGTGGGATTACTATCATCCTCAACCGGCTCCGCTAAGCCGGATGCTGTCTCAAAGCCTTTATGCCGGTGAACGGTCGGTTTTTGCCGCCGGTATGGTAGACAGTAACAGGAGCAGACTGGGTGAAGACGGTTTGAAGATAAAACCCGCCGGACATGTTGTTACACGTGTTTATCCGGGAGGAGAGAAATTTCAGATCTTTGTGTTGAATGATCGAAATGAAGCTTATGAGATACTATATAAAACAGGTGAAATTAAATCTAATAATTGATGAATATGAAAATTAAAGATTCAATAGCCTGGGCAGCTTTTGGGGCTGTGATGGCAATTATCATGTTTCCGTCATGCTCTGACGAAAATGAAGCCGGCATATTGGAAATAACAAATAATGAGATTATTCTTCAGGCTGAAGGTGCTCCGGTTCAGGTGGAGGTGAAATCCAATACCGAGTGGCGCATAGACTTTGCAGAATCAACCTGGTTTTCTACAGATATACGTGGAGCCCAGTCATCAAGAACTTATTTCACGGTGACTTATGATGAAAATATCAGTGATTCTGAACGTTTCTGTGATATTCGTGTGTTTACGAAAGATGGTAAGACTGCGGATGTAATCAAGATAAAACAATTATCCCGTTATCCATTTATTGTTCCTGCCAGTGATAAGATGGAGCTGTTTACTAAAGGAGGTGAATATGAAATGGAAATCTCTACCAATGTGCCCGAAACGGATATCGTTATTACGCCAACGGTGAACTGGGTGCAGGAGTATAGGATAAGTGATGGAAAGCTTTATTTTAATACGGAAACAAATTCGCAATCACCCCGTACAGGAAGTATTGTGTTGAGTTATGACGATCAGTACCAGCGTAAGGTCACGGCTACCATTAATCTCTCGCAAGCATATTCTGAATATGCGAATGCAGAACTTGTCAGCTATCCAACCGTTTATGGTTATCCTGTCGGTGGAATTACTAACAATGTATATATTGAAGGAACGATCGTTGCCACTGGTACATCGAAAAACTTCCCGAACAATCGTTATGTCATTCAGAATGAGACTGGGGAGACAGTGGTATTTGAATCAGAGTCTCTGATTACATTTGCGCAATTTGCCAAAGTCTCATTGTGTTTGAAAGATGGAACGATAAAGGAAGAATCAGAGGGCAGCTTTACCTACAGACTGATTAGCGGTATCACTGCCGCCCATGTAATCAGTTCGGAACTTTCCACCTTCACGATTCCTGAAAAAACAATCGCAGAACTAACGGATAATATGGTATTCAGCCTTGTGACCTTAAAAGATGTCGAGATTGCCTCTCCGGTAGGCGCATTTACTAATTTCAAGACTACCGATCCGGGAGCTGCCGACCGTAAGGCGAATAAAAATTATTGGGTGGAGAGATTCCCGGCATACTACAGATACTATCCAACCTGCATCAGAGATAAAAACGGCTCTAATACATATATGCTTACTTCGCTCGATGCTCCTTATGCGCATGAGACACTTCCTAAAGGTTCAGGAACCATCACCGGAATCGTAGCGAAAGTCAAGCTTACCAATTTTGACATCTCCGAAAGCCGGTTGTGTATTCTTCCGCTTCATAGAGAGGACATCAATATCGGTGATATGAACGAGATCACTTCGGTGCTCGTGGAGTGGGATTGTAATGTGCCCGATTGGAAAGAAATAGGTGCTTCTACATTTACGGAGTATCATCCTACAGGTGGAGAAGCATCGCAGTCAAATGCTATTCTTAATAAAGACGGTAATAAGCATTTCCAGCAAACCTATGCAGATTACATATTAGGTTTCCAGGATGATTTTCGGGGAGATATGAATCTTAATACCACAGATGGATATTATGGGCGTATGCGAGGAGGAGCCTTCAATAGTAGGCCATGGTCTACAAGTTCATATTTCTATGTAGATAAAATATCGACAGTAGGGATTTCTACCTCACTTTCTCTTCAGGTTGAAATGAATTCAAGTTGGGGAGGTGGGCCTGTGGCCGTGGTTGAATATGCTTATTCGATGAGTGGTGAATGGGTGAAAGTAGATAATTCTGAATTCACAATCTTGGGACAGTTTGACAGAACGGCTGCAGGAGGGCAGACAGAGAAAAATATTCCGGGTTATAAGGTCTATGATTTTAAACTGCCGGATGCTTTATTGAACCGCGATAATATCTGTATCAGATTGCGACCTGTTCGACTTCCGTCCGGCGTATCAAGCTTCATGCCGCTTCGACTTGCTAATATCTCAATCAAATATAATAAATAATCAATAGGGAAGTATCTATAAAAATAATCGGAAGCAACAGGAAATACCCTGCTTGCTTCCGATTCTCTTTATATAATGCTTTCGGATATTTATATTAATCCTGAACGAACTCTATCCTAAAAATGCTGTATTTTATTTTTCCAACAACTCTTTTAAGAACTCGTCCAATTCCTTATCCAACCCTTTCAGCAATTCATCGTTCACCAGGATCGTATCATCGTCCACCAGTAACAATTCCGCTATGGTCTCTTTCTCTTCATCCACCAAAACGAAAGAGTAAGGCTTCAGGATAGTCACCTTGTCGAAGTCTCCGGCATCTTTCATTCTGCAAAGAATGTTGCGTAGAGAAGGTTCCACACTTTCAAGGAAATCATCCCCTTCATACGTAGCCCATTCTTCGATCATGATGTTTGCCAGTTCTTCATCATCATCATTGTAAATATTAAGTTGTCCCGATGTCTGGTCCGGTTGGAGATGGATGTCGGTTACAACTGTTTGTTCACAGTTACATGTATATTTAGCGACTGCCTTTTGGATAGCCGATTCGATAATGGATAGTGATTGTTGGCTTAGTTTCATGGGTTCCTTCTTTTTATAAGTTCAAAGGTATAAAAAAAATAAGATTTGATACACAATTTCCTTAAAAATCATCATTAAATCGGCTCATTTGTAATTTTAACTTAGGTAATTGAGCGTTTCTCTCCTTCAATTCGGCTAAATACAAGGACGTAAGATAATAATTCGGCACATCGTCAATGCTGGCCTGAACACTATCTGTGATATTCTTTTTATCAATTTTCTTGGCTAGTTGCTGTGCCTTTTCCGCCCATTCTTCCGCTTTAGCGAGACTATCCTTCATTTCATAATAAACAGCTATGTTGAGAGCTGCCCGCATCTTCTTCTTTTGGTTCTTGGTACCTTCGAAAGCCTGGTTCCAAAGTTCGTATGCGTCGTCCCATGAATTTTCGCGTACATAGATGGCAGCATCACGCATGGGAACCGAGCCTCCGGTATACAGATATCGTGTTCCTTTTTTCCACATGGGGACGAGATATTTCACCGGAACTGTCCCTGCAAATACCGCCGCTTCCTCCAGCATTTGTTTGTCGTGAATCATGCGGGTGGCAGCTTCTACGGCAGTACCTCCAAACTCTTCCCAAAAGATGCTGTCGTTAGGATGGAGCGTAGTCATCGGCCGGCTACGTTCGGGAAGATACACTTTCACCGTGGGATATACTTTTACGTCTACTGCTCCTTGAAAACAGTTGAACTCATTCAGAAAACGGACAGATTTAGTTGCTTTGAGTTGCAGATTTTCCAGTGCAATGATAAAATCCACTCCCAAACTAGAGGCTAACTGACGGACTTCCTCCTGGCTCAATGTACTTTCGCGGGCTAGTTTATCATTTGCCCGCAAAGCAGAGTCACAGATGACTACTTCTTCAAAATAATTCTGATGTGCGATTTCTTCAGCCAGTGATTCGGTGGCAATCTTGGGATCTCCGTTGGCGTATGCCGTTGCACGACTTACCAGTGGTGTACCTTCTTTGATCTTTTCAGTCGTTGTTATTAGTTTGTTATCCGGGGTGTTGCTGGTGTTATTCACGATAGCTACTTTCCGGAGTTGCGGAGGAAAGCTCAAGTCGGCAGGTTGCAGATAATCAATGGGGATCTGTTCCAGACTCTGACAGCTACCCAGAGTCAGCAGGAATAAAACGATGAAAACCAGTGAATAAGATTTTGCCATAGTTTTGTTCTATTTAGTAATTTGAACAAAAGTACAACTTTGGAAGAATAAAAGAAAGTCTCAAACAGTTTTTAACCGTTTGAGACTTTCTTTTGTGTATTGAAACTTGAGATTATACCTTAATGTTAAAAATTAAATAAGGCTTTTGAGCGAAGCTGATTCAAAAATGAGCGCAAAGAAATAGAAACTCCTACTTACCCAACTTTTAACTCTCAACTCTCCCTTCTCAACTTCTTAAAGGTTTTTACCGTGACAGTTCTTATACTTCTTGCCGCTTCCGCATGGGCAAGGATCGTTACGTCCTACAGTCTTTTCTGCACGGATGGGTTCACGTTTCTGCTGTTCACGAGTATCCTGGCTGGCAGCAGC
>ERZ772805.1556-NODE-1556-length-17968-cov-16.423882_pt1 | contig 17968 bp, 18 predicted proteins | sample MGYA00511344_ERZ772805 | MGnify/ENA primary metagenome ERZ772805 (study PRJEB29015, sample SAMEA2737730) | human gut metagenome | biome: human gut; feature: human-associated habitat; material: faeces | place: China | collected 2012 ...
TTTCTCCATACATTTTTACTACATTCACAATTTTTCTTTGTAGCTTCTGCCCCAATTTATCTCTAAAGCCAAATGAATTCTTTGTATTATTTCATCTCTGTCTTTTTATATATATAATCTGCAATCAGCATAATCCGAATTCCTATAATTCCAAATGTACAAATAAGAAACAGCCACATCCTGTGAAATTTTTTCCCTGAGTTTTTCAAATAAAATATTATTAGTTCCATCTGTTTTGATTCAGACATTTTCTTGAGAAATTCAGTCTTCTCTTTACGATTTAGTTTACAACGCTGGCTATTAACACTTCGCAATGCTGCGAAACACATTTTCCCTTCTTCCAGCATGATAGCGTTCTTGTTATCATTCCATATATCGTAAAATTCATATAGAGATTTATGAGCATCAAAGAGCATTTGTCTACTTTTCCAAGGTTCTGGTTGAAACGCTGAAACCAAACTATTACCTCGAATAAAATAGTGGTAATAGGTATTCGGTACCATATACAATGTTTTCATTACTTTTGCAGCGGTGCAATTAAACACATAATCTTCACCTAAGTTCAGATCCGATGAGAACTCCAGCTGATTATCCACCAAAAAATCTCTTCGATACCACTTGTTCCAAATATAGTGAATCAGACATTTCATATCATTTAGTGATATGCCATTCAAATACTCTGTAATCTGATTTTGATTGCTCAGATATGTTTCCATACTTGGAGCAACCACTGTGTTCGTGCCACGTCCAGTATTAATTTGCAAACTTCCACACATAACGATATCAGGATGGTATGTATCCACAATTTCAGAAAAACGCGCACACATATTTGGCTCTATAAAGTCATCCGAATCTGCAAATTGCACATACTCTCCAGAGGCCTTCAATAGCCCGAAATTTCTTGCACTAGAGACTCCACCATTAGGAATATGAAAAACTTGAACTCGCTCATCCCTAGCTGCAAAATTATCACATATTGCTCCGCTTTTATCTGTCGATCCATCATCTACGAGTAGAAGTTCATCGTTTTGTTGCAATTGAGGCAAGATGCACTCCACCATACTATTTAGATATTTTTCTACATTATATATTGGAATTATCACAGTTAATCTCATGTAGATACTATATCCTCTCTTCTCTCGTTATATTGTTTCACAAGATACGGCGCATCGTATGCAATCGTTATAATTACATAATAAAATGTAGGAATAGAGGTTTCCATTAAACCTTTAAGCAGCATACAAAAAATAGCCAAAAAAGCAGTATTTGACAACCATATCGGAGATTTCATATTCCTTTTAATACCAAGCCAAGTAATAGCAATAAAGAGCAAAAAACTGAATAGCCCACCTTGCAAAAGTATTTCCAGAAACATATTATGTGATGAAAACATTCCTCCCCACACATTAATATTTCCGGCGGTATATCCATACCCTAAAAATGGCCTTTCTATAATTTCGTCAATTGCCATTCTCCAAAGTAAACTCCGGCCCGTAAATGTCGCACTTCTTCCAAACAGTCCAGAAATAGAACTAACAACGAAATTATTAGACTGTAGAACGATAATAGATACGAAGAAGAACGCATATGCCCCCGCCGCAAGATTATATGGTATCTTGCCTTTTTTTATGAATGTGAACTGTATCGACAATATGATAAACACAGCAACTACAAATATTCCAGTTGCCGATCCCGCTATCATCAACGTGGCTAATGCGATAACATATGATCCAGCCAATTTTAAATTATTTTTTTGCCCTTTATCTTTTATATTCATAGCCCATCTTAATGTTGCCAAGAATACAAAAGGTATCAATTGACTAGCAAGCGCGTTATCTATACCTAAAAAAAACAACGGATTTGTTGTGCTCTTATATAGCGTTGCAAATCTCAATCCCTTAGGAAATACAATCGATAGTAAGAAATTAACAAAAACTAGTGCTGCGTCAATTCTCCATAACTGATTTATATATTCATTGAAACAACTACAAACACATATTTCTGTCATCATTACAAGACTTGTAGCAATCAGCATATTTGTTATAATCTTTGAATCATATACGCCATTAATTAAAGAAGCTATAATTAACACCCCTTGGAAATAAAAGCACAAAAGCCAGAATTTTGATACTCTATTTCTCCTGAGGTAGATAACCCAGATTATTATACAAGCACACAGTTTCCATGTCTGAATCCCATCGTACAGTATTTTAAGTCCTGATATATACTTCAATCCTGTTGGATTAAAAAAAGGAAATATCAAAAATGGCAACCACGGTCTTATTCCGCTCTTTTTAGACACATTTTCCACAGCTATCCTCCTCTCATGTTCTTAACAACGCATCATAGAATTTGTTGTAAAAAACAACCACATTAAAGTTATTTTGTACACGATTTTGGGCTGCTTCCGCCTTTTTTCTCCAACATTCTATATCATTAAAAATTTCATTAATGGCTCGTTCCAATTCAATGACAATTTCTTCGTTATTTTCTAATAGAATAGACTCTTTATTATTCACATATTCAGGTATTCCACCAGAATTTGTAGTGATCAATGGCACTCCTGCAGCACACGCTTCTATCATAGTCAATCCTGCTGGTTCTTCCCATGTAGATGGCAATGCCGCTACATCAGCAAGTTTATAATATTTCCATATCTCATCATATGGCACGAATCCAGTAAAACATACTCTCCTGCCCAACTCTGCAAACTGTTTTTCCATTCGCTCTTGAAATTTAGAAGTTTGTCCTGTGCCAAAATTGTGAGCACCTACAACTACCAAGACTGTATCATTCCGATTTAGTCTTTTAAATGCCTCTGTTAATTCTAGGATTCCTTTTGTCGGAGCAATTCTCCCCGCAAACATAATAATCTTTTTATCTGGTTCAATTCCCAACTTTTTCTTCAGCTCTGTTTTTTTATCTTCCGGAAGCTCCTGTGCAAAACGAGTACAATCAAATCCATTTTTTACGATTACACATTGCCGACTCATGTCTTGCCCACATACTTCGTTGATATGCTTTTTTAGATATTCACTGATAAGAAGCAACTTACACTGCTTCACCGCTTTTACAGAAACATTATCCGGAATATCATTATGCAAATGATAATACAGTTTTCCCTGATACTTTTCTGCAATAGCACGGTTATTGAGTACATTCAACAAATAGCCAGAATTCTGGAACACAACTTTATCGAAGTCATGCTTCGCCATATATCGAGAAATGTACCTTAAAGAATATTGCTTCCGAATATACTGATGCGCCGGTTTGCTCTTTTTCCCTTTTGCAAGTACTGTATCCAATACATAGTCCACAGAATCCACAATTTTAGGCGGATGAATAAAATCAATCTGCGTATTAGGATAATCCTTCGCTTTTTTCTCAGCTTCTATATCGTAAACACTCAGAACTGTCAATTGCATCTTCTGTTCTGCTTCATTTTCCTTTATCAGATATTCAATTAATGTGGATACCGCACCACCTTGAACTGCTGGAACAGGCAGATTCACACACGGGGATACAATTAACACTTTCATCGGCTGCTTTTTCTCCTATTTCTATACCACTCTATCAGCGGAGTCTTTCGTACCAATTTCTTGACTTGATACATAACGCGATATTTGCACCCATATCCGATGTATTTACGTAAAACGGCCTCAAAAGGCATCTGCGCAAAATCGTTCCAAAAATTTTCATATTGTTCCGGACATTCGGTCGGTTTTCTGAGATTATGTTGATGCTGCAAATAAGTCTTATCCACCGTCTTCTGTAAAAACACATTCCCGCTCTGACCAAGCGCTTCCACCAGCGCTACACCCGGCTGGGAATGCGCGATTACGAGCGAAACGCCGTTTTTGTATGCCACTTTTGGGAACACTTTTTCCACACCCCAGTAATCGCCAAGCGTAATGTCGCTGACTCGTTCCTCTGTTGCAAATGGGCATGAAAAGCACCCTTTTGTAATGCTGTATCTAGCCATGTGCATCTTGGAATAGACCGATGTTTCTGCCGTATTCACAAGTGTTTTTCCATTTTCAAATCGGGCAAAGGCCGGGTACGCTTTCCAGCCCTCTGGTTTATAACGAAAAGAATATTCCGTGATTTTGCTACCATTTCGTTCTTCCAGCCAGCCACGGTACGCATCCCAGAACTCTTTTCGGGGAGCACCGTGGCAGATTACATCCACAGTCAGAAACATCTGGCGCGACAGACTGCGTTTCTTAATATATTGATTTAGTGAATAAATTTGGCAGGGTGTACCGGAAAACAGGATGTGTTTTCCGTTCTGAACCGCCAGATCCAGTGCCAGATTCTGTATCTCGCATCTACTTTTCACATATTTGGAGCCTTTGAATATTTCACATTCTGCCGCGGAATCCACACAGCGATGCACCACATTCATCTTATCATCAAAAGCCGCCCCACAAAAGACGGTATTTCCTGCGTACATTGCTTCAAATGCTTTGCACAGCGCAATAAAAGCTCCTCCGGAAGAACTTTGCATTACTTCCGCCTGTGTATTTTGAAACGCATAAACTTCATCCATATCCTGTTTCCTCAGCAAAAGACTTCGTCCAAGTATCGCACAGAATCCTTCCTTTTTTTGTCCAGAATCGAATCCACCTGATTCCAATCGATAGCAGGCATCTGTAATAAATCATCTGCCATCATGTTTTCAGTAATCATACGACTCGGAATTTCAAACATTTTCTGCAATCCTGTTAAGCGGTTCAACTGTGCTTTTCCGATTTTTGGGAAAGTGTAAAACGTGCGGTGATATAAGCAACTGAATACCATGCTATGGAAAGAGTCCGTTATAACACATTCTGCATAGCGAATTGCTGCGATAAACTCAGCTGGATCTGCATCCCACAGTTTATAATCGCCAAACTTAAAATCGTATAATTCAATGCGTTCCGTATCCAGAAATGGCATTGTGACAACTTTCAGACCAACCTTGTCGGCAAATGTCTCAATTAGTTTTCTCTGTGCCTTTGTCCCCCGAAGCATATAAACAAAAATATATGGCTCATCATATATTCTCTTTTCTGACATTTTGTCCCACAGGCTGCGATCTGTCATCAATGTTGGGTCAAGAACTGTTGTACAACAATCTTTGTTCATTGCATCATTAATCAACTGCGTTGATGATTCTTCTCGCGTGGAGATTTTTTTGAAATCTGCGAGGTTTTTACAGATTTGTGACTTCTGATCCGGGGTAAAACTATCCACACCCACACTAGGAGCGTAGGAAAATTTTAGCTTTCCGGGTTCTGCAAAAGCAAGCCAATAAATGCTATCTGTTTCTACCAATTGTGGATTCCAAACCTGATCACTACCACACACAAAGCCATCATAAAAATTATTGGCTTCTTTAATATTTTCATCACTATACTCTCGGTCTGAAACTCTAAGATGTGCATCCATGAACCGCTGAATTTTATTATTTCTATTGCGTAACTTCTTAAATCCGAATTTCCAAATTATCCGTTTTAGTGTCACTCTAATTCCCAGTCTCTTCAACTTGTCTTTCAGATTACTTACAGATGCAACTTTCTTTCCATACTGGCAGAGTATTTCATATTCTATCCCTTTACGGCGATTTAATTCCTGTTGTAATGCATACGCCTGAAGAATTGATCCATAATTATAGCGCCACCATGTTAGTCCTGCTAATTTCATCTTATCTCCATCATACTTTCGTAATAATTTTCTAGTTCTTTTGCATTGTTTTTTATGTTATATAAGTCAATCTTGCTTCTGTGCTCTTCGTAAAAAGCATCACGATCAATATACTTTACTTTTAATATTTCTCCTGCCCACTTATCTGCGCTTTCTTTGAGTGGCAAAAACTTTGTCATTTCTCCAATATTGACTTCTCTCGGTACTTGATCCGATGTAACAACAGGTAGCCCATTAATTTGTGCCTCAATAAAAACGATTCCTAGTCCTTCGTGTTTTGACGGAAGTACAAAAACATCCATCAAATTATAGAGCTCATTGACCTTATCGGATTCTCCAAGGTACAAAATTCTATCCTTAAATTTGCTGTTTGCAATTCTAGCTTTTACACTCTCCAAATTGGGTCCAGTTCCAATAAGTACCAATTTCGCATTCGCCTTTTGCTCAGCAACACTTTCAAACACATTCAAAAGAAACTGATGATTTTTTTGATCATTAAACCTCGCCACATCTCCTATTACAAATGAATCTTCTAATCCATACTCTTTCCGTAATAACTGTCGTTTTGCGTTATCAAATCTAAATTTTTCAACTAAAAAGCCATTATTTAAAACTCTAAATTTTCTCGCACCAAATAGCCACCGACCTGCAAGATTACTACAAGCAAATGCATCTGTATATAACTTATTGAATATCGGCAACAAAACCCTATGGGCTTTCATGTTATCACATGTACTGTTATGGCTATGCGCAATTCTATGTTTAATACCGCAAGTCCATGCCAAGAATAATTCCGGCGTTATCATTGCACTATTCCCATGCACATGAACTATGTCATACCTATTGGCTATAAAGCATTTAAATAGCCCTAAATAAAACAGGACCGGCTTTTCTCTACGCTCAGGCATTTCCACGAGTGCAATGCCATATTTTTTACATTCCTCTACATAGAACTCGTTAATTGGCTTTCCCGCAATAATAGTTACATTAAATTTATCTTTATTAAGATACTTACAATAATTCATTACGACTGTACTAATGCCATTTATATTCATATCATTAGTTACCATCGCAACAGAAATTTTTTCAGGCCTCATTCCTTATTCCTCATATCTTCAGTTCCGTCAGATGATGATGAGGAACACGATCTTCTTCAGGGGGAAGTTGCATATAATCGCCGTACGCAACCCTTAGAACCTCATCATATTCTTTGGGGATAAGAAACTCCTTATCCTCAAACTTCGCATATATAACATCTTCCAGACAACTTGCATGGCAAAGAGACTTTTCATTTATTGCACTACAGAAATTAAAAATGTAAGTACCTCTTTTTCCATCATATCTGCATGCTTCTCTTGTTGCATTTCTATAGAGACTATCCAAAGAGAACGGTTTAAAGAGCGCGCGTACTACTTTTGCTGCTAACAACTTATAACCCCTACGTTCTTCCATGGACATATGCTTAGCCATCAATCCAGTCCGGAAAAAATGAAATTTCCAAAATTGAAGACAACGAAGGAAACCATTATCTGGAACATAATCCATTGGGAATATATCGATGTAAACACCATGGTGTATGTCAGCAATTAAGTCTTCTTTAAAAACTGTTCCGTTCACTCTAATTTTGTCGAACAGGTGGTAATACTCTGGATCCGTATTCTTACTTTGATAAAAATACTTTGGGTTCAACTCTGTTCTACAAATATCTTTGAATCTTTCATAGTCTTTCCGCATCATACAGATATCGACGTCATCATCCCACGGAATAAATCCTTGATGTCTTACTGCCCCTATTAGTGTTCCAAAGCCAAGAACATACTTAATTTGATGCTTTTGGCAAATTCGGTCAACCTCACATAGTACATCAGTTTCTATCTGCTGAATTCTACGCAGCTGCGTATCAGTCAAAACCATTTTCGGCATTATCTTACTCTCCTAATCCATCAATAAACAACTCAACAGTTTCTGTCATTTTTTCTCTTTGAGATATATACCTGTCGAATTTATGACTCCTCGCTTCTGTTATAGCTTCCGAAAGCTTTGATACATCTTGGCATTTGATTACGAAGTTAAGTTCCTGAAAAGAATCAGCAATCTGCAACTGGTGATCATCCACATGTTCACCGTATTTAGCTAATCTAGGAACTACTATTACAGGTTTATCAAACTTCAATCCTGTTATAATTGTGGCAACTCCACTATGTGTAATTAAAAGGTTACATTCTTTGACTCGTTCTTCAAAGTCCTCCTTGCATAAAAAAGTACTGTATTCATAATTTTTAGGGTGATATGTACTATTACCAATTTGAGCGAACACCTTTTCTGTAATGTCTCTGCCTTCGATACAGTTGTCAATTTCTTTCAGGAGCCTATTCATTTGAAATTTTTGTGTTCCAACCGCAACAAATATCATTTTGATCCTTTCTCAAAAAATTCCACCTACATATTTGGCCTTCGGGTATATTTTTAACATAGATTTCCACTGTACCAAGAACTCATCCGCAAATGGATACACCAGTTTTCCGGTTAATGAACCATTCGTCACTCTTGCAAACGACTCTATGTATACCACTTTGGAGCCAGACAACTTAGCCAATAAGCAAAATGGAAAAGCTATCAACGCTCCTGTTGTTATAACAACATCTGGCTTTTCTTGCTTCAGCAATTTTCTTGCAGACACAAACAGCCGGATAAAATGTTTCACAAACCCAGATTCATATCTATTAATCTGAGGAAATGTATATATTTTATCTAAATTAGCACTCGCATCGTTTGCTTGGCCACCTTCCTCGGTAACATAAAAGGCATCATACTTTTGTGCCACACTCTTAAGGCACATCAATTCCTCCCAATGCCCACCTGATGACGCAATAAAGCAAACTTTCCTTTCTTTCCCGCTTCCCATCATCATTCTCCTCTATCTTTTCCTTGTCTATCTACACATCGAAATGGATGGTATTTCTCTCTAATTTCCGCTGTGTGATAACCACAATCGGCCAAGTGTTTTCTTATGTTGTCATACCCTATCGGTACGCCAATTATCCCCTTATTTTCCATTTTCTCGGCACATATTTATACGCCGTGTCCATCTACCACCGCACCTAAGTGTTAAGTTGTTGAGTAGACCTGCTTTTACATTGACACTTTATTGGAATTCGGCAGTTCCGTCATTTTCTACAACTCGCCTCTAAATGTTTCCATCATCTTTGCTGCAACCTGCACAATGATTTATTCATTTTTTATGATGTCTACACGACAGAATATTAGTAATTTTCGACCGTTACTCAACGCCACGCAGATAAATGCAGTTATCAGTATTAACGTCCTACTGCACAAAACATGATTTTCAGAGTAAAATGCAGCGCGTATTTATGCACAATCGGGTGTTTTTGTATGTATATTCAACTCCACCATTGACCATCAGACCTCAACTGATTTTGTTGAGTAGACATTCGTGGGAGCAGCTATTACAACAAAGTCCGCATCCGAGTATGCAGCCTTTGCATCCAGCGTTGCGGTCAAGTTCAGTTCTTTCTCTGCAAGATACTTCTCAATATAATCATCTTGAATTGGAGATTCACGCCATTGGGGATAAAGTGCGTTTTTCTTCTATAAGTTTCCTTGAAATAATCCTGCACGCCCTTGCTCAGAACAATGACCTCGTCCGCATATTTTGCAGCATTTTTTCGCCTTGGTGGATAAACTTAGAGCCAAGTCCTGATTGCCATTTCTCGCGCTGCCAGTCGATGCCATGGACGGTAACTACAACTCTTTTCCCAAACATTTTCGGCAGCCATGTAAAGAAAGCCGGTCTTTCGGCGTGGATGTGCACCACATCGTATTTTCCAAATGCGCTATAAAGTGCCGCAAACGCGGAGGAGCTGACTGCAGCGAGTCCACGCCGTTCAATGGTCGGAACAGACTTCTGACGGATTCCCTCGTACTCCGTTTTACCAGCACCGTCATATTCCGAACCACTCACATGATGGCCTGCTCTGTTGTAGCAAGTCACATTACAGCCATTCTGTGCCATTCGGGTGCAGAGCTCTTTGACAACGATCTCTACTCCGCCCTCTCTTGATAATCGCTTCTGTCCGAACATCGCAATCGCAAGTTTCTTACTCATAAATCTTTCCCACAATCCAACTCAATTTCTTCATCTATATTTCATCCAACACAAACAGCGGATGGGCTTATGTACCTGTCCGCTGGCTGTCACCCCACCCTCATGGTCAAAATCTCTTCCTGTTCGGCATTTCTGCTGTCCAGAAAGATCCGTCGTTCATTCTTTGGGTAAGATTCGGGTTGCAGAGCTTTTCATTCTCTGCCGTGCCCTTGTCCCTATTATGACAGCCGCGTTATTCCTCTTTTTTCTTTCATGCACTCTCCGGCAAAGCCTTCTTCCGCTCCCCTTCCAGCACTTCTTCCAATTTCTCAACCTGTTCCGGCTTCAGCTTTCCCGGTTCCTCCCGCAGCAGTTTTTTCTGCAGATACCACCATCTGCCCAGCCAGAAGCCCTCATCCGTTTTATACTTCGCTGGAATGTTCAAATCGCCATACTTTTTTTGATATGCTTTCACGCATTCCAAGCGAGCCTCCCACTGCTCTTCCCGGGACAATCGAACCGTTTTCGCTTTTGCAGCCGGCTTTACCCACTGCATCCCGATGGTATCCAGCATTGCAATGCGTTCCGGAGTCAGTTTTGTGCGGACATCTGTCTGTTTCTTTCGGGCATGACGCAAGGTTGCGATCCATTTTCCAAGCTTGATGCCATCCTCAGTCACATAATTTGCTGGAACATCCAAATCGCCATGCACCTGATAATAGCGTTCTGCCGCGTGATATTGCTCCATCCAGCGGCGGTAGTTCCGTTCACCCCAGTTCATGCCGATCTGCTCCAAACGGCGGATCTGCTCCGTACTCAGCAGCCCTTTCTGGTAAGCGTCCTTCTGATAGGAGATCCACACGCCAAGCTTTAAGCCACTCTCGGTGATATATTTCGTCGGCACTTCCAGATCGGCATACTGCTCATAGTAGGCCGCCGCTTCTGCATAACCGCGCTCCCATTTGGCACTGACTGCATTCCACGCCATTCCAAGGGCATCCAGCTGGCGAATTTCTTCTTCGGTCATCCGGCCATTGGAACGATCTTTCCGCTTTGTCATGATCCAATGCCCAAGCGCAAAATCATCTTTCGCCTTGTATTTTGCGGGTACCAGCAAATTCCCGTGCTCTTCAAAATACGCCTTAGCGTATTCCAATCCACGTTTCCACGCAAATTCTGTACGGTCATCCCAAATCATTCCGATGTTGTCCAATCGCAGGATTTGCGCTTCGGTCAGACTGCCCATCCGTTTTCCATTCCGGATCAGCCGCTGCAGCTGCACCCACGTGCCGAGATGCAAACCCGCCGATGTCGCATAGTCCACCGGCACCCGCAAATTCCTGTGCTCTGCGTAGTAGATGCTGGCCTCGGAAAAGTAGTGATCCCAAGTGGATGACAAGCTGGCCTGCAGCCGCTCAAACAGCACCCGGCAATCCTGCACCTGCTCGACAACCTCAAAATGTTCGGTCACAATCTTGCTGCCTTCGCCATTGGCAAACAGGCGATGAACCGCTTCGTTGAGTTCTGACTGAATTCCCGAGATGCTGCTCAGACCCTCAAAATTGTTCACCACATCCAGAATCAGTGGTGTCTTGCTGTCTCCCGCTGTTAAAGCTCGGCCGATCTGCTGCTTGTAGATGATGGGTGAAATCGTCGGCCGGAACAGGATCACACCCGAGATACCATCCACATGAACGCCCTCGTTGAGCATATCAATGCAGAACAGCAGCTTTAAACGTTTGCTTTGGTCTGCCTTGAAATCTGCGAATGCCCGATCCGTACCGGGATCGTCTGAATAAGCTTCGTACACTGCCACATCCGGATTGACCCCGGCGAACCACTCCGGCACATGGGAGATCATCTCATCCATGTGCTCCTTATTGGCGCAAAACACGATATATTTACCAGACTTGTTCGTGATATGCCGTGCAAATACCTCATCCAGTCCATCTGCTTTTTCCAATGCTCGGCGAAGTGCATCCAGGTACTTTTGGTTCACATCCTGAATTCCGGCAGAGCGCAGATTGTTGATTCTGGTCTGATATCTTGTCAGCTCTTTCTGGTACTGATAGACTGTCGTTACATATTTCGGGGCAGGCAAAATCCCCCGGACGATAGCTTCGCCCAGGGTCATTTCCGATGCAATGTGGCCGTCAAACAGTTCCTCTGCCATATCACGGTTGTTATCAAGGTAGCGGATATTGGTAGCACTCAGACCCAGTATTTTCGCGTCAGGGCAGAGCTTCAGCAGTTTCAGTGTGCTTGCACCCCAGCACTCGGCGCCCACACGGTGAAATTCGTCCAGGATGATATAGGTCGGATTCAGCCCTGCAATAGCTTCTAGTTCTTCGGTTGCGCAGCACATCAGCTTGGCATAGGTGTAGAAGTGCACATTTGCCAGCGAAATGTCCGGGGCTTGCCGCTTCAGATTTTCAATCTGAGTCTTAAAGATATACTCGCTGGGTGACAGCCAGAAAATGGTATCAGAAGGATGCTCCTCGATGAGCTTGAACGCAATATAGCTCTTGCCTGTTCCAGTAGGATGCACAATGGCCGCTTTGCCGCACTCCTCCATCATCTGCACTGCTGCACGGTAGGCTTTCTCATTATGTTCAAACAGCTGCAACAGCACGCATCTCACCCCCAGCCGCAACTCCGGGGTATCTTCCATAGTAATAATGGAAGAATACTGCCAAGATACAGTGATATCCCGCTGATTTTTGATTGGCCTGACTGCGGATGGACGCTCTATCTTCTTGAAAAGATGCGTTGAATCTCCCGCCGTTTTCGTGATAAATCAGAATGCACATACCGCTGCAGGGTGATATTGGCATTTGCGTGACCCAATAGCTCACTGAGAGTCTTGATGTCACATCCCGACTGCAGACAGGTAGTGGCAAAAGTATGACGGAGAACATGAGGGCGTACCTGATGTACTGCCGCCTGTTTCAGATAGGTTTTGATACTCTTCCGATAACAGCGCGGCTCTACAGGTTTAATCGTGTTGCCTGATAAGAACCACGCATCCGATGGGTAACTTTTTTGAAGAATCTTGAGTGCCTGGACCATGTGCTTTGAGAGTGGGATCTCCCGTCGGGATGTACGAGTTTTGGGTGTCTGGATCACAATTTTGGTATGTCCGTCACCACAGGGAATTCGGCTTACCGCCCGTTTGATTTGCACGGTTCCGGTTTTCAGATCAAAATCGTCCCACTTCAGTCCACAGACCTCTCCAATTCGCAAACCGGATTCTATGCCAAGTAGCAGGCCGAGCTTTCGGGGCGTCGGATTGGATAAAACATAGGTGCGAAGCCGATTTTGCTCTACTACAGAGAGCGGTGTCATTGAATGGCTCTTCTCTTGCGGCAGACGGACAGATAACTCCATCGGTCGAATCAGCCTTAGATGCACAGCGTACTTACAAATACGACGTACCATAGATAGGCATTCTCTGGCAGAGGAGAAGCCAAGTTCCTTGTGCTGTCCATCAGGTGGCGCGATTATTTTCTGCAAGGCCTGTTCCAAAATATTTTCTTCCAGTCTTGAGATTGGCACTGTACCCAAGATGGGGAGAACATATTTGTACAGTGTGTACTGATAATGGGCACAAGTGGATTCTTTCAGCCCATATTTGACAGACTGCAGCCAAGCCTCGGCAAGCTCTGTGAAAGTCAAGTGGGCATCTATGAGTTGAAATCCCCCATACTCTGACTTCTTATGAATGAGCCGCTGTTTGACCTCCGCGTATGTTGTGCCATAGATATAGCCCCAGCAAATTCTTCTGTCTGGCGTGCGTGCCTTGATGTACCGTCCTTCCCACCGACCATCCTTCCGTTTGTGGATGTTTTCGCCACGCCTTGCCATTGCAAACCCTCCTGTACTCGACTCCCAACTGACCACTTATTCGATAAGATATTTCTTTCACAAATGATTTTGGGATAAAATAGCCAATTTTAAGAGAAAGTATTAGTTTAAACGATGTTTCTTTGTCAGACTTACAGCTTTACTTTGCCTGTATCTATTGCAACTTCTATACTCTCATGATAAAATATAAGGCGATTTAATACAATTACGTCGAAATGCAGGTATCCTCCATTATTACTATGGAAGATACCTTTTTTATTTTTGAAACGCTCACTTCCAGATTCATTACGCGATTGCGTACTGTCAAAAGGATAGAACAGTTCAGTTTTATACGCAAGTGCGTATACGTAGGTGCGCACATCTCTATACAATTTTATTAGAGGTGATGCTGCATGACAGTAAAGGATGCTGTTGTCAAACGTTTCGAACAGCTTTGCGATCAACGAGGAATTCGACCCAACGAACTGGCCAATCTTTCCGGGGTCACGCCGTCCACAGTCTACAGTATGCTTGACCCTGCTCGCCAGCGGATTTCCATTGCTACTATTAAGAAGTTATGTGACGGTCTTGAGATCACACTTGGCCAATTTTTCTCCTGCACGCTTTTTGATGACTTAGATCAGGAACTACAATAAATAAAAACCGCTGACAGCCTGCAATCTGCAAGACTATCAGCGGTTTTATTGTCATTCAAGGCTCTTACAAAATGGTGTAATTGTGGTGTAGTAAGCCACTCAAAACGCATGTTTTCAATTTAGTATCGTTATTATTTCGCATTTTCAAAGATGTTGCCGTGGCAGATGAAAAGCACTTTCGTCATGTCAAAATATTTCCTTATATCGTATCATTTTGAATTTTGCACACATGCGTGCAAAATTCAGTTCTGCTTCAAGAACTCCCGCAGCACATCCTCTGGGCGGGGTGTATGGTTCGGGTACTTTTCCCGCAGCGGTGCGGCGGCACCATCCATAATGTAGGGCACACCCACAATGTCCAGCATCGACAGATCGTTATAATTGTCGCCAAAAGCCATCACATCGGCAAGGGCGATGTCCAGAGTCTTGCAGATGCTGCGCACACCGATGCCCTTGTTGGCAAAGGTGGTGTCGATCCAGTACGGCCCTGCCACAGCGCAGTTCGCCTCTTTCCATCGTGGGACAAACCGTTCCGTGTAAGATTCTACGCCTTCGTGCAGATACACCGATACTTTTGTGATCTCCTCCGGCACCTCGGAAGGGTCATGGATGATTTGATAATTGTTCCCGATGAACTGAATACGCTTGAGCATTCCCAGACCCCGCTCCATCAGGTATGCAGTATTCTGGCCGGAAAGCATCACTTCGCCCTGCCCGTCGCTGCGGGTCCACAGGTCGTTGGCGATTTCTTTGGCCAATGCACGCGGCATCGGATTCTTGGCGATGCACTGTTCGTCCTTATAAATCACGCCGCCGTTTTCGCAGAGAAACACACAGCAGTCCGCCACCGGTGCAAAGAGCTTGCGCAGGCTGGTATACTGCCGACCAGATGCCGGGCAAAACAGAATGCCGCGCCGATGCAGCTCCCGTATCTGCTCAAAGATCTCGTCTTCCAGCTCTTTCCTGCCGTATTGCAGCAGCGTACCGTCAATGTCGCTGCAAATCAGTTTGATTGACATTTTCCGTCCTCATTTTTCAAGATAATTTTAGGCAATTCCCCGGCATCCAGAACACGGATGCCTTCGTCCATCAGCATCTTGGCAAAAACGCCCTGTCCGGGAATCTTTGTCCCGGAAAACGTTCCGTCGTAGATTTCCTTCACGCCGCAGCTGGGGCTGCGGGATTGCAGGATGGCAAGCTCCACCCCATTTTCTTTTGCAATGGCAAGGGCTTTGGCTGCACCTGCCCGGAACTCCCGGTCCACATTGATGCCCTCTTTGTTCGTGACAACGCCCTGCACGATTTCCGCCGGGCACCGCGGTGTGGGCAGGCCGCCCAGCACCTCCGGGCAGACCGGAACCACCTGATGCCCCCGCGCAAAATCACAGACCGCCTGATTGTAATTGTTTCCGCCGCTGTATTTGCAGTTTTCGCCCAGCAGGCAGGCGCTGACCAGAATCTTCATTGTTGCGCGCTCCGTTTTTCAGATACTGAATCTTTTCCCTATTCTACCACGCTTTTGGGCATTGAAAAAGAGGATTTTGCTTTTCCTATCCCCATACCGGGAGGTCCGCCGTAATCTTTTCTAATTCCTGTGCAAGAAACGTCAGTCTTTCCCTCAGATGGTTGTTATGCGGTGCATCTCCGTTCAGCAGATAGTCCGTTCTGACATTCAGGCAGGACGAAAGATCCTGCAGCAACTCAATCGAGCAGCAGCGGCTTCCCGTTTCAACTTTTGCAAGATGGTTCGCACTAATGTTCAGCATTATACTCAGCTGTTCCTGCGTAATCCCCTTCTTTTTCCGCAAATCGCGGATTCAAATTCGACTTTATTTCACAAAAGCGAATTTGCTCATAAATTATCACAGAGTATTTTTTCCGTCAAGTCCTTTTTTGCGGCGGAACGTGACAAATTCGCACAACAAACTCACAAGAATGAATATCTGCACTCGAATCGCACATATTTCACTATAAACTCGTTTCAAAAACATCAATATGCCTTAGTTTGCAGCGCAAACATATCAAATTTTCTACGTTTTTCACAGGTCTCATTTTCACGATTCAACGCAAAGAATTAAACACTTTTAGCGTTTAACAAACGCATATAGTGTGCCTGCTCATTTTATCCATCCCATTTATACACAGTTCCGAACCAAAAGAACCGCATAAAGTTCTCATCAAAAAACAGGGAGTGACATCAAATCACTCCCCGTTTGCATTGATTGTATCAGAGTTTCGTCATCCAGAGCCCATGCAGATTGCAGTATGCGTAAACGGCCACCGGCTTTTCACTGCCCAGTTCAAAAACAGCTTTGGGTGCCTGCCCCGGATTCAGATAGCGGATCTGTCCGCCGTTCTCAGTCTCCAAAAAAATCCACTGGATATAGTGAACATCCGCCATGGGGTGCTCTACCGCGCCCACTGTGACCGTAAGACAACTGCCGGAAAGCTCTGCCACCGGCAGATGCTTCTCGCCGCTGGCTTCCACCGTATTGGGAACCAGCTCTTTCATTTTCTCCCCGCAGCAGACCAGCGGAACGCCTGCGTTATGGATGGTAGTGACGAGGTTGCCGCAGTGATTGCAGATGTAAAACTTTGCCTTCATATCGAAATCCTCCATTGGAATGTTATCGGTGTGTTTCTTTTATCTATATGATAACATTTCCTATTTATGATTTCTGTAACTGAATCACGCAAAGCGTTTTTGGGCTCACTTGCAATAAATCTCAATGGCTTTCTGCGCAAATTCTGCGGCACCGGCACCGCCGGCAGCATTGATGTTTTCCGTAAATGCTCCGCCTGCCCCATACATCTGCCCCAGCTGATTCAAGATCACCTTGGAACAGTTGTAGTAGTGCTCTGTGATAAACTCCTGCAGCTTCTTCACCTGTGCCTGCACTTCAGAGTCCGCCGGGTCTTTGCTCTGCATCCCGCCGAATGCCGTCACGATGTCCATCAGTTGACTGCTCATGTCCTTGACCTCTTTCTCGGTCTTATGGGCAGTTTTTTCCTCAAACTCTTTGTATTCCGGCGTTTCGCCCCATTCCTTTTTGGCCTGCTCGGTATACTTCTTGATCTTCTGCGTATCAAATGCGGTAAAGTCCATAACCATTCCTCCTGTGGATCGAATTTTCTGCGCAAGGCCGATCAGATTTTCAAGATGCTGCTTTTTCAATGTCAGAAGTGTGATCTGCTGTTCCAGTGCTTTCTGCCGGTCAAAAGCAGGATTCTCCACGATTTTCTGGATGTCCTTCAGCGGAAATTCCAGTTCCCGGAACAATAAGATCTGCTGCAAACGTTCCAGCGCGGCATCGTCATACAGCCGATAGCCTGCTTCGGTACGGCCCGCCGCGCGCAGCAGACCGATTTTATCGTAATATTGCAGGGTCCGGATGCTCACTCCGGTCCGCTTGCTCACTTCGTTCACTGTCATCATCTTGCTGTCCTCCCTTGCGACAGCCACAGTATACGCTATGACGCTGCGTCAGGGTCAAGAGGTTTTCTGAAAAATTTTTCAGCCTTCCCTCTGCTCCACGATTTCCAGACTATCCCGCCCTACATGGCAGAGCAAAAACAGCACTTGCACACCTGCAGCCTTTGCTTCGGCCAGTGCCGTACCAAACTCCGGCTGTGTGCTGACATTTGGCCGCACCTCGGTGATGCCTTCCATCTGAATCAC